>LNFM01006427.1_pt1 | contig 19344 bp, 18 predicted proteins | sample 596031 | NCBI WGS metagenome assembly LNFM01 (sample SAMN04254537, study PRJNA301005) | activated carbon metagenome | isolation source: dual media filters at the Ann Arbor, Michigan drinking water treatment plant | place: USA: Ann Arbor | reverse complement strand
CCGGCGAACGGGTCTTCGCCCAGTGCCGCGCCTGCCACCAGGTGGGCGAGACCGCCCGCAATCTCGTCGGCCCCAACCTGAACGGCCTGTTCGGCCGCCAGGCCGGCAGCGTGGCGGGCTTCAACTATTCCCCGGCCTTCAAGACCCCTGCGGTTGCGGAGAAGGTCTGGTCGCCGGAGAATTTCGCGGTCTACATCCGCAATCCCCGCGAGGTGACGCCGGGCACGCGGATGGTCTTCGCCGGTATCCGCAGCGAGAACCAGATCGCCGACCTCGTCGCCTACCTCCGCCAGTTCGCCGCCGACGGCAAGCGCACCCAGTAAGGCCCGTCGGGCCCGCTCCCTGGCCGGGGGCGGGCCCGCCAGCAAGGCTCGCCGCCGCGACACTTCCTCCCTTCCCGGCCCGTCCCCAGCCTTGAACCCCCGGGCGAAGTCCGGTCTACTGCCCGCCGGAAGGAAATGCCGGACCGCCGAACAGCGCCGATAGAGCGCGATGGAGGGCCGCACAGGAGGAAGACCCATGACCAAGACGCTCTGGACGCCGTCGCGGCGCCGCTTCATCACGTCCTCGTCCGCCGCCGCCCTCGCCGGCCTCGCCGCGCCGGGCCTCGCCCAGTCGCGATTTCCCAACCGCCCGGTGACCCTCATCGTGCCCTGGACCGCCGGCGGCTCCACCGACATGGGCTTCCGGGCGCTGGCCGAAGCCACGCAGAAACACCTCGGCGAACGCATCGTCGTCGAGAACAAGCCCGGCGCTGGCGGCACGCTCGGACCCGCCCAGATGGCGGCGAGCGCGCGTCCCGACGGCTACACCCTCGCGCAGATGCCGATCACCATGTTCCGCCTGCCGCACATGACGCGGGTGGCCTTCAATCCGCTGACCGACTTCAGCTACGTCGTGCACGTGGCGGGATACTGCTTCGGCACCACGGTGCGCGCCGACAGCCCGCACAAGACCATGAAGGACCTGATCGAATTCGCCCGCGCGAACCCTGACAAGGTCACCTACGGGACCCCGGGCGCCGGCACCTCGCTGCACATCACCATGATGGATATCGCCGCGCGCGAGAACATCAAGTGGACGCACGTCCCCTTCCGCGGCGCCTCTGAGACCAATGCCGCCGTGCTCGGCGGCCACGTGACGGCACAGGCCGATTCCAGCGGCTGGGCGCCCCTCGTCAATGCCGGCCAGCTCCGCCTCCTCGCCACCTGGGGCAAGAAGCGCACGAAGACCTGGTCGAGCGTGCCCACCCTGCAGGAGAGCGGCATCGACATCGTCTCGAACTCGCCCTTCGGCATTGCCGGCCCCAAGGGCATGGATCCGGGCATCGTCAAGGTGCTGCACGACGCCTTCAAGAAGGGCATCGAGGAGCCGGACCACATGCGCGTCATGGACCAGCTCGACCAGGAGGTCGACTACATGGACACGCAGTCCTACGAGGCCTTCGTCAAGACAATGTACGAGGACATGCGCCAGCAGGTGGAACGCCTCGGCCTGCGCCGCAGCTGACCGCCCGGACGCCCCCGACATGCGCATTCCCGATCTCGTGGCCGCCGTGGCCATCGCCGGCCTCGGCGCCTTTCTCGTGCGGGAAGGCCGTGAGCTCGGCCTCGGCGAACCCACCGAGCCGGGCTCCGGCTTCATGTTCTGGTGGATCGGCGCCGCCATGATCCTCGCCGGCGGCGCGCTGGGCGTCACCGGCCTCCTCGCCCCGGCCGGCCGCCAGCCTGCCGACATGCCGCCGGCCGGCGGACCGCTGGCGCAGCCGCTGATCGGCATCGTCGCGCTCGTCGGCTATGCGCTGGCGCTCCAGCCTCTCGGCTTCATCCCCACCTCGGCGGCGCTGCTCGCCGGCCTCTTCACCTTCGTCGGCCGCTATCGCTGGCACGTCTCGATTCCCATGGGCGTCGCCGGCGCCTTCCTCTGCTGGTTCCTCTTCGCCAGGCTCCTCGGCAGCAACCTGCCCGCCGGGATCCTCGTCAACACCATGTTCGGGAACTGACCGATGGAGCTTCTCGGTCAACTCGGCACGGGCTTCGCGGTCGCGCTTTCGCCCGACAACCTTCTCTACTGCTTCGTCGGTGTGCTGATCGGCACGCTGGTCGGCGTGCTGCCGGGCATCGGGCCGATCGCCGCCATGTCGCTGCTGCTGCCGGCGACCTTCGCCATTCCCCCGACCGGCGCCGTCATCATGCTCGCCGGCATCTACTACGGGTCCATGTACGGCGGCTCGACCACGTCCATCCTCGTGCGGATCCCCGGCGAGGCCGCCTCCGTCGTCACTTGCCTCGACGGCCACGAGATGGCGAAGCAGGGCCGCGCCGGCGCGGCGCTCTTCGTCGCCGCCATCGGCTCGTTCTTCGCCGGAACCGTGGCCCTCGTCGGCCTCATCCTCGTCGCGCCGCTGATGATCACCGTCGCGCTGGCCTTCGGTCCGGCCGAGTATTGCGCGCTGATGCTGCTCGGCCTCTGCCTCATCGCGTACCTATCCCAGGCCTCCGTCATCAAGTCGCTGGTCATGGCCGGCATCGGCCTCGTGCTGGGGCTCGTCGGCATCGATTCCATCAACGCCCTCCCCCGCCTCACCTTCGACCGGCTGGAACTCCTCGACGGCATCGGCCTGGTGCCCGTCGTCATGGGCCTCTTCGGCGTCGCGGAGATCTTCAAGAACCTCGAGCAGGGCACCGACCGCACCGTGGTCGAGAGCAAGGTGGGACGGCTCTGGCTGACCTCCACCGACTGGATCCAGTCGCGCTGGGCCATCGTGCGCGGCACCGCGCTCGGCTTCGTGCTGGGCATCCTGCCCGGCGGCGGCGCCGTCATCTCCTCCTTCGTCTCCTATGCCATGGAGCGTCGGCTGTCGAAGACGCCCGAGCGCTTCGGCAAGGGCGCCATCGAGGGCGTCGCGGGACCGGAAGCCGCCAACAACGCCGCCGCCGGCTCGGCCTTCATCCCGCTGATGACCCTCGGCATTCCGCCCAACGCCGTCCTCGCCCTGCTGCTGGGCGCGCTGATCATCCACAACGTGCCCGTCGGCCCGACCATGATCACCCAGCGGCCGGACCTCTTCTGGGGCGTCGTCGCCTCCATGTATGTCGGCAACGTCATGCTGCTGGTGCTGAACCTGCCGCTGATCGGGCTGTGGGTGAAATGCCTCCAGGTGCCCTACGGCATCCTCTTTCCGCTCATCCTGCTGTTCTGCTGCATCGGCGTCTATGCCACCTCGGGCCAGATCTTCGACCTCTATGTGATGATCGCCTTCGGCATCGGCGGCTGGCTGGTGGCGCGCTGGGGCTACGAGCCGGCGCCCCTCGTCCTCGGTTTCGTGCTGGGGCCCATGTTCGAGAACAACCTGCGCAAGGCGCTGATCCTGTCGCGCGGCAGCTGGATGACCTTCATCGAGCGGCCGATCTCCGCCTTCTTCGTCCTCGCCTCCGCGATCATCCTGGCGACGGCGCTGGTTCCCTGGATCAACGCCAAGCGCAAGGAAATCGCCGTCGAGGGCTGAGGCGGCGCGCCCGGCGCGCCCCTCCTCGCCCCCGGTGGGCGCTTGCCAAGCGCGGTGATTGTCCCCACAAGAGCCCCATTGAGCGGGGCTCCATGGGTGTTTTGAGAAGTTCTTTCGTGCGGACGACCGCGCTGATGCTGGCCGCCGGCATCACGGTTCTCGTCCTCATCGTCGCGGCCTCCCTGTGGCTCACCGCCCGCTCGCAACAGCATTTCGGCGAGGTCGTCTCCTCGCGCGCCATTCGCAGCGCGACCGCCGACATGCTCTCGCTCATGCAGGACGCCGAGACCGGCCAGCGCGGCTTCCTCATCACCCGCGATCCGGTCTTCCTGCGGCCCTACCGCAATGCCGTCGACAATTTCGAGGCGCGGCTCGGCGCTTTCCGGCAGGCGATCGCCGACGAGGCAGCCCTGGCCGATCTGTCGACGCGCCTCACCGACAAGCTGCGCCGCAAGATGGACGAGCTCCGCAATCGCGTCGAACTGGGCGAGGCCAACCGGTTCGACGAGGCCGTCGCCCTGGTGCGGACCGGGTCGGGCATGCGGCTGATGGACGAGATCAGGGCCGACCTCGGTGCGGTTCTGCAACGAAGCGAGCGGTCCCTGCAGCAGGCCATCGCCGCGCAGGACGCCACCACCGACCAGCTGCAGCTCGTGTCGATCGTCGGCGCCATCATCATCCTCGGCCTCGCCGCGGCCGCAGCATGGCTGATCTCGGGCTATACCCGCGAACTCGCCCATTCCCGCGCCGAGCTGGAGGTGCTCAACACCGGTCTCGAGCAGCGCGTCAACGAGCGCACCGAGGCGCTGACCAAGGCGAACGAGGAAATCCAGCGCTTCGCCTATATCGTCACCCACGACCTCCGGGCGCCTCTGGTCAACATCATGGGCTTCACCAGCGAGCTCGAGACCTCCATCAAGCCGGTGGCGGCCGTGCTCCAGGGCAAGGAGACGAGCCCCCACGACCGCGAGGAGGCTCGCCAGGCCATCGAGGAGGACCTCCCCGAGGCGATCGGCTTCATCCGCTCGTCCACCCAGAAGATGGACAACCTCATCAACGCCATCCTGAAGATCTCCCGCGTCGGCACGCGCACGATGAAGCCGGAGCCGATCGACCTGAAGGCCCTCGCCGAGGCGAGCGCCGCCGCCGTGCACCATCAGGCGTCGGACGACGAGGGCGATGCGGGCATCCGCATCGAGATGCCGCGGATGGAGATCGTCAGCGACCGGCTGTCGGTGGACCAGATCCTCGGCAACCTCCTGGACAACGCCATCAAGTATCGCGCCACCGACCGGCCCATCCGCATCGCCATCCGCGGCCGCCGCGACCGGCACTTCGCCTATCTGGAGGTCGAGGACAACGGACGCGGCATCGCCGCCTCCGACACCGAGCGCGTCTTCGAGCTGTTCCGCCGCTCCGGTCCCCAGACGGTCGCCGGCGAGGGGATCGGCCTCGCCCATGTGCGCACGCTCGCCCGCAATCTCGGCGGCGACATCAGCCTCACGTCGACCCTCGGGCGCGGAAGCACCTTCACGGTCAGGCTGCCCATCGATTTCAACGAGTTCAAGAGGAGAGCCGCGCTATGACCCCCAGCGGAAACCCCGTCACCATCATCATGATCGAGGACGATGAGGGCCATGCGCGCCTCATCGAGAAGAACATCCGCCGCGCCGGCGTCTCCAACGCGATCGTCCCCTTCACCAACGGCACCGAGGCCCTCGCATATCTCCTCGGAGCCGACGGGTCCGGGACGGCCAGCGTCGGCCGGCAGCTCCTCATCCTCCTCGACCTCAATCTGCCGGACATGGGCGGCGTCGACATCCTGGAGAAGGTGAAGTCGAACCCGCATACGAAGCGCGCGCCCGTCGTCGTCCTGACCACCACCGACGACCAGCGGGAAATCCAGCGCTGCTACGACCTCGGCGCCAACGTCTACATCACCAAGCCGGTGGACTATGACGGCTTCGCCCAGGCGATCCGGCAGCTCGGTCTGTTCTTCGCGGTGATGCAGGTGCCCGAGGCCGACTGACGGTGGCGACCTGACCATGCCCGAAACCCAGAAACGCGTCCTCTACGTCGACGACGACGCCGCCCTCGGGCGGCTCGTCCAGCGTCGGCTCGCACGCCACGGCTTCGCCGTGGTCCATGCGGCCGATGCCGCCGCCGGGCTGGAGGCCCTCGCGGGGGACGCCTTCGACGTGGTCATCCTCGACCACGACCTCGGCACCTCGACGGGCCTCGACCTCCTGCCCCGGATCAGGGAGCAGGCGCCCTCGCTGCCGGTCATCTACGTGACCGCGTCGACGGAGCTCGCCATCGCCGTCGAAGCGCTCAAGGCCGGCGCCTTCGACTACGTCGTCAAGACGGTCGGCGACGACTTCGACACGCTGCTGCTCTCCGCCATCACCCAGGCTGTGGAGAAGGGCGTCCTCTTGCGCCTCAAGGAAAAGGCCGAGCGCGAGGTGGCCGAGGCACGTGACCACGCGCTGGTCCTGCTCGCCGAGGTCAACCACCGCGTCAGCAACAGTCTCGCCCTCGTCTCCTCGCTGATCCGCATGCAGGCCTCCGCGTCGAAGAATCCGGAGACGCGCGCTGCCCTCGTCACCACCCAGGCGCGCATCGCCGCCGTCGGCGACCTGCACCGCAACCTCTATACCTCCGACGACGTCCGCTCCGTCGACCTCGGGGCCTATCTCACCTCCGTGCTCGATGCGGTCCGCCAGTCCGTCGCCGATACCGGCTCCGCGGCGACGCTCACCTTCGCTCCGGCGACCGTCCTGTGCCGCACCGACAAGGCCGTCTCGGTCGGAATGATCGCCACGGAGCTCGTCACCAATGCGCTGAAATACGCCTATCCCGACGGGGCGGGCGAAGTGCGGGTGACGCTTGCGAGCGATCCCGACGGCATCACCCTCACCGTCGCCGACGACGGCGTGGGCTGGCGGGGCGCGGGACCGGTCCGCGGGTCGGGGCTCGGCAGCCGCATCATCGCCTCCATGGCCAAGAGCCTCGACAGCCAGGTCGACTATGTCGAGGTCCCCGCCGGCACCTGTGCCCGGCTGAAGGTGCCCGCTGCGGTCATCGAGCGGCGCTGAGCGTCGCCGGCCGCGCCTGTCCGCCGGCCGGGCAGCATGCTATTTGCTTGGCCGCGTCCGCCCTTCTCCTGTCCTGCGGGTGGCCTTCCCTTGAATCTGCGTCAGCTCGAACTCCTCCGTGCCGTCATCCGCTGCGAGACCACCGTCGGCGCCGCGCGCGAACTCGGCCTGTCGCAGCCGGCCGTGTCCAACGCCATCAAGCATCTGGAGGACCAGCTCGGCTTCGCCCTGTTCGAGCGGATCAACAACCGCCTCTTCCCCACGCAGGAGGCGCGGACGCTCTATCAGGATTCCGAGCCGATTTTCGCCATGCACACGGCGCTGGAGGCGCGGGTCCAGGATCTGCGCGAGAACCGGGCGGGACGTATCCGCATCATCGCCACTCCGCCGCTCGGTTATGGTCCGATCCCCGTGGCGCTGCAGCGCTTCCTCGCCCGCCGACCGAAGGTGCGCATCTCCTTCGACGTGCTGCGCCTCGAGGACGTGGCGGAGAAGGTCGAGCTCGGCGTCTCCGAACTCGGCTTCGTGCTCGGCATCGGCGATCACCCCGCCCTGAAGGTTGAGCCGGTCTACGAGGGCCGCATGGTCTGCGTCCTGCACCGCAGCCATCCCCTGGCGGGCCGCGACGTCGTCACGCCAGCGGACCTGCGCGATTGTCCCTTCATCGCCCTCGAACGCGGCACGCGGCTCGGGACCGCCGTCCGCCAGGCCTTCGAGGCGGCGGGCGAGCCCTTCCGCCACGCCGTCGAGGTCCGCTACTGCCACACCGCCTGCGTGCTCGCGGCGAGCGGCATCGGCGTCGCCGTCGTCGATCCCTTCTCGCCGGCGGGCAGCGGCCGGCCCGACCTCGCCGTCATTCCCTTCGAACCGGCGACGCCGGTGAGCGCCTATGTCGTCGCCTCGCGCAGCCGACCGCTGTCCCGCCTCGCCGGCGACTTCCTGAAAGAGGTGCGGCTGGCCCTCGACGAGGCGACTGCACGGCTGCCGTGATCGGGCCCCGTCGGCGGGAAGCCTGAGACGCCAGCGCAGGTATTTGCCTAGCGAATAGGCTTGCCCAAAAAATCATAGTCTGCAGGATTGTACCATGCCCGGGCGCCGTCGCAGTCTGGCCCTCGGCGCCCTCGCGGATGCGCCGCCGTCCCGAGCCAGAGGTCTTCATGTCTCGCATCCTGCGCGTCGCCGCCGCCCAGATGGGCCCCAACCAGCGTGCCGACGCCCGTTCCACCATCCTCGCCCGGATGATCGCGCTGCTCGACCAGGCGGCGGACCGCGGCGCCGAGCTCGTGGTCTTTCCCGAACTCGCCTTCACCACTTTCTTCCCGCGCTGGCTGCTCGCCGCGGATGAGGTCGACGCCCATTTCGAGGCCGACATGCCCAACCCGCAGGTGGCCGCCCTGTTCGAGCGGGCGCGCGAGCGGCGCGTCGGCTTCTATGTCGGCTATGCGGAGCTGGCCGGCGGCCGCCACTTCAACAGCGCCATCACCGTCGGGCCCGATGGCGCCGTTCTCGGCAAGTACCGCAAGGTGCACCTGCCCGGCTCCGTCGAACCGCGTCCCGGCGACCGGTTCCAGCAGCTGGAGAAGCGCTATTTCGAATATGGCGACCTCGGCTTTCCCGCCTTCTGGGGCCCGAAGGCCTGGCAGGAGCCGGTCCTCGGCATGCTCGTCTGCAACGACCGGCGCTGGCCGGAGGCCTGGCGCTGCTATGGCCTGCAGGGCGTCGAGCTCATGCTCATCGGCTACAATTCGGCCGCCTATGACCCCAATGGCGGCACCACCGAAAACGAGAGCCTGAGGACCTTCCACTCGACCCTCGCCGTGCAGGCCAACGCCTACATGAACGCCACCTGGGCGGTCTCGGTGGCCAAGGCCGGCAACGAGGACGGCTCCGGCCTCATCGGCGGCTCCTGCATCGTCGACCCGAACGGGGTCGTCGTGGCGCAGGCCGAGACCCTCGGCGACGAGGTCCTGGTGGCCGAGATCGACCTCGACGCTTGCCGCCAGGGCAAGGAGAAGATGTTCAACTTCGCCGCTCATCGCCGGCCGCAGCACTACCGCGCCATCGTCGAGCAGACCGGCGCGGTGCTGCCGCCGAAGCCCCCGGTGCCGACGGAAAGGCTCAGCGCATGACCACCCCCGCCGCCTCCCATCCCTCGCTGCCGGACATTTCCGGCCACACGATCGTCGCCGAACGCTACTGGGGCCGCTGGGTGGCGGTCGCCATCATCACGGTGCTGATCGCCGCCCTCGCACGCGCCTTCGCCGTCGGACAGATCGAATGGGCCTTCGTCGGCCAATTCCTCACCGCCAAGTCGATCCTCGAGGGCCTCGCCAACACCATCCTGATGACCATCGGGGCCATGACGCTGGGCATCGTGCTCGGCGTCGTCGCGGCGGTCATGCGCATGTCGCCCAATCCGGTGCTGAAGGGCGTCGCCATGGGCTACGCCTGGCTCTTCCGCGGCACGCCGGTCATTCTCCAGCTGCTGCTCTGGTTCAACCTGGCGCTGATCTTCCCGACCCTCGGCATTCCCGGGCTGTTCTCCTTCCGCACCGTGGACGTGATGACCCCGGCGGTAGCGGCCCTCCTCGGCCTCGGCATCAACCAGGGCGCCTACACCTCCGAGGTGATGCGCGCCGGCATGCTGTCGGTGGACGTCGGCCAGTACGAGGCGGCGAAATCCATCGGCATGACGCGGCTGAAGGCGCTACGCCGCATCGTCTTCCCCCAGGCCATGCGCGTCATCATCCCGCCGCTCGGCAACGAGTTCATCGGCATGGTGAAGCTCACCTCGCTCGCCAGCGTCATCCAGTATTCGGAGATCCTGCACAACGCGCAGAACATCTACTACGCCAACTCGCGGGTCATCGAGCTGCTGATCGTCGCTGCCATCTGGTACCTCGTGGTGGTCTCGGTCCTGACCCCGGCCCAGATGCTGCTGGAACGTCACTACGGCCGCGGCGGCGGGGTCGGCCGATGACCGCCGTGACCCCTCCCACCATGACGCCTCCCGCCATGACCCCTCCCCCGGGCCTGCCGCCCATCGTCTCCATCATCGACGTCCACAAGAGCTTCGGCACGTTCAAGGCGGTCGACGGCGTCTCGCTCGACGTCGCCCCCGGCGAGGTCGTCTGCATCATCGGCGCCTCCGGCTCCGGCAAGACGACGCTCCTGCGCTGCATCAACCAGCTGGTGCAGATCGACCGCGGCGCCATCTGGGTCGACGGCGAGCTCGCCGGCCTGCGCATCGACGGCGACAAGCTCTACCACCTGCCGGAGAAGGAGATCGCCCGCCAGCGCCTCGCCACCGGCATGGTATTCCAGCGCTTCAACCTCTTCCCGCACCTGACGGCGCTCGAGAACATCATCGAGGGGCCGGTCCACGTGCTCGGCAAGCCGCGGCGCGAGGCCATCGAGGAGGCCCATGCCCTGCTGAAGCGCGTCGGCCTGTCGGAAAAGGCCGACGCCTATCCGACCAACCTCTCCGGCGGCCAGCAGCAGCGCGTCGCCATCGCCCGCGCGCTCGCCATGAAGCCGAAGCTGATGCTCTTCGACGAGCCGACCTCGGCCCTCGACCCCGAACTCGTCGGCGAGGTGCTCGCCGTCATGCGCGAGCTCGCCGCCTCCGGCATGACCATGATCGTCGTCACCCACGAGTTGGGCTTTGCCCGCGAGGTCGCCGACCGCGTCGTCTTCATGGACCACGGCGCCATCGTCGAGACCGGTCCCGCGAGCCAGGTACTGGGATCGCCGAAGGAGGCCCGCACCGGCGCCTTCATCGCGGCGGTGCTGGCATGACGTCCCATCCAAGCGACCAGAGCCGGACCCACCGGCCGCCCTTCCAGACACCCGGAGCCACCCCATGCTGAAACGACTGATGCTCTCCGCAGCCCTGTGCGTCACCGCCTTCGCGGCGGGCGCCCAGGAGCTTCCCGCCGCCGTCAAGCAGCGCGGCACGATCATCGCCGCCGTCATTCCCAACTACCCGCCGCTGGAGATGAAGAACCCGCAGACCGGCGAACTCACCGGCTTCGACATCGATCTCGGCAACGCCATCGCCGCCAAGCTCGGCGTGCGCATGCAGTGGCAGGAGACGAGCTTCGAGCAGATGCTGGCGGCCGTGCGCACCGGCCGCGTCGACATCATCCTCTCCGGCATGAGCGACCTTCCCGCCCGCCAGGAGACGGCGACCTTCATCAACTACATCCGCTCGGGCACCCAGTTCTTCACCCAGCATTCCCGCGCCGCGGAGTTCCCGACGCGCGAGTCCCTGTGCGGCAAGACCGTGGGCGCCTCGCGCCGCACCTCGCTGCCGGCCGAGATCAAGGCCTTCTCCGACGCCAACTGCGTCGCCCAGGGCCGTCCGGAGATCCGCTACGTCGGCACGGAAGGCTCGGCCGACGCCCGCACGCAGCTGCGCCAGGGCCGCATCGACGCCGCCATGCAGGGCTCGGAGACGCTGCCCTACATCATGGGCCTCGAGCCCAACACCTTCGCCCTCGTCGGCGAGCCGACGCGCTACACGCTGATGGGCATCGCCACCGCACGGGAAGCGGAGGAGCTGCGCCAGGCCATCGTCGGGGCGCTCAAGGCCCTCATCGCCGACGGCACCTACAAGCAGCTTCTGGTCAAGTGGCAGCTGCAGCCGTCCGAACTCACGGAGATCACCATCAATGCCGGTCGCTAGTCTCGACGCCCTGCCGCTGCTGCCCGCCAACCGGGCGCCGCTCTCGCCCGTCTATCCCTGGCCGAAGGGGAACAAGGCGGCTGTGTTCCTCTCCTTCGACGTCGATGCGGAATCCGCCTGGACCGCGAAGGACCCGAACCACTACGAGCGGCTCGTCACCATGTCCTATGGCGGCTTCGAGGCCCGCGTCGGCATCCCCAAGCTCCTGGAAATGCTGCGCGAGCAGGAGTTGAAGGCGACCTTCTTCATCACCGGCTGGGCCATCGAGGCCCACACGGCCGCCTGCGAGGCGATCCTCAAGGACGGCCACGAGATCGGTCACCACGGTTTCCATCACCTGATGCCCGATCCCGGCGCGCCGCACATCGTCGAGGAGATGGACAAGGGCCTCGACAGCCTCAAGCGGCGGCTCGGCGTCGTCCCGGTCGGCTACCGCGCGCCCCTCGGGGAGAGCTGCGAGGAGCTGCGTGTGCTCCTGAAGCAGCACGGCTTCCTCTACTCCTCGTCTTGGCGCGACGACGTCAGGCCCTACCGGCAGGTCCTCGCCGACGGCACGCCCGGCGTCGTCGAGCTTCCCGCCACCATGACCTTCGACGACTGGATGTACGGCCTCACCCACCGCTACTCGCCCCGTCCGCTCTTCCCCCGCGAGCACGTGCTCTCGATCTGGAACGACGAACTGGCCGAGACGCGCGACTGGGGCGGGCTCATCACCACCGTCCTGCACCCGCAGGTCTCCGGCCGGCCGATGCGCCTCAAGCTGCTGCGCGAGTTCCTCGAACACGTGAAGAGCTATGGCGACGTCTGGATCGCCACCGGCGCCGAGATCGCCGGCCACTTCGCGGCCTGCGAGGCGGCGGACATCAAGGCGGCGTGAGGGCGCCACCAGCCCCTCACCCCAACCCTCTCCCCGCAGGCGGGGAGAGGGGGACATCGACCTCCCGCCCACCTCGCGAAGGGCGGCGGGCAGAGCGGATCGACAAAGACGCGCGACGCCTGGGTCCCCTCTCCCCGCCTGCGGGGAGAGGGCAAGGGTGAGGGGCGACGCGATGCCCGGCCAAACAACCGTCGAACTCTTGAAAGGGAACCGAGCCATGACCTTCCGCCTGAGCCTTCTCGCCGCCGGCCTTGCCGCGCTCGTCTCGACCGCCGCCACCGCCCAGCAGGCCATCCCCCTCCCCGACGCCATCCGCACGGCGGGCGTGGTGCGCATCGGCATCGAGGCCACCTACCCGCCCATGGCCTACAAGGACCCGGCGACCAACGAGCGCCGCGGCTTCAACGTCGACCTCGTCACCGAGATCGCCAAGGTGCTCGGCCTGCGCATCCAGTGGGAGGAAATGGCCTTCGCCCAGCTCATTCCGGCGCTGACCACCAACCGCATCGACTTTTCCGGCTCGTCCATGACCGACCTGCCGGCGCGCCGCGAGCGCCTCTCCTTCGTCGACTACATCTCCACCGGTCCGCAGATCTTCGCCATGACGGCGCAGGCCGGCGACATCAACCAGCCGACCGACCTCTGCGGCAAGTCCATCGCCACGCCCCGCACCACCGCCTATTTCCCGACGCTGCAGGCCTGGAGCCAGGCGAACTGCGTCGCGCAGGGGCGCCCCGCCATCAACGTGGTGGGCACGGAAGGCGCCGCCGCCACCCGCACCGATCTCCGCCAGGCCCGCGTCAACGCCGCCGTCCTCGGCGCCGAATATGTCGTCTTCCTCTCCCAGCAGGAGCCGGGGGCCATCAAGCCGATCGGTACACCCATCGGCCGCAACATGTCGGGCCTCGCCTTCCCGAAGGAATCGACCGTGCTGCGGGACGCGGTCGCCGCCGCCCTCAACCGTCTCATCGAGAACGGTACCTACATGACGCTGCTGAAGAAGCACGGACTGGAGGCGCAGGCACTCGCCCGCGCCGAGATCGACGCCGGCCAGCCCTGACGAACGCATGGGGCGCGGGCACGACCCGCGCCTCTTTTCCCGAAGAGCGGCCGCCATGGACATCCTCATCACCGATGCCGTCGTCGTCACCTGCGACGATCACCGGACGATCCACGCCGGAGCCGCCGTCGCCGTCACCGGCAACCGCATCGTCGCCGTGGGCCCGACCGCCGACCTCGCGCGCGACTATCCGCGGCATGAACGCTTCGACGGACGCGGTCTCGCCGTCTTCCCCGGCTTCATCAACGCCCACACCCACACGGTCCTGCTGGCCCTGCGCGGCACCATCGAGGACTGGCCGGGCGAAGCCATCTACCGCTACATGACGCCGATCTCCTACGCGATGACCGGCGAGGAGCGCTCGGTCATCGCCCAGCTCGGCTGCCTGGAGGCGATCCGCTCGGGAACCACGACCCTGGTCGACCCGTTCCGGCACGTCACGACCTACGCCCCTGCGATGGCGGCCACCGGCATGCGGCTCTGGCTGACCGAGAGCTGCGCCGACATCGACACCCGCCGCATTCGCCACGGCGACTACGGCGTGGACGAGGCCTTCGGCGCCGCCTTCCTCGACCGCGCCACGGCGCTCATCGAGGGCTTCCACGGCTCCCACGGCGACCGCCTCCGCTGCCAGGCAGCCGCCCACGCCCCCGACAACTGCTCGCCGGCCATGCTGCGCGCCGTCCGCGACATGGCGGAGCGCCATGGCCTCACCCGCACCGTCCACCTGTCGCAGAGCCCCGGCGAGGTCGCCGCGGTGAAGGCCGCTCATAACCTGACCTCGGCGGAATATCTCGACCGCGAGGACTTCCTCGGCCCCGACCTGGTGGCCGCCCACTGGACGTTCTGCACGGAAGAGGACATCCGCCTGCTGGCGTCACGGGGCGTGCAGATGGCGCATACGCCGGCCAGCATCTCCCGGCGCAACTTCCACAAGGTGCGGATCGGCCAGATCCGCGACGCCGGCGTGAAGGTCGTCTTCGGCACCGACAATATGAGCGAGGACATGTTCCAGGCCATGGCCTTCGGCTCCATCGTCCACCGCACCGGCCGCGGCCGGGAGGTCGAGGGCGGCGTCGACCCCTCGCCCGAACAGATTCTCGACAGCGTCACCCGGCTGGCGGCAGGATCGGTGGCGGCGGGCGACGAGATCGGCTCCATCGAGGTGGGCAAGAAGGCCGACCTCACGATCATCGACCTCTCGGCGCCGGCACTGCGGCCCCTCATCCGCCTCGTGTCGAACGTGGTGCACTACGGCCACCCCGGCACCGTCCATTCTGTGATGGCCGACGGCGCATTCCTGATGCGCGATCGCAAGGTCCTGACCATCGACGAGCCCGCGCTCATCCGCGAGGCCGAGGCGGTGACGCGCCGCGTCTGGGAGCGGATGATCGCCGAGAACCCCGACATCGCGCCGCCGCCGGGCGAATTGCGTTGGCTTGGCTGAGGCTCAGCGGCCTGCGGGCGGCCGCGGCTGCCACGGGTCGAGCCCGAGGCCCGCGCGCCAGTGATGGGCGATGGCGTCGCGGCGCGCGAACCAGACGCCGGGTGTCGCAGCCATGTGGTCGAGCAGCCGCTCGAGCCCGCCAATGCGGCCGGGCCGGCCGATGATCCTGAGATGCAGGCCGATCGACAGCATGCGCGGCTCCCCGGCGCCCTCCGCCAGCAGCCGGTCGAAGGCGCCGATGCAGTAGCGGGCGAAGTCGTCGGCCTGGATGAAGCCGCCGCCGGGCTGGAAGCGCATGTCGTTCGTGTCGAAGGCATAGGGGAGGATCACGAGATCGCGCGCGCCATCCTCATGCAGAAAGGGAAGATCGTCATTGTACGCGTTGGAATCGTAGAGAAACCCACCGTGATCGAGGAGCAGGCGCCGGGTGTTCATCGAGGTCGCGGAGCGGGTGTGCCAGCCGACCGGCGGCGTGCCGCCAGCCGCTGCGATGGCCTCCACCGTGCGGGCGATGGCGAGGCGCTCCGCCTCCTCCGCCATATGGACGTGCTTCTCCCAGCGCCAGCCGTGGCAGGAGATCTCGTGGCCGTCCGCCACCGCTTCCTCGGCGAGCCAGGGCGACAGCGCGATGGCGCGGCCGCAGGCGTTCAGCGTCGCGGCGATGCCGCGATCGGCGAGGGCCTTGCGGATGCGCGGCCAGCCGCGCCGGGTGCCATATTCGTAATGGCTCTCCATGCAGAGGTCGCGTGAGCCCTCGATGCGCTCCACCGCCTCGTAGATGAATTCGTTGGCCTCGTCGCCCGCGCCGAGGGAGAGCTCGGCCCCCTCCTCCACGTTGACGACGATGGAGACGGCGAGACGGGCATCGTTCGGCCAGCGGATGGCCGGCGGAGAGGCCCCGTAACCGCGGAAGTCGCGGTCGGTGGTCGGATGAGGAAAGGACGACATCAGAAATCCGCGAGGCGCCTCAGACCCACCAGCCTGTCGCCGATGATGAGCGCGATCACCGCCAGCAGGATGAGACCCGCCGAGATCGCGGCGATGACCGGATCCGGGCGCTCCTCGACGAACTGTAGCATCTGGATCGGCAGCGTCTTGGTCCAGGCATCGGTGAAGAAGATGGAGATCGGGTAATTGTCCATGGAGGCGAGGAAGGCGAACATGGCCGAGGTGAGGAAGGCCGGCGCCAGCGCCGGCACCATGACCTTGCGCAGGGCCTTGCCGTAGGAACAGCCGAGCGTCCGCGCCGCGTCGATCAGGGTGAAGTCGAAGAGGCTGAGTGCGGCCAGCACCGTCCGCACCACATAGGGCATGGTGATCACCACATGGGCGACGAGCAGGCTCGGCCAGGCCTCGCGCAGCCCCACCGCCTTGAAGCCCTGCAGCATGGCGATGCCGACGACGAGGCCCGGCAGCATCAGCGGCGAGACGAGGAAGGTGGCGATGGCGTCGCGGCCGGCGAAGCGTCCGCGCACCAGCGCGATGGCGCAGAGTGTGCCGAGCACCAGCGACACCAGCGTCGAGAGGGTGGCGATCTGCAGCGAGGTGGCGAGCGAGGGCCACAGGCCCCGCGTCGCCGGCAGCTGGTTGTACCAGCGCATCGACCAGCCCGGCGGCGGCAGGGTGAAGACCGCCGAGGAGCCGAAGGACACCGCCACCGTCACCACCAGCGGCGTCAGCAGGAAGACGATGGCGAACAGGGCGATGGCCCAGACCAGCGCCGAGGCGACGCGTTCGATCGCCGTCATTGCGAGCCTCCGAGGCGCTTCGCGAGCCAGGACGAGGCGACGACGATCGACACCGCCATGACCAGCAGCACCACGGCCGTGGTCGAGCCCAGCGCCTCGTTGCGCATGAGGAGGAAGGACCGGCCGGTCAGCGTCGCCAGCATCTGGAAGCGGTCGCCGATGAGGAGGCTCGGGATGACGAACATCGACACCGACATGGAGAAGACGAAGGCGATGCCGGAGACGAGCCCCGGCAGCGTCAGCGGCAGGAAGATGCGGCGGAAGCGGTAGAGCGGGCTCGCCCCCAGCGTCGCCCCCGCCTCGGACAGGCGGGGATCAATGAGCTTCACCACCGAATAGATCGGCAGGATCATGAAGGGCAGGAAGACGTTGGCGGCGCCCATGACGAGCCCCGTCTCGGTGAACAGCAGCCGCTGCGGCTCGCTCCAGATGCCGGTTCCGACGAGGAATTGCGAGACGACGCCGTCGCGCCTGAGCACGATCTGCCAGGCGAACGCCTTCACCACCACGCCGATAGAGAGCGGCAAGATGATCGCCACCAGCAGCGCCACCTGCATCAGGCCCTTCGCCCGCGCCATGGCGATGGCGACGGGAAAACCGATGAGGAGGCAGACCAGCGTCGTCAGGAGTGCGATGCGCAGCGTGTTCCAGATCACGCGCCAGGAATAGGGATCGGCGAAGAACTGCCCGAAGAGCTGGAGGGTGAAGCCCTCCGGCCCGGTGACGCTGCGCGCCAGCAGGAAGACCAGCGGCAGGGCATAGACGAGGCCGAGATAGGCGACCGCCGGCAGGGCGAGCCAGCCGATCGGGTCCCTCTGCGTGGCGGTGCTCATGCGGCCCGGTCCGGCATCGGATAGAGCAGCGTGTCGGCGACGCGCCAGGACAGCGCCAGCGTGGCGCCGGGGGCAGTTCCCGCGGGAAGTCCAGCGACGCTCTCGATCTGGATCGGCATGTCCGCCGGCGCGTCGAAATGGGCCTGGACGCGCGAGCCCTGGAACACGACGTCGGTCAGCCGCGCGCGGATGGTGTTCTCGGCCGCGTTCTCGCCGAAAGCCATGAGCTCCGGCCGGACCGCGACGAGGACGGGGCTCCCGGCCACGAAGCGGCCCGGCGCCCGGATGCGGCCTGCGCCCGTGTCGACCGCCACCTCGCCCTCGCCCGTCGTCGCCACCACCGTGCCGGGGATGCGGGTCGACAGGCCGACGAATTCCAGCGCGAAGGGCGTCGCCGGCTTCTTGTAGATCGTGTCGGGATCGGCGAGCTGCTCGATCCGCCCGCGGTTCATCACCGCGATGCGGTCGGACATCATCAGCGCCTCGTCCTGGTCGTGGGTGACGAAGATCGCGGTGGTGCCGACCTCGCGCAGCAGCCGCTTCAGCTCGATCTGCATGGTCTCGCGCAGCTTGCGGTCGAGCGCCGAGAAAGGTTCGTCGAGGAGCATCAGCTTCGGCTTGACCGCGAGCGCCCGGGCCACCGCCACGCGCTGCTGCTGGCCTCCGGAAAGCGCCCGCACCGAGCGGTCGGCGAAGGCCTCCATGTGGATGAGCTCGAGATGGCGCGAGACCGTGGCGCGGATCTCCTCCCGCGGCGCACCCCGTGCCTCCAGGCCGAAGGCGACGTTCTCGGCCACCGTCAGGTGCGGAAACAGCGCATAGCTCTGGAACACCACGCCGACGCCGCGATGGTGCGGGGGCTTGGCGGAGATGTCCTCGCCGTCGAGGACGATGGACCCGGAATCGGCGGAGAGCAGGCCGGCGACGATGCGCAGGAGCGTGGTCTTGCCGCAGCCGGACGGGCCGAGCAGGGACACGAACTCGCCCGGTGCGACGCCGAGGTCGACGCCGTCGAGCACCATGGTCCCGCCGAAGGCCTTGGCGGCGCGGCGGACGTCGAGAAAGGCTGGGGTCTGGGTCATCACATGAGCGGAAGGGCGGCGAGCCGCCCTTCCTGTCGCCTTACATGGACATCTCGCGGTCCCAGCGCTTGACCCAGTCGTTGCGGTTGTCGGCGACGAAGGCCCAGTCGATCGCGTGCACGGCGACGCCGGTGGGCATGCCGGGCGGCGGCGGCACGTCCACGTTGGTCGGCAGGGCGAAGGTCGGCGGCGCGATCTTCGACTGCACCTCGGCGCCGAGCAGCTCGTTCACATAGGCGAAGGCGAGGTCCTGGTTCGGCCCGCCCTTCACCACCGCGATGCCCGAGGGCACCGGGAAGATGCCCTCCTTCGGCGCGGCGAGGCCGATCGGCGCGCCGTCGAGGCGGCGCTGCAGGGCGAAGGAGGAGAGCGCGCCGACGATCATGTGCGCCTCCCCCTGCTCGAGGAGGCTGAAGGCCTGCGGCATCTGGTTGTAGACGGTGAGGAGGTTGGGCTTCAGCGAGATGAGCTTCTTGAAGCCGGACTCGGTGTCGCGCGTCGCCTCGGCCATCGGCTTGCCGGTGGCCAGGTGCGAGGCCATGAACAGGTTCGGCAGGCCTTCCGTGTTCTGCAGCGACGGGATGATGATGCGGCCCTTGTATTTCGGGTCGTAGGCCTCGGCCCAGGAGGCCGGCGGCGTCTTGATGACGTTGGTGTTGTAGGCGATGCCCTGCCAGGGCTGCAGATAGTTCGCCCACTGGCCGTCCATGTGGACGGTGCCGGGCTTCAGCTTGGCGAGGTTGGAGGCCTTGGCCGCGGTGATCGGCTCAAGCAGCTGCTCCTTCACCGCGAGGATCATCACCGGATCGTCCATCTGCACGACGGAGAGATAGGGCCGGTCCTTGTTCTTCTGCATCTTCTCCAGGTTCACCAGCGAGCGGGTGCCCTCGAAGGTCAACTTGGCGTTGTATTTCCGCTCGAACAGCGGCGCCACATGGGCCTCGACCCAGGGCTTGTGGCTGGCAGCGCCGCCGACCACGATCTCGCGCGTCTGCGCCCGCAGCACC
>LNFM01013382.1_pt1 | contig 19346 bp, 19 predicted proteins | sample 596031 | NCBI WGS metagenome assembly LNFM01 (sample SAMN04254537, study PRJNA301005) | activated carbon metagenome | isolation source: dual media filters at the Ann Arbor, Michigan drinking water treatment plant | place: USA: Ann Arbor | reverse complement strand
GCTCGTAAATAGTTTGGGCCAATGTTTTACTGATGCCTTCTACCTGTGCAATTTCATCCATACTAGCACTTTTCACCCCATCTAATCCACCAAAGCGCGTCAGCAGGGCTTTGCGGCGCTTGGCGCCAACGCCCTCTATATCCTCCAAGCTTGAGGTGATACGTGCTTTGGCACGTTTGGCGCGGTGACCTGTAATGGCAAAGCGATGCGATTCGTCACGGATTTGTTGCAATAAATGTAGGCCTTGATTGTCTTTTTCCAAATTCAGCATCTCTCCTGTATCCGAAAAAATCATGGTTTCCAAGCCTGGCCTGCGCTCCTCCCCTTTGGCAATACCCACCAATAAAATGTCTTCTAGCCCGACTTCCTGCATCACTTCAATTGCCACACCCAACTGGCCTTTACCACCATCAATAAAGATTAAATCGGGTCGCACACCCTCACCCGCCGCTACTTTTTTATAGCGCCGCGTTAACACGTCGCGCATGGCAGCGTAATCGTCTCCTGGCGTAATACCCGTGATGTTATAGCGCCTGTACTCACTATTTTGCAGATTGCCTTTATCAAAAACCACGCAGCTGCCTACTGTCGCTTCGCCCATCGTGTGGCTAATATCAAAGCACTCAATACGCTCTGTGGTTTCTGGCAGACTTAACGCTTCGCGCAAGGCAATTAATCGCGCTTCTTGGTTGCTGGCTGCTGCTTGTTTTTGTGTCAATGCCAGCTCGGCATTGGTTTGCGCCATTTTTAACCAAACGCGCTTATCACCTATCGCATTGGTGATGATTTTAATCTTGCGGCCACTTTGCTCGCTAAACGCCAATTCAAAGGTTTTCGCATCCACTTCAGCACCACACACAATCATAGGGGGTGTGTTTTGCGCCACATAATGTTGGGTTAAAAACGCTTCTACGGTTTCTACTAAATCGGCATCCTGCGTATTTTTTGGCATAAAGCTTTTATCACCCAAATGTCGCCCGCCACGAATCATCACCAAGTTAATACAATGCTGGCCAGCAATATTGGCGCAGGCAATCACATCGGCATCCGACACGCTAAAATCGCTAACAAACTGTTTGGCCTGCACTTGGCGCAAGGCTTGCATGCGGTCTCTAAACACCACCGCCATTTCGTATTCCTGATTCGCCGCCGCCGTATTCATTTTGTCGCCCAATGTATTAATCACCTCATTGGTTTTACCCTCTAAAAACAGCGCGGCCATATTCACATCGTGTGCATAATCTTCTGCCGAAATATAATCGACACAAGGCGCGGTGCAACGCTCGATTTGATACTGCAAACAGGGGCGGCTGCGATTGGCGAATACGGTATTTTCGCAAGTGCGTAATTTAAATACTTTTTGCAAAAGCTGAATACTTTCGCGAACGGCTACACTATTGGGAAAAGGGCCGAAGTATCGCGAACCCTTGCGCTGTGCTCCGCGATGAAATGCCAAGCGCGAAAACTTGTCACCCGTTAAGGTGATATAAGGATAAGACTTATCATCGCGAAACAGCACGTTGTAGCGCGGCATCAAACCTTTAATCAGATTATTTTCTAGTAGCAGCGCCTCTGCTTCGCTACGCGTAACCGTCGTTTCAATCTTAACGATATTACTGACCATCATGCGCGTGCGCGGGCTGGGTAAGTTTTTATTAAAATAGCTAGAAACGCGCTTTTTAATATCTTTGGCTTTGCCGACGTAAATCACTTCATCTGTGGCGTTAATCATGCGATAAACGCCTGGCAGATTGGGCAGATTTTTTAAAATTGGCTTGGGATCAAACATGCCAATATTTTAGCACCGTCCAAGCCAATTTTACTGGCTTCATTCATCCAGCAATTGCCCGCCTATCGCCCAATCTTCATATGCCACTTCTTCAAACGTAATGTAGGTATACGATTTTGGCTTATGCGCCACGCGCTCTAAAGTTTCGGTGATTTCTTTGGCGATTTGCGCTTTTTGTTCGCGGCTGACTTCGCCTGCTAGTTTGATATTGACGTAGGGCATTGCATTCTCCTTTAAAAATCTAAATGTAAGCGACTAAATTAAGCGACTAGCCATTTTTATATGAAGTCCAAATGTCTTTGGTGAGTTTTATGGTCACAATCAAAATCAACAACGATATAAAAATAGATAATATGGGATCGATTGACAGCCATCCTGTAAAGTAGATCACAGCACCTGCCACCACTGCCGCTACTGACCCCAATAAATCACCCATCACGTGTAAATAAGCAGCGCGTTTATTGTGGTTATGTTCAGCACCATGCGCATGAGCATCATCATTGCCATGAAGCATCTTTAATACAATCAAATTCACCACTAAGCCTGCCAAGGCAATCCATATGACGTAACCGCCAGTGACTGCTTGCGGGTGATTAAACCGTTGTATGGCTTCAATAATAATATAAGTCACTACGGCAAACATCAGCAGGACATTGACAGCAGAAGCGGCTATTTCCAGGTGGCTCTGCCCACTAGCATGCCGATGCGTGCCGGGCTTGGCCGATAAATGTGCGGCAAACCATGCCAAACCAAGTGCGAATAAATCCGAAAACATATGCCAAGCATCACTCAATAAAGCCAATGAGTTGGTCCAAATGCCGCCAAAAAACTCAAGCAACGCAAATGCAAAAATCAAGAAAAACGGAACAGCGTAAATACTTTTTGGCAGCGGCTTTTCATGATGCGCGTCATGATGATGGTGGTTATCCATGGCTTTTTCTATCTACTGAGATTAAATTTATTTAGATGAATCATACAAGAAATCGCGGCTTTGCCTCTATAATTTTGGCATGCAAAATTCGCCCATTTTTATATGTTAAGTTACCGCCACGCCTTTCATGCAGGCAATCATGCCGATGTATTAAAACATTATGTTTTAAGTGTGGTGCTGGATTATTTTAATCAAAAAGCCGCGCCTTATTGGTACATTGATACGCATGCAGGCGCAGGAATGTATGCGTTAACAAGTGAGTTTGCACAAAAAAATGCAGAGTTTGAAACAGGCATTGCAAGGCTCATGGAGGCAAAAAACTTAACACATCATCTAAGTCAATATATTGATTGTATTCAATCGTTTAATTCTGAAAATAAACTTAATTTTTATCCTGGTTCACCACAAATTGCAGCGCATTATTTACGCGCTGAAGACAAAATGCGTCTTTTTGAGTTGCATCCAAACGATTACCAATTACTAACTAAGCATTTTAGTCAGCAAGGCAAGCAAACAAAAGTCGCGCTACAAGATGGTTTTGCTGGCATAAAAGCCTGTTTACCGCCACCAACCAAGCGCGCGGTGGTTTTAATCGACCCGCCTTATGAATTAAAAGAAGATTACCAGCAGGTTGTAGATTGCATACAAGATAGTGTAAAACGCTTTGCCACTGGCACTTATTTAATTTGGTATCCACTCTTACAACGCCCAGAACCCTCACAAATGCTGGCGAACTTAAAAAAATTTACCCCTAAAAATTGGTTAAGTATTGAATTGAATGTGCAATCACCTAGTGTAAATGGTTACGGTATGCACGGTAGCGGTCTATTTATTATTAATCCGCCCTATGTTCTACCTGCGCGAATGAACGAAACGATGCCGATACTCACTGATTTATTAAGCCTAGATGGCACCGCGCATTACAAACTCACAAGCCACATAACATAAGGTAAAATGCGCACAGATTTTTAGATTAATTGAGGAAACCGAATGCAACCAAAAACCAAACCAACTTCTGGCGAATATAAACAAGGCAATATTATGTCGAATATTCTATTCGGCAGCCGCTGGTTACAATTGCCGCTTTATTTAGGCTTAATTATCGCGCAAGCCGTTTATGTGTTTTTCTTTGGTGTTGAGTTAGTGCATTTAGTACAAAAAGCAACCATGCTGGTTGAAGCCGATATCATGTTGATTGTATTAGGTTTAATTGACGTGGTGATGATTTCGAACTTGCTGATTATGGTGATTGTGGGTGGTTACGAAACATTTGTTTCGCGTCTAAATCTTAGCGGCCACCCAGACGAACCGGATTGGTTATCGCATGTGAATGCCAATCTGCTCAAGGTGAAGTTAGCCACAGCGATTATTGGCATTTCATCGATTCATTTGCTGAAAACTTTCATCAACGCCGAAAACTTAACCGACAAAGTAATGATGTGGCAGACGATTATTCACGTAACATTTGTTTTATCGGCGGTTGCAATTGCCTACATTGATAAGTTAATGGCGCACAGCGATGTGAAACATTAAATAATCAAATCACTTTTATCACTTTATTCTGATTATTTTTATCACTGTTAATTGTAAATTCGTGAACCGAGATGGTGCGCCCATTCTTGGTTTCTACTTTAACGCGCCATAAACCAAAAGCTACATTTTGCTTGTAGGTATACCCTCTGTAACCCTTATTGCGCCCGCCTGTTAGAGCAAATCCAATGCGCGACATGGTTACCCAACCCTGTTTTTTATCATGCATCTGCCAATGGTGATAAAGCCGAGTTTCTAAGTTGGATGGCGCAAACACAGACGAAATACAATACACTTTTTCGCCTTTAACAATGTGCACACTATTGGATGTACTTCTCCAAAAGCGCCACGCAGGTGCTTTATCTTGCTGTAGTTTGTAGGTGTTCGATACTTTTTCTAGATGCGTGCCCACTTGAATATCTTTAATCACCAGTGGCACAGGTGGAATCACATCCAGCACATAAATACTGGCAATCAATATCGCAATTAAATAAGTGGGAAAAATACTGCCTAAATGTGGCGATATTTTAAGCTTAAGCGCTTGCGTGATCACTACTGCCAAAATAATACTGACAAAAAACCATAGCCAATGAATGCTGCCAAGACTGTAAGGCAACACAAAGTTAAGTAATAAAATCAGGCAAAAACCAAATAAAGTCCAAATCAGTGTGAATCGTCTATAGGCTGTTTCTAAAAACTCATTTGCAATTAACAAAACACCTAAGCCCAAACACCAAGCAAAAGCCGCTAGGTGTGATGAACTTTTAAAATATAGAATAAATAATGCGCTAAATAAACTGCCAAATAAAAACTGCAATAAAAGATAGGGCAGTCGCTCCCTCCAATTGGCATCTTTAAACGAAACGTGCATGGCAAGCGTGGTTTGCGCGGCGTTATTAATGAGCAGATTCGCCCTTTTAACCAGCCAAATCATAATCGGAACTGTGCCGAATAAATAAGCCGAAAGAATCAGCAAATCTGAGGCGTTCACGTTTTTGCCAATGGTTAATGCATCCCAAATGAATCCTGCAAAAAAGGCCACTACTGGGAGATATTTTTTAATCATGAACACTTTGGATAATGGTTTGAAAAACTCGTTAAGAATAAATTAAAGACGAATTTAATCTACAACTTAGGCGATTAAATATATTGCGCAATGATGTAGCCAATAACGATACCGATGATAAGTGAGATGGTTAGCCCACGGTAGGTGAGAACATCTTTGCTGTAGCCGCGTTTAATGGCAACGAACGAAATCACATAGCCTACAGCATTCAGCAGCCAGATAAACCCAATACTGAGCACTTTGACAATGATTGGCCCAATAAACGGTATCAAGCCAATAATACCCACAAGCCAAGCAAACGCGCCAGACAGCAAGCCAATCAATACCGTTGAACCAAGAATCACTTTATGGTCAATGTGGTAGCGATAGCCGATATAAACCAATGCAGACAATATTAAAATGACTGGCAACATAAAGCGCCAATCTTTCCAATTAAATCTGCCAAATGGGGGTTTTTCGTTAGTATTTGCCATTAATTGCTATACCACTTCAGCAATCGGAATCACTTTTTTGCCGCTGCTTAAGGTGTCTAATGCCGCTTTGTATTCTGTCATTTGATCGAAATTTAAATATTTATAAATTTCGGCGGTATTTTGCAATTTACTGCCAATCGTTTCCATATATTCGGCATGGCTAGGCATACGGCCTAGTTTTGCACACACCGCAGCTAACTCGGCTGAACCCAAGTAAACACGCGCATCCTTACCCATGCGGTTATCAAAGTTGCGGGTTGAGGTAGAGAATACAGTGGCTTTATCTGCTACACGCGCTTGGTTACCCATACATAGGCTACAACCCGGCACTTCGGTGCGGGCACCCGCTATACCGAATACAGAATATACGCCTTCATCACGCAATTGCGCTTCATCCATACGGGTTGGCGGGGCAATCCATAAACGGGTGGGGATATTGCCTGTGCCTTCCAGCACTTTAGCCGCCGCGCGATAATGGCCGATATTGGTCATGCAACTACCAATAAATACTTCGTCGATTTTGTCGCCAACTACCGCTGACATTGGCTTAATGTCATCGGGGTCATTTGGGCAAGCCACTAACGGCTCTTTAATCGTTGCTAAATCAATTTCAATCACATGTGCATATTCAGCATCGGCATCTGGTTGCAATAACTCAGGTTTTGCCAGCCATGCTTGCATATTTTCAATACGGCGCTGCAAGGTGCGTGCGTCTTCATAACCGTTTTCAATCATATTCTGCATCAGCACAATATTGGATTTTAAAAATTCAATCACTGGTGCTTCTGATAATAAAACGGTACAGCCATTAGCTGAACGCTCAGCGGACGCATCCGCAAATTCAAATGCCTGCTCTACTTTTAAATCAGGCAAGCCTTCAATCTCTAAAATGCGGCCGTTAAACACGTTCTTTTTGTTAGTTTTACCAACCGTCAATGTGCCCTCTTGAATCGCCGCGTAAGGAATCGCATTCACCAAATCGCGTAGCGTAATACCTGGTTGCATTTCGCCTTTAAAGCGCACTAATACGGACTCTGGCATATCTAATGGCATCGCGCCTGTAGCGGCAGCAAACGCCACCAAACCAGAACCCGCAGGAAACGAAATGCCGATGGGGAAACGCGTATGCGAATCACCACCTGTACCAACGGTATCAGGCAAAATCAAACGATTTAACCATGAGTGAATCACACCATCCCCTGGGCGCAAGGAAACACCACCGCGGCTACTCATAAATTCTGGCAAGCTGTGTTGTAGCTTGATATCCACTGGTTTTGGGTAGGCTGCGGTGTGGCAAAAACTTTGCATCACCAAGTCTGAGCTGAAGCCTAGGCATGCCAGTTCTTTAAGCTCATCGCGCGTCATACCGCCTGTTGTATCTTGCGAACCAACTGTTGTCGCTTTTGGCTCACAATACGTATTAGGGCGTACGCCAGTACCTTCAGGCAAGCCGCATGCACGGCCCACCATTTTTTGTGCCAGCGTATAGCCTTTATCTGAAATAACCGCAGGCGTTGCTTTGATAAAAATTTCGGTCTCAGGCAAGTTTAAAGCCTTGCGCGCATTGGCAGTCAATCCGCGGCCAATAATCAATGGAATACGGCCACCCGCACGCACTTCATCTGGCAAGGTGACAGGATTTAGCTCAAATGTAGAAATCACTTCACCTGTTTCGTTAAGCACTTTTCCTTCATAAGGAAAAATAGTGATTTCATCACCCGTTTGCATTTTGGATACATCGCACTGAATCGGCAATGCACCTGAATCTTCTGCGGTATTAAAGAAAATGGGGGCGATTTTTGCGCCTAAAATCACTCCGCCTGTGCGCTTGTTAGGGATATTCGGAATATCGTTACCCATAAACCATTGCACTGAATTAATCGCTGATTTGCGTGAAGAACCGGTACCGACTACATCACCAACATACGCCAGTGGCAAACCTTTCTGCTTTAATGACTCAATTTTTGCTAAGCCATCTGGCATTTTATTCACCAACATAGCTTTGGCATGCAAAGGAATATCAGGGCGACTCCAAGCATCCTGCGCAGGGCTTAAATCATCAGTATTGGTTTCGCCATCAACCTTAAATACAATCATTTTCAACTGTTTGGCAAGTACTGGCTTACTGGTAAACCACTCTGCGTTTGCCCAAGATTCCATCAATTTTTTGGCATGCACATTGCCATTTTTCATCAACACATCCACATCATGGAATGCATCAAACATTAAAATGGTATTGCTTAAAGCAGTCACTGCATGCGCTGCCATTGGAGTGCTTAGTAGCTCAACCAAAGCTTGCACATTGTAACCACCCAGCATTGTACCTAATAATTGCACGGCCTTTTCTGGGCTAATAACGGGTGAAGTGGCAAGGCCTTTAGCAATATCGGCCAAAAAAGCAGCTTTCACATAAGCAGCCGTATCAACACCTGCTGGCGTTTGATTTTCCAGCAAGTCTAATAATTGGGCTTCTTCTGATTTGGCTGGATTTTTAAGTAACTCGACCAGCGCAGCGACTTGCTCTGCACTTAACGGCAATGGTGGAAGTTGAACAGCTGCGCGCTCTTGCACATGCGTTTGATAGGCTTTTAACATGGTGATTTCAGGCTCGTTAGTAATTAATCGTATTATAAACTAGCCCAAATCGTCAGTCGTTTCACATTTGTAAAATCTTCTACGTGAAACGTTTAAAATTAAAGCTAGTAAGTTTTATCTGTGTATAACTCTTTAGCAAACGGTGTACTGCAACTTTTACCGTTAGCAGAAGCTTCCCATTTGTCTAATAAATCTTTTTGATATTCGCTGCCATGTAGCGCGACCAAATAAGCGCGCACTTCAAAAACATCGGCAAAACCGTTTTTGTCGGTATCCATTTTGGCGATTTTTTCTTCTACTGTTGGGCCTGTATATCTGCCGTCTTTATCGGTTAAGTAATCCAGCACACTTAACTTTTCTGTATTTAATGCAATTTCAACTCCATTCACCGCTGTAGTCACAAATAGCAATAAAACAGCTGTTGCCGCTTGTAACAATTTGACTAAAATTTTATCTATCGTCATTTTAGAAGCTCTTATCATATTACTCACCTTTGTTTAAACCATCATCATTATGACTGATAATATAACTAAAAGTGCATTGTAATCTGTGACTTAAGGCACATGGCGCCATGTTTACTTTGATGCTTTTATTTCAATAATTTTATGATTGGCAATTTTATTCTGCCAAAGCGTAGGGCCTGTCTTATGCACCGATTCACCCGCCGCGCTTACGGCAACGGTTACAGGCATATCCACTACGTCAAACTCATAAACTGCTTCCATGCCTAAATCTTCAAACGCAATCACGCGCGATTTTTTGATTGCTTTGCTCACCAAAAATGCTGCGCCACCTACCGCCATTAAATACACTGACTTGTATTTTTTAATAACAGCCAGCGCTTCATCGCCGCGCTCTGCCTTGCCAATACTGCCCAGCAAGTTGAGCTGCCCCAGCATTAATTCCGTGTAATCATCCATTCTTGTCGCAGTCGTTGGGCCAGCTGGGCCTACCGCTTCACCAGCAACCGCATCTACGGGACCGACGTAGTAAATAAAGTGATTACTCAAATCAACTGGCAACTTTTCACCTTTTGCCAGCATATTAACAATACGCTTATGCGCGGCATCGCGGCCTGTCAGGATTTTTCCTGTTAACAATAGCGTTTCACCTGCTTGCCAATGCGCAATATCGGCTTTGCTTAAGCCATCTACATTTACTCTTTTTGCTTGCGCACTTGGCACCCAATGCACATCTGGGTACGCACTTAAATCAGGCGGGGTTAATTCCGCCGCACCGCTGCCGTCCAACACAAAATGCACATGCCTTGTCGCAGCGCAATTCGGAATAATCGCCACTGGCAGACTAGCCGCATGGGTTGGATAATCTAAAATCTTCACATCCAAAACGGTTGCTAAGCCACCCAAACCTTGCGCGCCAATACCTAAATTATTCACTTTTTCAAAAATCTCTAACCGCAATTCTTCAATCTTATTTAAGCTTTGCTTATCTTTTAATTTAAGCTCATGCATATCAATAGGCGCCATCAGCGACTCTTTTGCCATTAGCATGGCCTTCTCTGCACTACCGCCAATGCCAATGCCCAGCATACCTGGCGGGCACCAGCCCGCACCCATTTGGGGCACAACTTCCAATATCCAGTCCACAATTGAATCATTTGGATTCAACATGGCCAGCATAGCTTTATTCTCTGAACCACCGCCTTTTGCGGCAATACTCACCTCAACTTTGTCACCAGCCACTAGCGAAACATGCACCACTGCAGGCGTATTATCTTTAGTATTGGCGCGCTTTCCAGCAGGGTCGGCGACGATGGAAGCACGTAACTTATTCTCTGGTAACAAATATGCACGCCGCACACCTTCGTTTACCATTTGCTCAATATCTAGTTGAACTATATCAATGCCTGCATCCCATTTCACTTGCATTCCCACTTTAACAAAAGCAACAACAATGCCAGTATCCTGACAAATCGGACGCTTACCTTCGGCGCACAAATTTGTAGGCTTCACCCAAGGCTTGAATATAATCAGCTGGGTGATAGTAAGAAATATATTGCAACGCATCTGCGATACTTTGAATAAAATCGGCTTGTTTAATGGTGGTCATTTTTATATACAACAATCCTAAATTTAAGAGTTGATATTTAATTCTTTTCTTAAATTAGCTCTCACGCATTCGTAAAGTTTACGATAATGGATAGTAGCTTTTTCAGAGTCTTTTGCTTTAATTGCGCTATACATCTCATCCATAAGTTTTACTTCTTGGTCAGTCCCATAAAGTTGGATGTTTGTATATGCCGTCCATAATTTATCACCATAATCAGGATCACGTTGGTCAGGACCTTCTTTTACAGCTGAAGAGGCAAAAGGTATAAAAGACTGTAGTGCATTTAAACGATGTTCTAATTTCTTTTTTGCTATTTCGTGACGTCTATTTAACCAAGAATTAACAAACCAGCCGATAACAATAATCATGGCAGATGCTAGCGTTACCCAATCTCTTATTTCCATTCTATAACTCCATTTAATTACCTTGAGCTTTTTGCTACTGCAATATTGGGGCTGATGTCTTTACGCAAGATTTTACCATTTTTGGTACGCGGAAAATCTTTAGCCAAATACACCGTTTTAGGCGTTTTGTAAGCGGCCAAATGCTGTTTGCCAAAAGCCAATAAGTCGTCTGGGCTTGTATTTGCTTCTGGCTTCAAAATCACATAAATCACCACTAGCAGTTTATCTTTTTCAATTTCTTCACCTACTGCGGCACAATCGGCCACATCGGGGTGGCCTTTATACACACGCTCAATTTCATAAGGCGATACGCGATAGCCGAAGCTTTTGATAATGTCATCTTTACGGCCTAAAAACCAGATATAACCATCTGCATCGTATTTGGCGTAATCTCCCGTGAAAAAGTAGCCATCATGCTTATATTTTGCTGTTTCTTCGGCTAAATTCCAATAATTTAAAAATACTCCTGGGTCGTCTAGCGGCACACTAATCATACCTTCTTCGCCCACTTCAACTGGTTCTAAGGTTTCGGGGTTCAGCAATTGAATAGCGTGCCCTGGCTGCGGAAAACCAGCAGAACCTGGGCGAATTGGCCTATATTGGCTTTGACTTAAGTAGTAAGAAAACTCGCTCATGCCAACCGCTTCGTAAATATTCAAGCCAAAACGCGCATGCCACTGTGTCAGCACTTCATCGGACAAATGCTCACCAGCGCTCATATAATGACGCATACTTGGCAGCTCGGCTCGGCCAGCAGTGGTTTTTTGCAGCAATTGGCGGTAAATGGTGGGGACACCAATGAAGATAGTGGCTTGATGTTTTTGAATCAAATCCAGCCATTTTTGCGCATCGTTTTTGCCTTCATGCACAATCACCGTTTTGCCCAAATACAGCGGATCCATCAAGCCAGTACCTAGCACATAAGTCCAATTAAACTTGCCAGAATGCATTATTCGGTCCGTTGCTGTGTCGGAATAATTAAACCAATATTGTGCAGCTGGTTGACGGCCGAGTAAGGCGCGGTGCGCATGCAATACGCCCTTAGGATAACCAGTTGTGCCGCTGGTATAAACCAAGTAAGCAGGGTCTTCTGCTTGTGTGCGATGCGATTTATCGAATTTGTGCGTCACCGCCAAGCTATTTTCTAAGCCAAGCACATTGACATGCGCGTGTGGTTGCGTATCAGTAGTTTGCGATAACAATACATGCTTTAAATTAGGCATATTTTTTAAATCCGCAACCAACTGCGATTCCATCGCATACCATGCAGGCGCATCCGTCACCAGCAATGTTGCCCCTGAATCTTTAGCCAAATATGCCACTTCTTCTGCCGTTAATAAAGTAGATGTAGGCACTGCAATCGCACCCATTTTCATCGCACCTAAAAACGCGATTGGATAATCCAAGCTATTCGGCAAGCGAATCAACACACGGTCGCCCACTTTTACGTTTAAGTTACGTAACAATTGCGCAAATTGATCTGTTTTATATGCCAATTCAGTAAATGTGATTTGAGAAGTGCCAAGCGCATCGTCCTCTACAATCATGGCAATATTATCCGCTTGCGGCGTGCCTAAATGTTTATCGGTGCAAGCCACGCCAATATTAAAGTGGCTGGGAATTTGCCATTGCCATTCAGGAAACTGTTCAAACGCCATCTTAAATAACCTTAAAGAATGTAAATTGTTCAATACTTAACACTAAAAATGGACTAAAAATTACAGCAACACGCCATATGGCCAGTTTTGGCGTACCACTTGTGCAGGCAATTGCTCTAATACATGTATCGCAAATTCTTTATCCGAGGTCTTTAATGCACGTAATGCGTGCGCGCGCAACAAAGTTTGCAACGCTTTACCAAACATAGGCGGATCCAGCATTTCGCCTTCAAACTTAATCGCGCCGCCCAGCAAAGCATCCGCATCAATCGCCGCTTTTAAAATCGCTACTTTTTGCGTGATTTCGGTAGGCGATGGCGTATAAGCAGTTTTGCATAAATGAATATGACCTGGGTGAATCACTTGCTTGCCTGTCAAACCCATGGCAGCATGCAAATCTAGCCAGCGGCGCACATCGTGCGGCTCTAAAAATTTTTCTGGCATGATATTTTGACCAATCAGTGTTTCAACCCCACCAATCACCCCTTTACCAGCAATGCGTGCCTCAAACATCAACTGATTCATGTAAAACTGTAGCTCCTCAATCCAGCCCTCTGGCGTGATGTGTATGCCCATGGCTTTTGAAAAATCATGTATACCAAAAACCACGTGTTTTACCGTGTTATATTGCATTAAGTCTGGCGCGATCTTGAGTGATTTCGGGTGTTCGATAATCGGCTGAATCGTAATGTGCGGATTTACACTTAATAATAAGCTAGATAAATCGCGCACTTCAGCCGCGCCGTATACCTCGCCTGCTTTGGCCAGCATCACCACATCAATATAGTCGCCCATATCGCGCACCAACTGCATGTCTTGCTCATATTCATCGGTACGAAATGAGTTACAGCGGATTGCAATTGTCACGCGTTCATTTACTTTACGCAGTGCTGGCAATTCATTGCGCAATAAATCGCGACTCATTTCCTTTTGCCTACAGCCGTCTTCCAAGTCAAAAATCAGCGTATGCGCAATTGTATTGTGCGCGTGTTTTTTCATGCGCGCTGCGGCTTGGGTAACATCTTCATAAATGCCCAAGCTGGGCGCGTATTTCACAGGCGGGTAATACAACTGAATGCCCGGCCAATAATCACCTAGCGGGCTACATGTTTGTGTTGTTTCAGTCATTACCTAAACTCCCCCTCATTTACTTCTTTTAACGCTTTTATCAATTTACTCACTGCTAATGAGCTTGTTTTAATACTCTAATTTTATTCACGACATGTACTGTGTCAGCATTTTTTGGTGTCACTCTGTCGCTTGAAATAAGCGTCCAAAAATCGTTATCAGGCAGCTCTAGCAAATCGTCAAACGCTTTAAGTTGCGCCAAGGTTAAATCATTAAAATGCAGCGCAATAAAACGTTGCAGCACAATATCCAGCTCTAACATGCCGCGCCTGCAACGCCAGGCTAAGCGACGTAATTCGGCATCTTTTATGTTTTCAGCGTTTAGCATATTGACTAACCTAGCGTAATACCAAATATCTTTTTGGCTGGCTTGCTGTCAGTGCTATCTTTTGCACGCTCAATTTTTAAATCTTTAATATTGGCAATCGCCGCATTGGGGTTGAGCTTTTTTGGGCACACTTCCACGCAATTCATAATGTTATGGCAGCGATACAACCGATACGGGTCTTCTAAGTTTTCTAAACGCTCTTCGGTTGCTTGGTCACGCGAATCCATGATAAAGCGATTAGCCTGCATCAAGCCTGCTGGGCCCACAAACTTATCAGGGTTCCACCAAAAACTTGGGCAAGATGTCGTGCATGCGCCGCATAAAATACATTCATACATGCCATCTAATTTGGCGCGGTCTTCAGGGCTTTGCAAACGCTCGGTTTCTGGCAATGGGTCATCATTAATTAAATAGGGTTTAACCGAATTGTAATGCTCAAAAAACTGTGTCATATCGACCACTAAATCGCGTATGACTGGCAAACCAGGCATGGGGCGTAGCACAATTGGTTGCTCTAAATCACTTAATTTGGTGATACAAGCTAAGCCATTTTTGCCATTGATATTCATACTGTCACTGCCACAAACGCCTTCACGACACGATTTACGCAAGCTCAAAGTATCGTCATGCTGCTTAATGCGAATCAGCGCATCCAGTAACATTTGGTCTTCATCTTCCAACGCAATATCGTAATCCTGCATATAAGGCTTTTTATCTACATCTGGATTGTAGCGATATATCGAAAATCTCATTTGTTTAGCCACTTGTTTAGTCATTAGTCAATCAACCTTAATACACGCGTGCTTTTGGCTCAAAAGATTCCACGGTTTGTGGTTTTAAGCGCACTGGTTTGTAAGTTAACACTTTATTTTGCTTAAAAAATAATGAGTGCTTGAGCCAATTTTGATCATCGCGCGCCGCAAAATCTTCACGTGCATGTGCGCCGCGACTCTCTGTGCGATTATTCGCTGCATGCATGGTCGCTACCGCAACTTCAATCAGATTATCCAACTCTAAAGCCTCAACCCTTGCCGTATTGAATACTTGGCTTTTATCTTTAATCGTCAGGTTCGGAATACGTTTTGCAACCGCATCAATTTCGCTTACACCTTCTGCCAATAAATCAGGAAAGCGGAATACGCCACAGTGTGTTTGCATGGTTTTACGCATCGCATCGCCGACTTCGGTCACATTTTCGCCTTGCATACTTTCTAAGCGATTAACACGTTCTAAGGTTTTGTCAGCCGCATCGGCAGGCAAGGCTTTGTGCGTATTATTGGTTTTAATAGCGGCGGCCATATGGTCACCAGCGGCTTTACCAAACACGACCAAATCTAATAATGAATTAGAGCCTAAGCGGTTTGCACCATGCACCGAAACGCATGCGCATTCGCCTACGGCGTACAGTCCACTAACGACTTTTTCACCTGATTTTTCATCAGGCATAACCACTTGGCCATCTAAATTGGTTGGAATGCCGCCCATCATGTAATGACAGGTCGGCACAATGGGAATCGGGTCTTTAATTGGGTCGACGTTAGCAAACGTTTTGGCAATTTCGCGTATCCCTGGCAAGCTTTTATTGATGCGCTCTTCACCCAAATGATCAAGCTTTAAATACACCGCATCTTTATTTTTACCAACGCCGCGGCCTTGTTTGATTTCAGTCGAAATTGCGCGCGAAATCACATCGCGGCTGGCTAAGTCTTTGGCATGCGGCGCATAGCGCTCCATAAATCGCTCACCTTCCGAATTGACCAAGTATCCACCTTCGCCACGCACGCCTTCGGTAATCAATACACCCGCATGCAAAACGCCTGTAGGATGAAACTGCCAGAACTCCATATCCTGCAAAGGCAATCCGGCGCGCGCTGCCATGCCTAAACCATCGCCTGTGTTAATAAAGGCATTGGTGCTGGCTTGGAATATGCGACCAGCGCCACCTGTGGCTAATAAAGTCGTTTTGGCTTGCATGATGTGAATCTGCCCAGTTTCAATTTCTAACGCAATCACACCCAGCACATCGCCTTCGCTATCGCGAATCAAATCCAGCGCAAACCACTCCACAAAAAATTGGGTATTCGCGCGAATATTGCGCTGATAAAGGGTGTGCAACATGGCATGACCTGTACGGTCTGCTACGGCGCAAGTGCGTGATATTGGATTCTCACCAAAATTTTGTGTCATGCCGCCAAAGGGGCGCTGGTAGATTTTGCCTGATTCTAAACGGTCAAATGGCATGCCGAAATGTTCCAGCTCAATAATGGCTTTTGCGGCATTTTTGCACATAAACTCAATCGCATCTTGGTCACCCAAATAATCAGAGCCCTTGATGGTGTCATACATATGCCACAGCCATTTGTCTTCGGCCACATTGCCCAGCGCGGCGGCAATGCCGCCCTGCGCCGCAACCGTGTGCGAACGAGTTGGGAAAACTTTAGATAGCACAGCCACCTTTACGCCAGATTCAGCCAATTGCAAAGCCGCACGCAAACCTGCGCCACCGCCGCCAACGATGACTGCGTCAAATTGATGTTTTTGCATACTATTTGTTGCCATTCTTTACATTGCCCACAAAATAAAAATCAACCAAAATAGGTAAAGCACCAGCGCAATATCAACTGCTAATTGCATATACGCGCGCAGCACTTTGTTAAACACATAATCTTTTAGTACATCCGCCACACCCAGCCAAGCATGCATAAATAAGCTCATAAAAAATAACAATGTCGCTAATCTAAACCAAATAGGTGATACAAATTCAATCCAAGCCGCGTAATTTAGTTGCCATGTTGTATGCCCAAAAGGCTGCACAATTAACAACAAAGCAAGCAATAAAACGATGTAAATCGCCATCACCAGCGCGGTTAAACGCTGTGATAACCACAAACGCATGCCAGGATATTGATGGGTTAAAAGCTGTATCAACATACTGATTTACCAAATCGCAATTGCAAAAATAAGCACAGACAAAGTAACCAAGCACAGCACCACTCGGCTAGAAAAACGCGCATTTTTAAGTGATGTCATCCAGTGAATGTCTTGCAATAAATGCCGAATGCCCGCATAAAAGTGATGGAAAAATGCCCAAGAAAAGCCAATTAAAACCAACTTTGCATACCAAGTATCCAGTCTTAATGTCAGCAAATAAAAGCTGAACGGCGAATCGACCGATGCTTTAAATGTCAATAAAATCAAAGGCAAAGCTAAAAACAAACCCACACCAGATGCTCTATGTAAAATAGACACCACAGCGTTGATTGGTAAACGAATGGTGAATAAATTCAGATTTTTAGGTCTGTTTTTTCTGAGTTTTTTTTGCATGTTTTTGATGGTTAAGTATTGCAATGCGCTGCTTTTGCAACCGCGCCCGAAACGCGTTCTAACAGACGCGCATCAAATGGTTTGGGAATAATGTATTCTTTACCAAACTTAAGCTCAGTCAAGTTATACGCTTTCAAAATCTCCGCTGGTACTGGCTCGCGTGCCAATTCGCTTAATGCTTTTGCCGCGGCAATTTTCATCTTTTCGGTAATTTTAGTCGCTTTTGCATCTAAGGCACCGCGGAATAAATAAGGGAAGCACAAGGCATTGTTCACTTGATTCGGAAAATCACTGCGACCTGTTGCCATCAAAATATCATCACGCACCGCATGCGCAATGCTTGGCAATATCTCAGGGTCAGGGTTTGCCAAAGCAAAGATGATTGGATTTTTTGCCATACCTTTAATCAATTCAGCATCCAATGCATTTTTGGCAGAAACACCAATAAATACATCGGCATTCGGCATCACATCGGCCAAAGTGGCAGCGCCTGTGGGCGCAATAGCTAAATCGCGGTTGTTGTCGTGCAAGTCATTTCGATTGGTATCCAACACACCGCTTCTATCCACCATAGTGATATTGGTCGCACCCATTAATTTAAGCAGTTTTGCACAAGAACAACCCGCCGCACCTGCGCCTAAAAATACGATTTTGGCGGTTAGCAAAGTTTTGCCTTGCAGCTCTAATGCATTCAATAAAGCGGCAGCCACAATCACTGCCGTACCATGCTGGTCATCGTGAAATACAGGAATATCTAGGCGGCGTTTCAGCTCATTTTCGATATAAAAACAGTGCGGCGCGGCGATGTCTTCTAAATTAATGCCGCCAAATGTTGGCGCAATATTGACGACGGTTTGAATAAATTCATCTGGTGTGGTCGCGTTGATTTCAATATCGAACACATCAATACCTGCAAAGCGCTTAAATAAAACCGCTTTACCTTCCATCACTGGCTTACTGGCCAGCGCACCCATATTACCTAGGCCCAAAACGGCCGTGCCATCGGTAATTACGGCAATTAAATTCCCTTTATTGGTATATTTGTAGGCGTTTGCAGGGTCAGCATGGATTTCGCGCACTGGTTCAGCAACCCCAGGCGTGTAAGCAAGCGACAAATCATCTTGTGTTGCGCAAGGCTTGGATGAATCAACGCTCAATTTTCCTGGTTTAGGAAATTGGTGATAATCCAACGCACGTTTTTTTAAGTCATCCATTTTTTACCCTAACAAATTTTTAGTGCTTATTTTTTAGTATGATGGTTTTAGCCTTAAGCTAGCTGACCCACTTTAGGGCTTTTCAAAATCGGCAATGGCTAGAAAGCCAAGCGCAGACAGTACGAGCAGTACGGCAAGCGAAGACTGACAACGCCAGTGCCGATTTTCAAAAGCCCTACTCACTTATTCTAGTTCTGACATGTAGTGATGATCATCGGTGAGACACAAGCCCAATCGCCATTCCATCGGTTTGTCGCCATAAGTATAAGAAACCCGCTCAATACTCAGCAATGGCGCACCCAACTGCAAATTCAAAGCCTCAGCGACGTCTTTGTCTGCCGCTACTGCAGTCAATCGCTCTTCTGCGCGAATCATGCGAATGCCGTATTCAGTTTCATACATGCTATACATGGAACCTTGATTTTCTTCAATGCGCGTGCCGTTAATGCCTTTAAACGGCGCGGCGGGTATCACAATATGGTCATAAATAAGTGGTCTACCAGAAAAAGTTAACAATCTTTTGACCTCAATTAATGCTGCACCTGCTTTGATTTCCAAAATAGTCGCCATACGCGCATCGGCTTTAGTTTTAGTGCAGTTGAGCAACTCGTTTTGAAGCACTTCTTTTTGACCACTAGCCGCCGTTAAGCGCAAAAAACGCAATTTAATACCTTCTTCATTGTGCGTTGCAACAAACGTACCTTTGCCTTGGCGGCGAATTAAAATATTTTCGCCTGCCAAGCTATCAATCGCTTTACGCACTGTACCTTGAGACACTTTATAACGCGAAGCTAAATCGATTTCGCTGGGAATCATTTCGCCAGGGCGCCATTCTC
>LNFM01006426.1_pt1 | contig 19346 bp, 22 predicted proteins | sample 596031 | NCBI WGS metagenome assembly LNFM01 (sample SAMN04254537, study PRJNA301005) | activated carbon metagenome | isolation source: dual media filters at the Ann Arbor, Michigan drinking water treatment plant | place: USA: Ann Arbor | reverse complement strand
TGGTGCGGCCGAGAAGACTCGAACTTCCACGGGTTGCCCCGCTGCCACCTCAAGGCAGTGCGTCTACCAATTCCGCCACGGCCGCGAACCAAAAGAGCGCCAGGCGGCAAGGCCGGGCGCGAGGTGGGGCTGCATGTAACAAATCAGCCCCCGGCGAACAAGGGCGGCTGTGGACCGCCCGCATCGAAAAAGCCCTGAAAACCGGGAGATTCAGCGCATGTCGGCGGGGCGCGGCAGCAATTCCTTGACCTGGACCGCGATCCGGTTGCCGCTGACGATCACGTTGCCCCTGGCGACCGGGAAATTGTTGGCGAGGATTTTGACGTCGTCCTCTTCCCCCTGGGCCAGCTCGATGATGGCGCCGCGGCCGAGCCGGAGCACCTGATGGATCGGCATGACGGTATCGCCGAGCACGACGGAGATATCGAGGGAGACATGGTCAAGGGTGGGCAAGGCGGTTACATCCTTCCAAAGCGGCACCGGGAATCCGGTAAGCCTACAGTCGCCCCGCGATGGTAAATCGATGGTTAATGCGCGCGATACGCTGGGTTTCGGGCTGAAAACGGCCCCCGACGCCGCTCCCCCCGAATGGCGGGTGAGCGCGGAGCCGCTCGCCTATGAGACCGCCCTGGCCGAGATGGACGCCCGCGCGGCGGCCATCGCCGACGGCCGAGCGCCGGAACTGGTCTGGCTGCTCGAGCATCCTCCGCTCTACACCGCGGGCACCGGCGCCAGTGCCGCCGCCGATGTCATCGATGCCCGCTTTCCGGTCCACGAGGCCGGCCGCGGCGGGCAGATGACCTATCACGGCCCCGGCCAGCGGGTGGTCTATCTGATGCTGGATCTGAAACGCCGGCGGCCGGACGTGCGCGCCTATGTGGCGACGCTGGAGGAATGGATCATCCGCACGCTGGCGGCCTTCAACGTGCGCGGCGAGCGGCGCGAGGACCGCGTCGGCGTCTGGGTGCGACGGCCGGAAAAGGGCGCGACGCGCGAGGACAAGATCGCCGCCATCGGCATCCGCGTGAAACGCTGGGTGTCGCTGCATGGCATCGCCATCAATGTCGATCCTGATCTCTCGCATTTTTCTGGCATCGTGCCCTGCGGCGTGCGCGAACAGGATTACGGGGTCACGAGTCTTGTCGATCTCGGACTGCCGGTGACGATGGAAGATGTGGACGTGGCGCTGCGGGCGGAATTCGAGCCGCTGTTCGGCGCGGCCTCGGCGTCGGCGTCGGCGTCGGCAGAGCCGAAACTGATCGCCTGACGCCATCACGACGGCGGTCGCAAGCGCGCAACACATTGCGCCAGATCAAGCCGCGAAAATTAAGTATCGGTAATTTGCAACGCCATAGCGGCGGCGCCTAACCTGCCTGCATCATTCACAATGTCGGCGGTCGTTCCATGCTCAAGAACTGGCTCCTGCGGATTCATCGCTGGACGACGCTGCTGTTCGCCGTTCCGCTCGCCGTCCTGATCCTGACCGGACTGGTTCTGTCGTTCGAGCCGATGGCGACCGGACCGGCGTCGGGCCGCCTCAGCGCCGACACCCTGAACGCCGTGCTCGCCAAACACGATCCCGACGCGAAAGCACGTTCGCTGGTGGTGCGGGCCTATGCCGGCAACGTCTCGATCGGCGGCGCGCAGCGCGGCGACGCCGTGCATGTCGATCTCGCCAGCAACGAAAAGATCGCCTCGCCCGGCACGCTCGCCGAAGTCTTCACCACGTCGCGGCGCCTGCACGAGACGTTCCTGATGAATCTCGGCTGGCTGGTCAGCCTGTCCACCTTCGCCTTGCTGGCGCTGATCGCGCTCGGCGTGCTGATGGGCTGGCCGCGCCTGCGCAACACGCTGGCCGGCTGGCACAAGGGCACCGGCTGGTTCCTGCTGCCGCTGCTGATCGCGAGCCCGCTCACCGGATTGTTTCTCGCCTACGGCATTACATTCGCGCCTCCGCCGGCGCGGCCGGCTGCGGGCGGAGCCCCCATCGGCCTTCAGGAGGCGGTCACCATTGTCGGCGGGGCGCACGATCTCGCCAATGTCGTGTGGATCCGGCCGCTTGCAGGCGCGCTGCGCGCGCGCGTCAACGACGGCGGCGAGATGCGGGTCTTCACCGTCACCCGCACGGGGCTGGTGCCGACGACGCGCAACTGGCCGCGGCTGATTCATGAAGGCAACTGGGGCGGCCGCCTGTCGGCGCTGATCAACGTCGCGATCTCGGCGGCCTTCATCCTGTTGCTGTCGACCGGCCTGTGGCTGTGGGCGCGGCGCAAATTCCGCCGCCGCATGCCGCGGTCAACGGCCGTCTCGTCAGCGCCGGCGTGAAAAAGATTCGCTAGAACGTCGCCAGCATCGCAAAGCGATAGCCGCCGCGCAGTTCGAATTCTTCCGTCGTCGCCTCGCGCTCCTCGATCGCGTCCACGCGCGCGCCGGGCGGACCCTGGCGGCAGAGATCGATCATCTCGCGCACGACTTGCGCGGAACCTGAAAACACCGCCTCGACCGAACCGTCGCGGCGGTTGCGCACCCAGCCTTCGATCGTCCGCATGTCGGCGGTGTATTCGGTCCAGGCGCGGTAGCCGACGCCCTGCACGCGCCCGCGAATGATCACCAGCCGGATCACCGCGCCGCTCACGCGACGTCTCCGGTTTCGGTTTCGCGCGCCCCGCGAAAGGACGGCGACCAAAGCTGCAGGTTCTGGATATAGGCGAGCGGCAGATGCGCGGCGCGCGCGGCATCGAGCACGCTCTCCATGTAGCCGGGCTTCGGCTTGCCCTCGCGGCGCGAACGCCCGAGATAGACCATGGCCGACACCCGCCGTTCGTCGGAGCGCACCGGCATCATCACGCGCGTGTACAGGCCGCTGTCGAGACCTTCATAGGCGTTGAGGGCGGCGAGATCGCGTGGCGTCAGCCGCCACAGCACGCCATACACCTGTTCGCCCGGGACATGCGCCACCGAGGCATAGCCGTCGGCGGTGATGATGAAACGGTGATTGTCGAGCACCGCCCGCCCGAGCGCGATCGCGCCGCGGCACCGCCGCGCCATGGCGGCGACATCCATGTTGGAGCCGTAGGCGAAGTGAAGAGTCATGATGCAATGATACTGGCCGGAGCGATGCCCGTCACGCTCAGGCAAACTCCATGATCACCGCATCCACCGCCAGGCTGTCGCCCTTCTTGACGTGGATTTTCTTGACCTTGCCGTCGCGCTCGGCGCGCAGCACGTTTTCCATCTTCATGGCCTCGACCACCGCCAGCGTCTCGCCGGCCTTGACCTCCTGCCCCTCGGCGACGTCGATCGACACCACCAGACCGGGCATCGGACAGAGCAGGTTCTTGCCGGTATCGGCTGCGACCTTCACCGGCATCAGCCGCGCATAGGCGGCCTCGCTTTCGGTATAGACATAGGCGCGGGTCTGCACGCCGCCATGCATCAGGTCGAAGCCGTTCGGCACCGCGCCGACCTGCACCACCACCGGCCTGCCGTCGACGCTGCCGGACCAGACCGGATCGCCCGGCTTCCAGTCCGATGCCAGGCGATGCACATGCCGCGCGCCGTCGTGAAACTGGGCCTCGATAAAACCGTTCTCGCGCGTGACGTCGAGCCGGTATTCCGTGTCGCCGAGCCGCACGGCGCGGCTGCGCTCGCGCGTCACCAGGCGATGCGGCATCTGGCCGGAGATGCGGCGCTTGCGCTCGCCCAGCACATGGTCGATGGCGGCGGCGACCGCCGCCAGCAGATGCGCGGTCTCACCCTGCGGCGCGACGCCATGAAAGCCGTCGGGAAATTCCTCGGCGATGAAACCGGTCGAGAGTTGCCCGGCGCGCCAGCGCGGATGCGCCATCAGCGCGGAGAGAAACGGGATGTTGTGGCGGATGCCGCCGACATGGAAGGCATCGAGCGCGCCGGCCTGCGCGTCGATCGCCGCCGCGCGGGTCGGCGCGTGGGTCACGAGCTTGGCGATCATCGGATCGTAGAACAGCGAAATCTCGCCGCCCTCATAGACGCCGGTGTCGTTGCGCACGGTGACGCCGTCAGCTTGCGATTCCGCCGGGGGGCGGTAACGCACCAGCCGCCCGGTCGAGGGCAAAAAGCCACGATAGGGATCTTCCGCATAGACCCGGCTTTCCACCGCCCAGCCGGTGAGCTTCACGTCACTCTGCCTGATTGCGAGCTTTTCGCCGGCCGCCGAGCGGATCATCTGCTCGACCAGATCGATGCCGGTGATCAGTTCGGTCACCGGATGCTCGACCTGCAGGCGGGTGTTCATCTCGAGGAAGAAGAAGCTCCTGTCCTGTCCCGCGACGAACTCGACGGTGCCGGCGCTGTCATAGTTGACGGCCTTTGCCAGCGCGACCGCCTGCTCGCCCATTTTTTTTCGCGTCGCCTCGTCCAAGAGCGGGCTTGGGGCTTCCTCGATCACCTTCTGGTTGCGGCGCTGGATCGAGCATTCGCGCTCGCCGAGATAGATGACGTTGCCGTGCTTGTCGCCCAGCACCTGGATCTCGATATGGCGCGGATCGACAATGAACTTTTCGATGAAGACGCGGTCGTCGCCGAAGGAGGATTTCGCTTCCGATTTCGCGCGGGTGAAGCCTTCCGCCACCTCCTCGCGCGAATAAGCGATGCGCATGCCCTTGCCGCCGCCGCCGGCCGAGGCCTTGATCATCACCGGATAGCCGATCTCGTCGGCGATCTGCACCGCCTCCGTCTCGTCGGCGATGATGCCGAGATAGCCCGGCACGGTGGACACCTTGGCCGCCGCCGCCGCCTTCTTGGATTCGATCTTGTCGCCCATGGCGGCAATGGCGCCGGGATTGGGGCCGATGAACACGATGCCCGCCGCTTCCAGCGCCTTCGGAAAGGCTTCCCGTTCGGACAGGAAGCCGTAACCCGGATGCACGGCCTGCGCGCCCGTGCGCTTGCAGGCGTCCACGATCTTCTCGATCAGCAGATAGCTTTGGGCGGCCGGCGGAGGTCCGATGTGAACGGCTTCATCCGCCATCTCAACATGCAGGGCGTCCCGGTCGGCGTCGGAATAGACCGCAACGGTCTCGATCCCCATGCGGCGGGCAGTCTTGATGACCCGGCAGGCGATTTCGCCGCGATTGGCGATCAGAATACGCTTGAACATGTGGCGGCGACCCCTCAGGGGCGACTTTTCGGCGCTGCAATAAAAATGTCAATCACATGTCATGCAGGAAATAGGGCTAAGGCCAGAGCCAAAGCCAGCCCGCCCGCGACCAGACAGGCCGCAGACATGACCATGATCTCGAGCGCGAACCGGCTCCGCCCCACCACGGCGCCAATGGCCAGTTTGCTCAGGGAGTTGCTCAGGACCGCCGCCAGGATGGCAAAGGTGGCGTCCTGCAGGGACAGCGGCTGCGGCGCAAGCCGCGTTATCGACACGGTGACCGCATCCACGTCCGCCAGTCCGAGCGCAAAGGCGCCGACAATGGCGCCGGCGGCGCCAAAGCCCTCACCGAGCGCGCGTCCCAGCACCACCACCAGACCCAGAAAAATCGCAAATCCGACCACCGACCAGAAGCCGAAGGGATTGCGGAAGGTCACCGGCTGCTGCCGCCCTGCGCGCTCCCTGCGCCAATAGACCGACGCGAATGCATACGCGGTCGCGACCGCACCGGCCGCCAGAAGCGGAGGCGCCAGCAGCCAGAGCAGCGCCGGGTTGAGCGCGGTGACAATCGCCAGCACCCGCATCAGCGACACCGTTGTCGCGAGCGCGACGCCGGCGGCCAGCAGCCGCGGCGATCCTTCGCCGGCGGCGGCGTGCCGCGCATTCGCCGCCGTCACCGCGGTCGAGGATACGAGACCGCCGGCCGCGGCCGCGATCAGCACGCCGTGCCGCGCGCCAAAATATTTCACCGCCGCATAGCCGAGGAAGGACACGCCTGCCAGCACGATGGCGATCAGCCAGATCTCGCGCGGATTGACGCCGCCGAACGGACCGACCGGATCGTCCGGCACCGCCGGCAGGGCGATGAAGGTCATGGCCAGCAAAATCAAAGCAGAGCGCAATTCCGTTTCGGTGATCCGCTTGAGCCAGCCATGCATCTGCTCGCGCGCCGCCAGCAGGATCGTCACGGCAATTGCCGCCGCGCCCGCCACCCGCGCGTCACCGACCAGCGCATAGGCGCCAAGCGCGAATGCAATCATGGCCGCTATCGCGGTCGTGGCCGAATAGCTTTTGTCGGCCCGGTTCTCCTCGAGACAGAACAGAGCAATGACGGCGGCATAGGCAGCGAAGCCAAGGCCCAGCACGAGGCCGCCGGCGGCGCTTGCTGCTCCGCCCAGCGCCAGCGCCATTGCGCCGACGGTGCCACCGAGCAAACCGGTAATGGCGAAAGTGCGGATTCCGGCGGTGCGGCTTCCGGGCTGATCCTTGCGGGCCTTCCATCCGCGTTCCAGCCCGATCAGAAGACCGATTCCGAGCGCCACGGCGAAATGCGACAGGAGGTCCTCAATCGGCATGGTCAATATCCTTGCTCAGCCGCAATAACGCAAAAAGCCATGCTCTGCGCAATTGCTCCAGCCGAATGTTGTTCCACCGCCGCCGCCGTTTTTGGAAGAATTGACGCCTTACCCCGGATAGCAAGAGATTTATATACGAGTTTCAAGCCGGCTGCGGAGCCGGCCAGACTCCTTGCCCGGAACGGGCCGCAGACGCCGTTCGCCGCATTTTCCATGAGGTTGTCCGATGACGCTCCAGATCAATGACATCGCCCCCAATTTCGAAGCCGACACCACGCAGGGCCGGATCAAGTTCCACGACTGGATCGGCGATTCCTGGGCCGTGCTGTTCTCGCACCCGAAGGACTTCACCCCGGTCTGCACCACCGAGCTCGGCTATATGGCCCGCATCAAACCGGAATTCGACAAGCGCGGCGTGAAGATCATCGGGCTCTCGGTCGATCCGACCGACAAGCACGCGCAATGGTCGGACGACATCAGGGAGACGCAGGGTTTTGCGCCGAACTATCCGATGATCGGAGACACCGATTTCAACGTCTCGAAACTCTACGGCATGCTGCCGGCCGCGGTGTCGGGCGATCCGGCCAAGCGCACCGCCGCCGACAACCAGACCGTGCGCAATGTGTTCGTCATCGGCCCCGACAAGAAGGTCAAGCTGATCCTGGTCTATCCGATGACCACCGGCCGCAACTTCGACGAGGTGCTGCGCGTGATCGACTCGCTGCAACTGACAGCCAGGCACAAGGTCGCCACCCCGGCGCAGTGGAAGAACGGCGACGATGTCATCATCGCGGGCTCGGTCAGCGACGACGACGCCAGGAAGCAATATCCGAACGGCTGGAAGGCGCCCAGGCCCTATATCCGGATCGTGCCGCAACCCCGTTAACAATCGCACGCCATTTCAACTAGGATTGCAGGGCGCGGCGCAAGCCGCGCCCTTTGGCATGGCGGGAGTCTCCATGAGCGATCTCGGCTTCATCCATCGTTTCATTCCGGCGCAGAGTGCGGATCGGCCTCCGCTCCTGCTGCTGCACGGAACCGGCGGCGATGAAAACGATCTGATTCCGCTCGGCGAACGCCTGTCACCGGGCGCCGCCCTGCTCTCGCCGCGCGGCAAGGTGCTGGAAGGATCGATGCCGCGGTTCTTCCGGCGGATCGGCGAAGGCGAATGGGATCTCGCCGATTTCAGTCAGCGCACCGTCGAGCTGGCGGATTTCGTGCGACAGGCGCGCAACGTTTACGACATCGGCAGGCCGGTCGCGGTTGGCTTTTCAAACGGCGCCAATATCGCCTGGTCACTTTTGCTGCATGATCCATCGCTGCTGGCCGGCGCGATCCTGATCCGCGCCATGGTGCCGTTCGATCCAAGGCCGCTGCCCGATCTCACCGGATTGCCGGTTCTGGTTCTGGCCGGCGCGCAGGACCCGCTGGCGCCGAGCGAACAGGCCGGATTGCTGGCGGCCTATCTGGGGGAAGCCGGCGCGGACGCAACCTTCGAGGTGCTGCCGGCCGGGCATGGGCTCACCGGCCAGGACCTTGTGCTGGCCGAAAGCTGGCTCCGCTCGCATGTCACGGCTCAGACGTAACGGCTCACGGCGTTGGCGATCAGCAGCCCGAGGGTCGCGGATACGGCGGTAACAAACGTGCCCCAGGCGATATCGACCGCAGCCGCCGGCCAGGTCCAGCCGCGCAACAAGGCGAGCGCGGTGAGATCGAAGGTGGCATAGCAGAAGAAGCCGAACAGCGCGCCGTAGAGCAGCGCCTGCTGCCAGTTCGAGCCGGCCAGCCCGAGGGCGAAGATCACGATGCCGGCCGGATACAGCAGGTAAAAGAGAATGGCCGGAATCATCTTCAGGTCGCCGAGCGCGCCGCCCACCTGCGACTTGAAGAAATCCCTCGCCAGCACACCCAGAAACAGAAAATCCAGCGGCACCATCACCAATAGGGTCGCGAGATACAGAAGAATGTAGCGTTTCATGCGAGGCGCTCCGCCGCCGACAGGGTAATTGGTGTGGAGATACGGGCCGGACACGGCCCGGGTTTCAGCATATCACGCCCGATCACGGGCCATCTTGGCGGCCCGCGCCGGGGCCGTCTAAGGTGCCGGGCCGTCTCACAGGATATTTCATGCGCCCCGACATTCCCCCGGCCTTCGCCTCCACGCTCGGCATCAAGGTCATTCACTACTCTGCCGACCGCATCGAGGCGGAATTGCCCGTGCGCCCGGAACTCGCCAACCGCAACAACAACCTGCATGGCGGCGCCGTGATGGCCTTTGCCGACGACCTCGGCGGCGCGGCCACCATCATCAATCTGCCGGAAGGCATGACTACCGCCACCATCGAGAGCAAGACCAATTTCTTCGCCTCGATCGCGGTCGGCGATGTCGCCCGGGCGGAATGCGTTCCGCTGCATCGCGGACGCACCACCATGGTCTGGCAAACGAGAATCACCCGCGGCGACGGCAAGCTCGCCGCCATGGTCACGCAGACCCAGATCGTCATTCCGAACAAGCCGGCGAAGTAATCCCCGCATGGCGCAGCCGCCGGTCATCGTGTGGTTCCGGGACGATCTGCGGCTGGCCGATCATCCCGCGCTGCATGCGGCGCTGCGCACGCAGCAGCCGCTGGTCTGCGTGTATGTGATGGACGACGGCAGCAACGGTGTGCGTCCGCCTGGCGGCGCGTCGCGCTGGTGGCTGGCGCAATCCCTGCGCGCGCTCGCGGCAGATCTGTCGGCGCACGGCCAGCGGCTGATCCTGCGGCGCGGCGCGGCGGCCAGCGTCATTCCGGCACTGGCGCAGGACAGCGGAGCATCGGCGGCGTTCTGGACCCGCCGCTATGACCAGCCCGGCATCGCCATCGACAATCAGGTCATCGAACGGCTCAAAACGCTCGGCCTGAGCGGCGGCACATGTCCCGGCGGGCTTCTGGCCGAACCGCACAGGATCGCCAATCAGGCCGGCGCGCCGATGAAGGTGTTCACGCCATTCTGGAAACGGCTGCTGGCGCTCGGCGATCCGCGCAAGCCTTTGCCCGCGCCGCAGGCGCTGCCGCCGCCGGTCAATATGAGCAGCGAGCATCTCGACGACTGGCGGCTCGAACCGATGCACCCCGACTGGGCCGTCGGATTGCGCGAATGCTGGAGCGTGGGCGAAGCTGCCGCGCGGGTGCGGCTGTCGGACTTTCTGGACGACATCAAAGGCTACAAGGACCACCGCGACCGGCCCGACATGCTTGCGACGTCACGGCTGTCGCCGCATCTGCGCTTTGGCGAGATCAGTCCGAACGAGATCTTTCACACGGCACGATTCGCAGCCGAGGCAGGCCGCGCGAACGGCGCGGACACCGGAAAATTCCTGAGCGAACTCGGCTGGCGGGATTTTTCCCATTACCTGCTGCATCACTTTCCCGATCTGGCGACCAAAAACTTCAACGCGCGTTTCGATGCGTTTCCGTGGCGCGACGACTCCGCCGGACTGCGCGCATGGCAGCGCGGCCTCACCGGCTATCCGGTCGTGGACGCCGGCATGCGCCAGCTCTGGCACACCGGCTGGATGCACAACCGCGTGCGGATGGTCGCGGCATCGTTCCTCATCAAGCATCTTTTGATCGACTGGCGGCACGGCGAACGATGGTTCTGGGACACACTCGTCGACGCAGACCCGGCCAGCAACAGTGCGAGCTGGCAATGGGTCGCGGGCTCAGGTGCGGATGCTGCACCATATTTCCGCATCTTCAATCCCGTCCTGCAGGGCGAAAAATTCGATCCGCACGGCGCCTATGTGCGGCAATGGGTGCCGGAGATTGCGGGCCTGCCCGATTCGCTCATCCACAAGCCGTGGCGGGCGTCTCCACTGGAACTCGTGGAAGCCGGCGTTGCGCTCGGCACGACCTACCCTGCCCCCATCGTCGATCACGACACCGCGCGCCAGCGCGCGCTTGATGCGCTCAGGACGATCAGGGTCTGAGCATCAGGCGCGCCTGTAATTGACGATCAGGACAGCGCCGGCGCACAGCACCATGCCGGCGATGGCGAGCGCATTCAGCCGCTCGTCGAACAACAGCCAGGCCATCAGCGCGGTAACGGCGGGGACGAGATAGAACAGGCTCGCCACCTTCGCCGCCGAGACCCTGCGGATCAGCCAGTACATCAGCGCCACGGTGCAGATCGACAACACCACCACCGACCAGGTGAGCGCGAAAATGAAATCCGTGGTCCAGTGGATGACGCGGGTCTCGAACACAAATGCGCCGAGCCCGAAGAAAACAACAGCGGCGATGTATTGCACGAGATTGCCGGAGCGCCAGTCGACGGCGCCGCAATGGCGCTTCTGGTAAAGCGTGCCGACGGTGATTCCGATCAGCGACAGGAAGGTGGCGATCCAGCCCAGCAGCGAGCCCGACATGGTGATGGCGCGATCGTTGAGCACCAGCAGCACGCCGATCAGCCCGAGCGCCAGCCCGAACCATTGCAGCGGCGTCACCCGTTCGCCCAGCCAGCGATTGGCGAGCGTGGAGGTCAGCACCGGCTGCAGGCCGGGGATCAGCGCGGAAATGCCCGCCGGCACGCCCTGCGAGATCGAGACAAAGACTCCGCCGAGATACAGGCCATGCACCAGCAGACCGACCACCACGCTGTGGCCCGCCTCCGCCCGGCTCGGCCAAACCGGCAGCGTCACGAAAACGATCACCGCCAGAATCGCGACCACCAGCGCCATGCGAGTGGCCAGAAACGTCAGCGGCTCGGCATAGGGCAAGCCGAATTTCGCCGCGATGAATCCCGTGCTCCAGAAGAACACGAAGATCAGCGGCGCCGATCGGACGATCAGGCTGTCGGCAGGTCCCGGCATGGCCGAGGGTGATTAGCGGATTCAAGCGCGGGCAGATAGCCCTGCCCGGCGCAGCCAAGCCGTGTCCTGGCGGCATGCCCCCGGCACGCTTTCAGCTTGCGGACCGCGCGCATGACGCGGCCATGTCTTGATTGTGGGCACCGGCTCTGACAGAGGAATTGCGGCATTCGCCAAGATTTGACCCAATGGCCGCGGACACGGTCATGGACGGGAGGCTGGTATGGATGTGCGCGCGGCGGTGGCAGTGGCGGCGGGACAGCCGCTGGAGGTGACGACGGTCCAGCTCGAAGGCCCGAAAGCCGGCGAAGTTCTGGTGGAGATCAAGGCCACCGGCATCTGCCACACCGATGAATTCACATTGTCCGGCGCCGACCCGGAAGGCCTGTTCCCCGCCATCCTCGGGCATGAGGGCGCCGGCATCGTGGTCGACACCGGACCCGGCGTGACCTCCGTGAAAAAAGGCGATCACGTCATCCCGCTCTACACGCCGGAATGCCGGCAATGCCCGTCGTGCCTTTCGCGCAAGACCAATCTCTGCACCGCGATCCGCGCCACGCAGGGCCAGGGCCTGATGCCGGACGGCACGTCGCGCTTCTCGCTCGGCGGCAAGAAGCTGCATCATTATATGGGCACCTCGACCTTCGCCAATTACACCGTGCTGCCGGAAATCGCGGTGGCGAAAATCCGCGAGGACGCGCCGTTCGACAAGGTCTGCTACGTCGGCTGCGGCGTCACCACCGGCATCGGGGCGGTGATCAATACCGCCAAGGTGCAGGCCGGCGCGAAGGCGATCGTGTTCGGCCTCGGCGGAATCGGCCTCAACGTGCTGCAGGGCCTGCGCCTGGTGGGCGCCGACATGATCATCGGCGTCGACATCAACAACGAGCGCAAGGCCTGGGGCGAACGCTTCGGCATGACGCATTTTGTGAATCCGAAAGAAATCGGCAAGGACCTCGTCCCCTATCTGGTCGACATGACCAAGAGCGGCGCCGACCAGATCGGCGGCGCCGATTACACCTTCGACTGCACCGGCAATGTCACGGTGATGCGGCAGGCCCTGGAATCCTGCCATCGCGGCTGGGGCGAAAGCATCATCATCGGCGTGGCGCCGGCGGGCGCGGAGATTGCGACCCGTCCGTTCCAGCTCGTCACCGGGCGCGTCTGGAAAGGCACCGCCTTCGGCGGCGCCCGAGGCCGCACCGACGTGCCGAAGATCGTCGACTGGTACATGGACGGCAAGATCGAGATCGATTCCCTGATCACCCACGTCATGCCGCTCAGCGACATCAACAAGGGTTTCGATCTCATGCACCAGGGCAAGTCGATCCGCGGCGTGGTCACGTTCTGACAGCCGGCGCCCGGGAACCGGAGCTGAACGACGGCGTTATCCCGCACACCGCACGGGAGATGCGCCATGATGCCCACGGACAACCGCCCCCGCGACACTCGCTATCCTGACGACCGCTATCTGCAGACCGCGATGGAGAACGACGCCCGCCTGCAGCCCGATCCGGAACTGGCTCTGAGCGGCGGCAAGGCCAGCCGCACCCAGATCTGGGCGACGGCTTTCGGCACATTGCTGGTGCTCGGGATCGTGCTGTACGGCGTGACCCAGACGCCGAAGGAGCCACGCACGGCGGCAGCGCCGCCCGCCGCGGAAACAACCGGCGCGGCGCCCGCCGCCGAGCCGCAGCAGCCGGGGCCCGCCAGGCCCGGCCCGGCGGATTCCGCCCGCTAGCGGCTCACTCGAATTGCGGATCGACCGGCACGCGATAGCCATTCGCGAGCCGGTTGGTCTCGTTCGCCATGCCGGTGACCGCCATCACCTCGCCGAACATATCTTCGGTCATGCCGGCCTTGCGCGCGGCAGCGGTGTGACTGCCGATGCAATAGGCGCAGCCATTGGTGACGCTGACCGCGAGATAGATCATCTCCTTGGTGAGCGGATCGAGCGCACCGGGCGCCATCACCTCTTTCACGCTCTCCCATGTCCGTTTCAGCAGGGCCGGATCGCGCGCCAGATATTTCCAGAAATTGTTCACGTCCGGCAGGTTGCGGCTGCGCTTGATGTCGTCGAACACCGCGCGCACCTGCGGAGAGGCGTCTTCGTAGTTGATCGCTTTGGCGTCCATGCGGCGTCTCTCACTGCCCCGGCACGCCGATCGCGACCGGCCGCACCGGCGAGCCGGAGCCGCCCTGCGAGCGCAGCGGCAGGATGATGGTGCAGGACAGCCAGACGCGGTCCCGCGCCAGCGCGCCCAGATTGGCGTTCTGGATATTGTGAATCCCGGCCTGCACCAGATTGTGGTGATGGATGGCGAACGGCAGGCCGGCGGGGGTGCCGTCGGCCGGCTTGGCCTTGCCCTGCAACAGGCCGTCGGGCACCGGATCGGTGAACGGGTTGTCGAGCGCGACCAGCACGATCTGCTTGCTCTCGAGATATTTGGCGGCGTCGTAGGCCAGTCCCGGACCCTTGGTGTAATAGCTCTTGTCCTTGTCGGGATCGGCCCAGCCGTCGCCCCAGCCGGTATAGATGTAAAGCACGTCGCCCGGCAGCAGTCCGCGCTCGTTCAGCTTCTGGACCTTCAGCATCTCCTCGATCTGCGCCGCGGTGACCACGGCGCCGGGCGCCATCGGCTGGCCCTTGCCGATGTGGCTTTTGGCATCCAGCAGGATCGCCGTGGTGACGATGGGCGGCACCTTTTCGATTCCGAGTTTCTGCAGCGGCGAATCCGGCGTCGGCTTCACCTGCTTCTGGGTATAGCCGCCGTAATAGCCGGCGCGGCCGGAGGGAAATTCGCCCTTGCCGTCCCAGGCATCCGGCAGCACCGCAAAATGCCCGAGCGCGTCCATCTGCGTGCCCTGCGCACCGGCCTCGCCGCTCACGGTCTCCTCGCCGTTGAAGGCGTGACGCGTGCCGGGAATGCCGACGGTCGGCCGGTACTTGTCGACCAGCGGCGTGCCGAACGGCGATTGCGGCATGGTGTTGGAGCGGATGTGCGAGACCTCGTAGGAGCGCGATTGCGGGCTGGCGAGATGCGGCGCGCAACGCTGCCAGGTGACCGGACCGAGATGATTGGCCATGCCGATCTCGTCACCGGCCGGCCAGCGGTTTTGCGCGAAGACCTGCGGCGCGGCCAGAAAGATTCCTGCGGCCAGCACCAGCGACAAGACGCCAACGTGTTTCATGCATCCCTCCCCTGCCATCGAACACCCGAGTGGACACCAAGCGCGCGGCGGCGGCAACAGCATGCCCGCAAAGCGGCGATCCTGTGAAGCGCCGCTCAGAAGCGGTACAGTTTTCCGACCGCCGAGGGCGCCAGCACCTGGTCGCCAAAAGCGTTGGCAAGCGCGCTCATCGCCCGCCAGCCGGTGCAATGGCCGGCGGCGATGGTCTTCAGTCCGAACTGCTTCAGACCCTCCACCGTCTGCGGGATCACCGCCTCGTTGGCGCCCGACAGATGCAATCCGCCCATCACCGTGTGCAACGGCACGCCCGGAAAGGTGTCGCGCGCATGCGTGAGCACATTGACCACGCCGGCATGCGAACAGGCCGACAGCACCACCAGTCCCTTGCCCTTGACGTTCACCGCGATCCAGCGCTCGTCGATCAGCAATTCGTCGGGCTCCCAATCCTTGCCGTCCAGTGTGCGCCGCACCTGTCCGGGATAGCCCCGCTCATAGCCGGTCACGCGCGGAACCTCGCCGCTGACATGAAACATATTGTCGAGCAGCGTCTGCGGCTCACGCGTCACCACCACCCTGGCGCCGAACGACGTCAGTTCCTCCACGCTCGCGATATCCTCCATCTGGCGATAGCTGCCGTTCGGCATCTTCACCGCGCGGGTGCGGAACATGTCGGGATGGGCGTAATAGGGAATCTCCTTGCCGCCGTTGCGGCCGCGGATCATGTTGAGCGCCAGCAACATGGCGCCGGCGTGATCCCAATGCCCGTGCGACAGCACGATGCTCTCCACTGCTCCGATATCGGCCGCCAGCCGCGTCACATTGCGCTCGAAGGCATATTCCTCCGGACCGGTATCGAACAGCAGCGTGTGGCGCACGCCGCCGCGCTCAGCCGTCAAAAGACATGACAGGCCATGCGCAGCACAGCACAGGCATTTGCCGCCCATCATGCGGATGCCGCGCCGCATCAGGCCGGCGCCCTCGTGCTCGACATGGGCGGGGGTCGAGGAAAGCATGTCGGTCGCGTTGTCGACCAGGATCTGGATTTCAAGCTTGTCGACTTCGGCGATCGCCGTCATTCACATTCTCCCATAGCGCGTCACCCTCCCCGACAGGGAGAGGGTGACGGCAAAAACGTCAAACCCGCTACCAACCCATCAGCTTCTTGGTGCTGACTTCGTTGTCCTTCAGAAACGTCTTGTAGGCGTCGCCCTTGATGACGCGCGGCTCGAGCGAGAGCTGCTTGGCCTTGGCCTGATGCTCGGACGAGGTCAGCGTCTTCTCCAGCGCCGCGGTCAGTTTTTCCTGCACGTCCTTCGGCAGCCCGGCCGGCGCGGCGATGCCGCGCGAGACCGACCAGACCTGGTTGAAACCCTGCTCCTTGAAGGTGGGCGCATTCGGCAGGAACGGCGAGCGCTCCGGCGACATCACGCCGAGGATGCGGATGGTGCCGGCCTTCGCCTCTTCCGCCACTTCCGAGATGTTGGCGCCCAGCACCTGCAGATGACCGCCGAGCGCGCCGGTCTTGGCGTCGGCGGTGGACTTGTGGTGCACGGTGATCAGCTTGATGCCGTTCTCCGCCTGCATCGACAGAATGGCGAGGTGATCGTCCGATCCTGCGCCGAAGGCCGAGATACTGATGCTCTCGGGCGCCTTCTTCGCCGCCTCGACCACGTCCTTCACGCTCTTGAACGGCGAATCCGCCTTCACCGCCCAGACATTGTAGTCGAGCACATGGTTCATCAGCGGGGTGAAGCTGTCGAGCGTCTCGCTGCGATTGTACTGACGGTCGAGATAGCCGGCATACATCGACGGGACATTGAGATAGCCGATGGTGTAGCCGTCGGGATTGGCCTTTGCGAGCGAGCCCCAGCCGACCCAGCCGCCGCCGCCCGCCCTGTTCTCGACCGTCACCGGCTTGCCGAGCACGGCTTCGAGATCCTTCGCCAGCATGCGCGCGGTGATGTCGGTGCCGCCGCCCGCGCCATAGGGCACGATCAGCGTGACGTTGCGTTCGGGATATTGCGCCAGCGCCGGCGCGTTGGCGGTGACGGCCGCAAGCGCGATCAGCGCCGCGCCGATGGACGCATTACGAATGCTGATGCGAGCCATTATAAATCCTCCCCAGGATGCGTCGCCGTCGCGGCGATCGAGCGAGAAGACTGCGCCGCGCGCCCGCAATCGGCAAGAGGCCGGCGCACGTGAGGCGGCCGGCTCAGAAATCCAGCTTGTCCTTGACCGCGTCGATGCCGGCCTTGGCGCAGGCGTCGTCGGCGTCGCCCCCCGGGGCGCCGGAGACGCCGACCGCCCCCACGATCGCGCCGCCTGCCTCCACCCGCACCCCGCCGCCGAGGATCACGGCGCCGGGCAGATCGCGCAGACCGGCCTGCGGCATGCCGGGCTGGCTGATGGCGACCAGATCGGTGGTATTGGTGCGGAAGCTGACGGCGGTCCAGCCTTTGCCGGCGGCGGTCGCCGGCGTATGCGGACCGGCAAAGCGGTCGCGCAGCATCACCTGGGTCTGGCCAAAGCGGTCGACCACGGCGACCGCGACCTGGAAGCCGCGCTTCTGGCAATCGGCGAGCGTGGCGCGCGCCAGGTCGAGCGCGATTTCCGGGCTCATCGACTTGTAGGTGACCAGCGCCTCCTGCGCCTGGGCCGGCATGGCCGCGACCAGCGGCACGGCGAGCAGCATTGCGAAGCGTGACAGCGTCATGGTGTCCTCCCGGGGGCGGCAAACATTATCAATAACATGAATATGAGCGAAGCGTGCGGCGTTGATCCAGCGCAAGGCGCGCGTCCGCAAAAGCGGCATTTTGACAACAAATTTAAGACGAGGATCGCATGACCACCTCCTCCATCCCGGCCCGCTGGCCGCTTTTTGATATCCTGTCGCAATGGGCGAGTGCCTGTGCGCCGCAGGGCGAGCGCAATTTCCTGGACCAGGGCGGCGAGGAGCCGCAGCGAATCCGCGCGCATCTGCGCCGCACGCCGGCCGACCTGCGCTGGCTCGCCGGTCGCGATCCCGGCCACACCGAATTGCTGCCGCACATGCTGTGGGCGGCCGGCCTCGATGAAAGCCGGCTGGCACCCGCAACGCGCGACGCGCTGGCGCGCACCTGCAGCCGCTGCCGCAGCAAGGCGCATTGCGGCGAGGAACTGGCGCAGGGTCGCGCCGGCGACAGCTATGCGGCCTTCTGCCCGAATGCGCCGGCGATCCAGGCGCTGCGCGGGGCGTGACAGAAATTCTCGCCGCGAAGACGGCGCGTCAGCCGGCGGCGGGCACCCGCCAGCGCTCGCTGAAGCTGCGCGACAGCGTCAGACTGGCCGGCGCCGGGCCGGCCGCGATCTTCTCGTTGATGCAGCGCTGGATGAAGCGCAATGCCGCCAGCACGCCGTTGGCGGTATAGGGCTTCACCACCAGCCCCGCCGCGCCGGCAAAATCGCCGGGAATGAGCTTCTGGTTGGCGGTCATGAACACCGCGATGGTGTCGTCGCTCTCCGACAGCCGCCGCGCGGTTTCCACGCCGCTCGGGCCGTCGGCCAGGTGAATATCGACAAAGGCGAGATTGGGTTTGTGCGCCCGCGCCAGCGCCAGCGCCTCGGCCGAGGTCGCGGCGGTGCCGACCACCTCGTGGCCGATGTCCTCGATGCATTCCTGCAGGAGCAGCGCCAGCAGGGCTTCATCCTCCACGATCAGAATGCGCAGACGGGACTCGCGGGCCTCATGCATTTCCACTCACTGTCTCGACCGGCATCGTGATGTCGACCGTGGTTCCGGGGCTGGCATTCCTGTAGTCGATCCGGGCGTGCAGCTGCTTCGCCAGGGTCTCGATCAGCGTGCGGCCGAAGGTGCCCTTCCCGCCGCCATTCATCGCGTCGTCCGTCACACCAACGCCGTTGTCGACGATTTTGATCCGCAGGTCGCCGTTGCTGCGCGACAGCGCCACGCGGATTTCGCCCTGCTCGTCCTCGGCAAAGGCATGCTTGAGCGAATTGGTCAGCACCTCGTTGATCAGAAGGCCGAGCGGCGCGGCCTTGGCCGCCGGCAGATGCGCCGCTTCCAGTTCGAGCGCGACCTTCACGTTGTCGCGGCCGGCGGCATCGATGACGTTGCCGACCAGATCGCGCACAAAGGCCGCGATCTCGAAGCTGCCGACGTCCTTGCTCTGGTACAGCCGCTGGTGAACGGTGCCGAGCGCCTCGATGCGCTCGAGCGTGGCGCGCAGCACCTTTTTCGCCTCCGGATCGGCGACGCGGCGGATCTGCAGCAGCAGCAGCGAATTGATCAGTTGCAGGTTGTTCTTGATGCGGTGATCGACCTCGTGCAGCAGGATGGTCTTGGCGCGCAGCGCCTCCTCAAGCTCGGTGGTGCGTGCGGAGATTTCCTGCTCAAAGTAATTCTTGTCGTGCATCATGCGGAACTCGCGCTCCTTGTGGCGCGAGATGTTGAACTGCGAGGCGAAGAAGAACACGCAGGCGCCCTGCTCGTCCTTGACCGGGCTGATATAGAGCGAGTTCCAGAACGGCGAGCCGTCGCGGCGGTAGTTCTGCACTTCCGCCGTCACGTCGCGGCGCTCGGCAATCGCCTCGCGGATTTTCCGCACCGTCGCCGGGTCGGTGTCGGCGCCCTGCAGGAAGCGGCAATTGCGGCCGATCACCTCCTCGCGCGGATAGCCGGTGAGATCCAGAAAGGCGTCGTTGGCAAAGACGACCGGATTGTCGTCCTGGCGCGGATCGGTGATCAGCATCGACAGGCGCGTGGAGCGGATCGCCGCGGCGAACGGATCGCCCGACTTGTGCTCGGAATCGAGCA
>LNFM01006666.1_pt1 | contig 19347 bp, 22 predicted proteins | sample 596031 | NCBI WGS metagenome assembly LNFM01 (sample SAMN04254537, study PRJNA301005) | activated carbon metagenome | isolation source: dual media filters at the Ann Arbor, Michigan drinking water treatment plant | place: USA: Ann Arbor | reverse complement strand
GATAGACAAAGGGCTTGGCGTATCCCTGTGACGGGGCGCCAAGCCCATGTCTGTGCTCATGACTGTGAGCTTAGGCCTGCTGGGTGCCGCGGAGGTTTCTCAACCCTCCTGCGCCGAGACCGACCAGCGAGATGAGCCCCGCTCCAAAGAGGAACACGGCGGCCGGCAACGGCACCGCGGTCAGGCTGTTCAATGTTCCGCGAACAGTAACCAGGTGCCCTTCGGCATTTTCGAAGATCAGGCGCCATCTGGTCGCAGTCAGCGAACTCAGACTCGGCGGATTCTGGAGCGCCGTATTATTGAAGGCTCCTCCACCGTCATGATCCAAGTGAAGATCAAAGCTAATCGGCGTATACCCGTTGGCCGGAAGGCCTGTCATTTCCGTCACAAGTTTCCAACGGTCACCAAAGCCGACGTTATTGAACAATGTAATCGCATTCGCTCCGGGAGTGAGCGAGGACGAATAGCCTCCGATCGACAGGTTCATGCCTGTCACTGCGCCGGCATAATTGCCGACATGGAGGTTGCTCGTTCCGGCAAGGTTCATCGTGGGCGAGAGCAGCGCTCCGCTGATACTGCTGACTCCTCCTGTGAAGGAGTAGCTGACCAGCGCCGCTTGAGCCACGTTCCCTGTGAGGACCAGGGAGCACAGCGCGATCGCCGGCAGGAAAAGCCCTTTGATCGTCGACTGTTTGTTCTTCTGCATAACGTTAGACTCCTTGTAGAGGTGGTACATGCGCACAGCCAGGGGGGTCAGCAAGACCCAGGCCATCGCGGGCTGGAGCTAACGTATTGGAAATGCAGAGGGTGAAAATAGACCGCTCGGAACCGTTGTGTGCAGGAGCCTACGAGCCTGGTTCAAGAATGAATAGGCCGGAAATTGGCATAAATCATGGCTGAATCGGCCAGTACGAAGCAGGGCTTATGTAGCAGTACGCGTATGAAAGGATGGCTCTCCGCAGGCCTTCGCGCAAGAGACCGGGAAAAAAGGAAACAGCCAGCGCGGGGCGCTGGCTGTTGAGATGAGAACCTGAAAGAGTTTTGCTAAGCGAGACCGTTCTTACGCTGTTTCCAGCTGCCGGCTCCCAGCCCGGCCAAGGCCACCAGGCCCGCGCCGAAGAGGATCACGGCGGCCGGAAGCGGAACTGCGGTCAGAGACGCAACCGTCCCCGACACGACCTTCCCTAACCCCTGTGGCCCAAAAACCAGGCGCCACTGGTTGTTTCCGCTAAAGCTTGAAATGCTGGGCATCGCTGTGGGCAATGCGTCACTGCCGAACACGGTGTTAGGCCCGCGAAGATCCATGTCAAACAACCGTGGGCTCAAAAAATTCACCGGGTTTCCAGTCAGTGGTGTCACGGTCGTAATAAACCTGTCCGCCCCCAGCCCATTCCCGTTCCCGTTTCTGATTTCCACAAGTCCTGATCCTCCGAATGCAGCAGAATATGAGCCGATCTGGATGTTGAAGTTCTGAACAGCATAATTTCCGTGGATAAGGGAGGCATTGCTATCAAACGTGTTGACGGTCATGGAGCCGGTCATCGCCGTTGGGCTGGTGGAGGTAGTAAAAGGAGGATTCAACAAATTCTGGACGTGATCGATGGTCCCGGAAAAGTTGAACGTGATCGTTGCTGCCATCGCTGGTGCCACGGCAACGCTGACGCACAAAAGCAGGCCGGCCGTCATTCCCAAACTGCGTGAGATTCTCGTGAAGACATTCATAAGATATCCTTTCTTGTTGTTACGCTGCTGGCGCATGAATACACGATGAGATCTTGCTTGCCCGTTCGACTATAGGCCTGTATTCCCGTGTCTCCGGCTCCCCGCTCCCAGACCGGCCAGCGCTACCAGGCCCGCGCCGAAGAGAATGACGGCGGCCGGCAACGGCACGGCAGTGAGAGCCAAAGAGGTCATGGAACCACGGATCCTGGCAACTCCGTTTCCGTCTTCAAAAATCAAACGAAAACGATTGGTCGCAAACGACGAAAGGCTCGGTGGAGCAGTCGGGAGGCTTGTGCTGGTAAAGGCTTGACCGCTCGGGTCGATCAGCTCCATCCGGAAGCGAAGGCTCGTGAGTCCGCTCACTGCTGGCACCGGCGCGAGAGGTGCTGACACAATGTAGTGATCGCCGGTCGGGAGATTATTTCTTACGGCGATAAAATTATTGCCTGTTCCGAGGACCGCGGTGTAGGCGCCTAAGGATCCGGTGAATGCCGTGATTGCTCCGTTATACCGGTTGCCAGGGGCGCTCAGAGATGTGGTGGATTCAAATGTGTAGGAGCCTGACACCGATTGCCCCGCATTAAAATTCGGGAACAGCGATGTGTCGACATGACCGACCACACCGGTGAACGAAAACGTCACGGGCGCTGCAATTGCGACAGGAAGACCGCCGGCAAGCAGGTTACACAAGAAGACTCCAAACCCGAGTCGCATGATTGATTGCTTCATAACGTACCTCCAAATTCCTTACGGTGTTTCACTAAGACAATACAGTGGCTAATGAAAGCGGCCTGTCCGATGACACCTGTGAAGGCATCTTGGAATGCGAGACCAGCTATGTAATTTATTCACTGCCGAACGAAGAAGCCGGAAACCCTTGCAGGGGATAAAGCAGCTCACTTCACGACGTTACTAGGGACCATAGCCTAATAGGGAAAGCTGTGCAAGAAAAATGTTAGTCTAGCGAAATACGGGTATTGGCAGGAAGTTTGAGGTTGGAGGAGAGGTTAAGGTTGGGGGTGAAGACAGATGGAGGTTGGAAGTTGGAAGCTGATGGTTGGTTGCTGAGAAGTGATTTATGGATGGGCAATGACAATTGGTCAACGGCTTTGGGAAGCTTATGCTCAGATGCCTGACCCCCTGGCTCCTCCCAGTCCACCGCACTGAGATGGATCAACTGGTTATGCGCAGGCTTTCTTACTCGGTTCGTGTCGAACACCCAGCAATCCGTCGATCGATAAATCCTCGTCGATGAGCGGCCAATGAATGCCGTATCCCGATGGACTTACCTCAAATACGCGCTGCTGTTCCGGTGTCGATGCCGCGAGCCGATCAGACAACTCCGCGAGTGGAAAGGAAACCCTTCTCCCGTCCACGTCAAGACGCAATCGCCCCTCTTCGACCACAACCTCTGTCACATTGTGATAGTGACCCATGCGTCCTTCTCCGCTCAACCTCAGCCTCAACCTCGAACTTCTGAACCGCCTCGACGCACTTCCACCCTCAATCCTCCTCAAGGGGGACACGGCTACGATGCCGAGCCGGCCAGTTCGCGCGCATGAGCAATCTCACGCGTGTGAGCCGGACGAACCTGAGCGGCTGACAGCGTCACAACGGCCACCGTTTCGCCATCCAAGGTGGTAAATTCAACCTCATAGCCTTCGCCTCCGCGATGAATCAACACCACGGTCCCAATGTCTCCTCGCCTGAGACCGTGCTTGGGAAGGTCGGATTCTAGAATCACGTCTTCTAACTCCTGAATCATGGCATCCTCCGTTTCAGGGGATAGGCGGTCACAAATCGCGGCGTCTGGCCCCCTGCATCTATAAACCAGACCGTCCGAACTTGCAATTGACGGCCATTCGGCGCAACAAGAAAGCCTTCAATCACATACCGAGTGCCAAACGGTGTGTCCTCAGACAGGACGACATCGGATTCCCTCGCCTGTTGCTGCAACGCATTGGCCAGTTCTGCCCATGCAGACGCCTGAAAACCGAACGCAGAAAAGAATCGTGCCTTGCCCCTGCCTGCTCGGTGGGTGGAAGAAAGCAGATAATGAACAACCTTCGCCTTTGGAATCTGCAGCCGGTCTGTGTGAGGCAGCTTCATGATCGCGCCAATAGAGCCATGTGGATCACAGGTTCGTGCACATGTCGGCCCCCTTGAGATACAGCAGATACATGAAATATTCAACGCCCGTCCCCGCTTCGTCAGAGAGCGCCTGCGGAGGCGAGCTACAGCAGCCCTTCTCGACGTGTTCTGCAACAACCTCCCACCTCCCAACGTTCCGAGCCCTCAGCCTCGACCTTAACCTTTCCCCACGCCTCCAACGCCCTCTCCAGCGCAACCGTCGCTCACGACGCGCTGCATGACATCGGTCAGCTTCCTCGCCAGGACCTGGCGATCAAAGTGCGCCAGAACATAGTGCCTGCCGTGTGTCCCGAGTTCTTTCGTCCGCCACCTACGGTTTTGACCCCAGACTTTGATTTATAATGGACACTCTCTTCTTAATGATAGAAAATCGAGACCAGGAAAATTGTGGACGGAGCCATGTCAACATTGTTGCCCGCCACATCAAATCTCTAATCACAGACTGACCCGGTTGCGACTCGACGGATACCTCGACACAATGAGGTCGAGTAGAAGGAAAGTAGCCGACATGAAGAAAGAACTCGAGCCCAGAGAAGCCTTTCCATATCAGCCGCCTACGGAAGAAATTCGACGGAAATATTATCATCTCTTTCAAATGACTGAGCCATTGACACCGCGTTTTATCAAGGTGGTTTTTGACAAGGTGCTGGCGGCAATCATGGCGTTGGTGTCAGCACCAGTTCTGGTACTGCTCAAGATTGCCTATGTCATCGAAGGCTGGTTGGTTCCTGAAAATGCTGGGCCGATGTTGTTTTATTACAATGCCGTGAGTGCAGGGCAAGTCATACCAAAATACAAACTCCGTCTTATCAAGATGCAATATATCGATCCCGAGGGCGCCAAGAGGCACGACTGGCTTGCCTATTCAGCGGAATGGACACCAAATAGCCGAACGTATGTCGGACGTTTTGTGAAGAAATTCTATCTGGATGAGTTGCCGCAGTTTTATAGCGTGCTCATAGGGGACATGAGTATCGTCGGACCACGCCCCCTGTCAGTGTTACATTATGAGCGGGATCGTGCTCAGGGCAATATCACACGCTTCCTTCTGCGAGGGGGTATGTTGGGGTTGGGGCATGTGAATAAAGGCACACCTGAGATGGGTAAACCGATTTACGAATATGAGTACGTAGACGAATACATGAACCGCTCCTCATTGGGACTACTGATGTTGGATTTATGGATTATTTGGCGCGGCCTCCTCGTTATCGTGAAAGCCGGGGGACATTAAGTGTCCCCAAGGAAGTCGGTCCACGCTAAGCAATAGCATTTCTCGTATTCACGCGGGACGAGCGCTGGCGCCAAAAAACTCCCATTGACTTGAACTGCTACGATTTCATGCTCCGCCAGTTCCCCTTTGCCCTAAAAAGTCCCAACCCAAGATGAATCAAGAACAACGAATTCGTGACCAGATACCGCTTCCACAGCCGTTTCGGCTCAGACATCAACCGGGACAGCCACTCGAGACCTGATCGTTGCATCCATAACGGGGCTCTTTTCACTGTCCCTGCATGGTAATCGAACGCCGCCCCAACCCCGATCATCACTGCTCGAAGTTTTCCCCGGTGCGCCGCCATCCAATACTCTTGCTTCGGGCAACCGAGACCGACGAACACGATGTGGGCGCCGGAACCATTGATGAGGTCGATCATTTCCCGATCCTCTTCGTCGGAAAGATGCCTGAACGGAGGTGAAGAGACTCCGGCAATGACAAGGCGGGGAAACGCAGTTTTCAAGTTATCGGTCAGTCGTCCAAGCGTTTCCTCCATGCTCCCGTAAAGAAATATGGATAGCCCTTTCTCCGCTGCCTGTCCGCACAGACGCCACATGAGATCTGGACCATTAATCCGTTCCTGCCGTTGAAAACCGATCCTGCGCAGCACCCACGCGAGCGGCATACCGTCTGGGGTAGCCATATCCGCCCCGTTGACGACCTGGCGGAACTCAGGGTTTTGTTTCGCGGTGACCACTACGTGGACATTGCAGATGCAAACATAGCGCGATTGCCTCTCTTCCCCCCATCGCAAGAGGGTGGCGATCGCTTCTTGCCACGGGATTGCGTCAATGAAGCTGCCCAAAATTGGCGCGCCAATACGGCGGCCATTCGTATCTATGGTAACTGCAGTACTGCTGTTGCCGTTAACGTTGAACCTTCTCATCGGCCACATATTTGAGTGCACCCTTTCAATGAAGTGGCACTGTTAGTCACCCATTGCGATAGCACCCCTGGAGCACACAACTGCCTCGCCGTAGATTTCTAAAAGTTGTCCAAGATGGCGCTGTGGAGAAAATCGTTCTCGCGCCGTGGCTAGAGCATTCGCGGCCATCTCGCGTGTGTCCGATGCCTCGTGGCTTATCCGGCGCAGGCATTTGACCAGCGCCTCCACATCACCCCCTGGAAAAAGTAAGCCTGTGCGACCGTCCTCAATAAGATCTTGCAACCCACCTATTCTGCTAGCGATAACTGGTGTGCCCAAGGCCAACGACTCGGCAGCTGACAAGCCAAAGGGCTCGTACCATTCCGACGGTACGATCGTACACAATGCCTCGGCGACGATGCGGCGCTTTGTTTCTCCTGTCACATGGCCGATGACCTCAACATGGCCCATCGCAGGCTCGCCGACTGTCCGACGCAGATCGACTTCGAGTGGCCCAGTCCCGGCAATCTTGAGAGGCAATTCGGGAACAGAACGAGCGGCGGCAAGAAGAGTAGACAGCCCTTTCTCTGAACTCAGCCTCCCTAGGTATAGCGCATAAGGCTGCTTGGCTGCCGGCGCTTCAACAAAGTCACTCACAAAATTGCCACAGATGCGAATCTTTTCCTTTGAGACCCCAGCCGCTACGAGTTTCCCAGCTATAAACGAGTTCAGCGCGATGTACCGATCAATGCAAGAGCTAAAGGCGCCGCCGCGCCAACCCCATGCAACCGCCGCCGCATAAAGCGCGCTCGTCGCCAGACTCCCGTGCATACAGCGGTTCCTGACCGCCTCCCAGTAACTCTTCTCCTGACAGGCCTCACAGACGCTGCCGTTCACGTAAAACTGGCCGTTGGGGCAGAGGAAACGGTAGTTGTGGATGGTCTGTACCACAGGGACGAGGGTGCGCTTGAGAATGACATAGATTGCCGGAGAAAGCATCGGAAACACATTGTGGACATGTGCAATATCCGGTTTGTGTTCGGAAACGTAATTGTGAAGCCCACGGGCAATCTGGAAGTTGTATGGAATCTGTAAGAACGTCGATGCCTTCTGTGAAAGCGTCATGCGATCTAGAGAGTTGCTGTCGGCCACGAACTGAACGACAGTATGTCCATGGCTCTCAAGCAGGCGCTTCTCTGCTTCCACGACACCGCACTCCCCTCCCCGTGTCCGGTAAAAGTTGTGAACCTGTAGAATCTTCATGTGGGCGTCAATTGTTCAGCAGACTCTTGTGCAAGCCGGCCGAAGAAAAGCATTCCGTTTAGAATCATCACTTGAATATTGTGCAGGGTTTCCACAATCGGAGCACCGGCGATACCGCGGAACGGTCTTGTGGATCAGGATAATCCCTGGCTTGAAGCCGTCGATCAGATAGGAGCCCCTGTTTGCTGTATGCACCGCTACAAAGAATTCATCGTCACACTGGCGATACTCTTTTCGACATGTGCGTCGTCGTGGCCTGAGCACACGCACGGGTATCAAAGTGCTCGTTCGCGGTAATGAGGTGTTTGCAAACAGTGTGCAATCCCTTCGGTAAACCGCTGCACCATATTCTCAAGCGTATAGGTTTCTGCACCTGTATGGCACTCCATGCTTAGGCGCGCTCGCTCTTCTTGGTTGTTTAGAAGAGCCACAGCCGCGGCGCTGTAAGAATCTAAGTCATTCGTCGTCATGATGCCGTTCACACCGTTGTGCAGATAGGCAATCTCAGGACCGTGCCCTCCGCAATCGGCCGTGACCATCGGTACTCCGCAGACAAACGAATCAAGAACACCCAGTCCAACTGATCCTGGATTGAGCATCACTTGTGCAACTGAAAGATATGCCATCTTATCGCGGCGGAAGCGCGCCCCCACCCAGTGCACCCAAGAGTGGGCCTGACACCATGCCCGCACCTTCTCCCGCTCCGGTCCTTCTCCAATCAGCAGTAGGTGAAAATTCGGTATCTCTCGTCGAACCGCCTCAGCCGCAGCGAAGAGGAAGTCGAGCCGCTTATCGACATAGAGCGAACCAACGAAAACCCCAATGGGCGACTCCTCGATGCCGAGTCCACGGCGCAAGGTACGCGTCTCTTCATGACCAATCTCCTGCATCCACCTCCGCATTTGTGTGGTGTCCACCGCGTTGTTGACCACGGTGATCCTGCTGCGCTGGAATCCCGTTGCCGCTACGAGATCGGCACTCATGTCAGTATAGGCGAACCACCAGTCGACCCGAGTGGTGGTCCAGCGCTTGAAGCGCTCCCGCAAACTCTTTGGGTTTCTGCTTTGCAGATTTGCTCCATGTCCCCAGAAAGCCAGCCGATAGTGCCGTGGCGCTACCAAACGCCAATGATTGCTCAGGAGCTTATTTTCCTGCGTAACGATGACCAAATCAGAGTCACGAGTCAGCGGACCAAAGTTCTGCCAGCAGATTCGGTTTCCGAGAAGATAGCGAGTCGGCACGGACTCTGCCCAATCGAGATGGCCGGAGTCGTCCTTAGCGGCCTCGACTGAATTAGCGGTCCCGTGTAGCACGCGAAGCCGGATTCCTCGTTCCCTGAGAGCTTGGCGCATCGCCTCAAAAAGGGGGACACGGTAATGAGTCAGCCGTCTTTGCACGATGACGACTTCCTTCTGGTTAAGTGGACGAATCATGGAGTTCTTTTTGTTGCGTGACTTGAGACTTTCAAGAATTGACCAAACGCCTATACAGTTCTCTCCAGCGGACATCGAATGCCTGTAGACCGTATTGTTCTACTGACTTGAGTGCCTTATTGGACATCAAAGCTAATTTGTTTCCTGTTTCTAGAGCCGACCGTATTGCATTGCACACACCTTCGCCTGTTCGTGGTACAAACCAACCGTTCTCACCGTCAACCACAAATTCTTCTGCCCCGTACAATCCTTCCGTAACAATCACTGGCAATCCTGCTGCTGCTGCTTGCAGAATGGCGAGCGAGAAAACCTCATATATGGAGGGAAATACAAATACATCCGAGGCCCAGAGATATGGCCGCGGATCTCTCTGGAAGCCAACAAACTTGAAACACTGGCTCACTCCGGCGTGTAACGCCTTACTCTCGTACTCTCGAATCTCGGACGCTTGACCACCAATAATTAGCACACGGGCTAGATCGCGCTCTTCCATGGAGAGCAAAGCGATCGCGTTGATTATGACGTCTAGGCCCTTACGGGAAAAATCCCCTAGCGCAAGGAAGGAGAAAACCATCTGTTCCGACGTTACGCCAAACGATAACCGAATTTCGTGTCTGTCGAAATCTGGCGGACGGGAGAAGCGCGGTACGTCCACTGGGTTCGCAATCACCTCGATCTTGTCGCCATACTCAGGATAAACAGAGGCAAGCTCTCTTGCTAAACCATGCGACGGAACAACGATCTTCTTTGCTTGAGCGAAAGCCCGCTGCTCCACAAAGGCATTGTAGGTGTGATTCATCCAGCGAGCCGCCCGTCTCAGGCCTTTTGCGGTACTGAGCTTCCACTGGTTGCGAAGATAGGCTCCATGACAGAAGTGCGCGTAACACACATCAGGCCACAAAAATTGCCCTTGCGTCGATTGGATGCTATCCGGCGCTCGATTCCCCACCCTCCAAACCATGTACTTGATCATTGCGAGTATCTGAAAGATCCAGTATCGCAGGAAAACCGGGCCGGCCGGCAACGGCACCCTGACCCAATGAATGCCTTCGTCGAGCGCACATTGATCAGAGAATACGGTAATGTCGTAGTCATGGTGAAGACCTGACAGTTCTGAGAGAACGCAACTTCCCGCAGGGCTGTTGCGCGTAACCGAAAGGTCAAAAATAACTAACGATGGCACTCCTCGATCGATCATGAACGTTTCACTGCCAGTAGTGCGACATGGCTGGCGGTACGATACAGATCGCCCGATGACGCAGTCGTGTTCATCAAGAAAATCGAGCTGCATTGCTGCCGGAGAATGTCAAGCTCGTCAAAGAGAGAATATGGGTAGGAAACGCCGTCCCCTTCTGACACTCTATAACCTTTCCCAAATGTCCGGACTTTGTATGCGGTGTCCCAAAGCCCCACCGCGCGCAAGCTGCGCTTCATTATTCGCACCACTTTCGACCCGGCGGCAAAGTGGTTGTCATCTGAAAAGAACACAGCCAATTTGGCGACACGCAGCATCTCCCGGACAGCCACTTTGGGGTCACGGATATGATGCAGCACGCCGAACTCACACACGACGTCAAAATGGTTATCTGGATAGTCGAGTCTGGTAGCGTCTCCTTCCAAGAGATCTTCCGATGTCAGACCGTTTTGATAGCCAATTGCTCTGAGTCCATCGGAAGGTTCAATGCCGACAACCTTCGCAGCAGGCACATGTTTCTTCAGGTAAGCGAGAGCTCTGCCGGTGCCTGCTCCGACGTCTAGTACTGATCCTAGCCCTCGACCATTCATGACACCAGCGAGCCACTCCAGCGCGCGATAATGCTCATCGTCTTGCCTTACGTGGAGACGCTCATATTCACGTGCCGATTCCTGGTAATACAGGCGTTGCCGTTCTATCTCAGAAAGATCACCCGTCATGTTTATATCCATTGCATATCACCTGGGATAACCCGTTGGAATGAATAAAACTGGCGTGGGGCCAACGTTAACGACGCTAGCACCTGACAGAGACACTACGGATCCATCAAGGCTTTGCCATGCATCGACTTTCCAGTCATCTTCAGGACGGAGCGGCTTCACTTCTCCTATACTCCACACGATACGTGCCTCCCTGCCTGTATCGTCGAGAATGCAACTCCAGAAGGTGTTCTTGAACTTTCCACAATCTCTAACAGTACGGCCACGTAGCCAGTTGACTACCTCACTATAGGCGATACCGCCAGGGAGAGGACTGCCTCCATCGGGACTCGCCATGCCTGTAGTGCCGTTGTCCCACGCGTACCAGAAGTAGCGGCGCACACCAGCAGATGCGGCGAGAGCCAGCGACTGCGCGACGTAGGCTCTCATCATTTCATGATCCAAGTTGGACACGCCGGCGATGCCGCCATGCGCCTCTCTGTTGCCGAGCGTGTAACCGGATTCCGTGTTCCACAGTTCGAGCTGGCCATGACCGTGGTCAACCATTGATTTCTTGACCAGGTTGATGCGCTCCAACATCTGTTGTGGATGAAGCGCGTAGAAATGATGCGCGATCACGTCGACGTATTGCCCCCCGCCCGCATCGAGGAAAAGGTCCAGCCGTCCTGATGTCGCTCCTGTGAATCCTGGTGCGACGATCTTTGCTTTCGGGTCGATGCTCTTCACAATTTCGCGGGTTCGGCGGGTGATCTCGACCATTTCTGCTGCGCTCCCACACCAGAAATGCCGCTTCGTTAGACAGGACTTTTCGTGCTCAATAAAAACTGGTTCATTCAGCACCTCGTAAAAATGAATCTTCCCCTTGTAACGGGTAGCGATTATCTTGACGTAGTTATCCCAATCTTCCAGGTTTCGGGGTGGGTCGCCTGTTCCAGGCCCATAGGGTCCATCGTGATTCGGACGCAGCGACGCCCATCGTGGAGGAGCACCCAGCGTCATCAATACGTCAAGATTGTTTTCCGCTGCGAGCGCGACATGTCTGTCCAGCTTGCTGAAATCCCACTGTCCCTGTCTTGCTTCAAGATGGCACCAACTCGTGCGGGTATCCCACAGGCGGAGACTACCGATCGGTGGCATCGCAAGGGGGCGTGAGGTGTCGTTCCAATGGATGTGCATGCCGAAGAACGTGCGGTCGATGCGTTGAGGAGCGAACGACTCCGCGGCGCGGGCTTCGAAGGAGTATGTACCGCTCGCACCCATGGTTGCCAGAGCAATTCCTCTCAGGAAATTCACGGCGGCCTTTTTGCGGCAAACAGCCATGATTGATGTCCGCACGACGTTCAGATAGGGCCATGCCCAGACCAGCGGCCAGAGAGGTCCTGCATGACGCCAGGTGTACACGGCCCAAGGCCACAGGGGCAAGGCCTTGGGCCCGAGCATCTTGCGCAATCTGCTGGAAAGTGGGACGTTCCAATCCACCCACTCCCCCTCCGGCCGGTTTGTTTGGCAGACTCCCGCGAATCCCGGCATCACCCAGATATCGAATCCGGCGCTGTGTGCCCGAAAACCGTAATCCGTGTCCCCCATAGAGTGCCGGAAGACCGGATCCAATGCGCCGATTCGAGCCACGACGGATGCCGGAATCAGGACGCAGTTGCCGTTCATCGTATCGCACAGAATTGGCGCAGCACCGGGCAGTACCAGTTGGAACTGGAGAGGGCGCCATTTGCTGGAGCGCACACGCCCTCCATAGGTGGCAACCCCACTGCCGGACTCCGTTTCGGTCGTGCCGACGACGATGCCATCTTTTTTTGTTCGTTCGCGCAGGCGGTCGGACGTCTCGATGAAGTTCGCAAGCGCAGACTCGGCGAGCATCGTGTCGTCGTTCAGCCAAAGGTAATAATCAAACCCCTCTTCCATCGCGATCGTCATGGCTCGATGCATGCCGCGGTTCCAGAAGAGATCTCCAGTGCCTTGGATGACCTTCACCGTGGGATAGTGTTGCAAAACGGCATCGCTAGTCCCGTCAGGACTTGCATCATCGAGCAAGAATACGCTGAGCTTTACGTATGGAGCTTGGGCGGTAGCACAAAACAGCCGATCGAGGCAGTGAAGTGTCCGGTCTTTCCGATTGTAGCAGGCTAATATCACGGCAACTCGCACTTCTACGTTTAACATCGCGCCTTTGTTACCTCATTTTCCGTTCGATATTCGTTCTGGGAGTGGCAAGTCAACACCTAGTGGATCTCCATATGTGACGTTGCTTGGCCCGTAGGCGCAATCGACATCCCGAGCGAATCCTCAAACTGAGACATTGCCGCAGATTGCCGAAGCGGCTTCCGTCCTATATAGGCGAAGGTTATGCCCATCAGAAGTCCTTGTTCCGGCGTAAAGGCATAGGGAATGAAGTACGCCAGCTGCCCTACGATGAGTGCAAGGAGCAGTGTTTCAACGCCAGCCTCCCCTTTTGCCGTGCCGTGTCGTCTTCTCAGTAAACGGATCAGCGTGCTTCCGTACATCGCAAGCATGGCCAGCAATCCGACATAGCCCGTCCGATACATGACCTGCAAATAACAGTTGTGCGGTGCGTTATGGAGTCCGCCATACGATGTGCCGAACGGCTTGCCGATAAGTTGCCGGCCAAGTCCCAACTTATCCCAGTCCCTCAGTAGTGTCTCCCAGGCGCGCACCCTCCCACCGGATGTGCCCTTCGTCATATCTGTCGCGCGCTCCGCCTGTGCCGACACCGATTCTGATACGGCAGACAGACGGTGTGAAATAAACGGAACCACCGCGACGGCAAGCAGCGCTGCCACGCCTAGAAACAGAAAAATCTTTGTCCGGCCGCGCTGGACCAGGAGCACTACCACCACGGCACTTAAGAAAGTGGCCACCCAGACCGAGCGATGCTGCAAGACCAGAACCGTGCCGCTCAGGGCGAATAGCACAGGCCACCAGCGACCCTCCATTTGCCCGCTCATCAGCAAGTGCAACAGCACGACCGACCCGACCCCGATCACATACGTGATGCTGGAATTCAGCACTCGAAACTTTACCCCCGTCGGATCTGCATCGATCCACTTTCTTGCCATCGCAAGTCCTGCCGCATCTGTGATCCATACAAACCACGCGATCAGCATCAGTATGCAGGCAGTCACGATCCAGACTCGCGCGAGGCGCACAACAAGTTCCGAATTGGAATCGAAGCTTGCGAAATAGAACACCGCTGCGATGAATGCAAACATGACTCGAAAATCGACGCCTGCAGATTTCCCGAACTCAGCCAAGCCTATGAGGAATGACAACATCAGCAGCGCTGTGAATAGGAGTCCCGCTGGTGGCATACGAAGCGACTGCCTTGCTGTAATCCGCACTAAAGCAGCAAGAGCGACCAACAAGGCTACAGCATCTGTCGGATAAAGCATGATACCAAGCTCTATGCCGGGGAGTTCTATGAACCATGCTTTTGCCACAGCCATTGCCAGCACGAGCACCGCACCTACGAGAGGTGATCGGCACAGCATGACAATCAGGGCAATCGCTGCTATCGGCGCTACGAGCGCGAGGATTTCATACATGGGTTCTCAGGCCAGATCTTGATATAGCTTGCAATACCTTTCGACGCCAGCGTCAACGCCAAATCTGCTGCGCGCAACATCGTAATTCTTGCTTGTGATTTCATTTCGTCTCTGCCTCGTACTCTCGGCAGTGGCTAGGAGTGCTGTAGAAAGGTCTCTGGGGTTTTCAACCAGTGTTAGGTCCGGAAATGGTTCTTTGAGGTCACGCAAACCCGGCGAATCATATAGGACAGCTGGCAGCCCGACCGACATCGCTTCAAGCGCAGCGATACTGAAACCCTCATGGAGTGAGGGCATCACATAAATATCGGATGCCCATAGCGCCTCTCGCACATCATGCAATGCTCCGACAAACTGCACATTGCATAAAACTTCGAGCGCTGCTGCAAGTGTACGCTCGGGGTAGTCTCGTTCTTCCACGCCCACGTGCAGGTACTTTATCCTCGACCCTTTCGGGAATAGAGTCATGGCCTCAAGTGCGGCGCTGTGATTCTTTGTCCGGTTGCAATTGCCCACCGAAACTACCACTATATCTTGATCAGCGTAGCCGTACTGTCGGCGAGCAGAGATGCGTTCACTGTCAGACGGAGGTCTGAAGTGTGCAGAGTCGTACCAATTCGGGATCAGTGTGGTCTCGATTCTATAGCGGCGCAGTTCGTTCTCGGCTACGGATGGCGAAATCGACACGAAGCGAACGCCTAGCCATGACAAAAGCCGGCGTTGGAAAGCCCGTCTCTGCCGAAGATAGCCATCGAACTCGAAGCAATTATGAACAGTACGGACGAGACGACGCTGGCCAGCCAACCGGGCAGTCATCGTCGACCAGAAATTCGCACCTTCGGCATGGAAATGGACAACGTCAAAATGTTCGCGGCGAAGGAACACGAAGAGCCGTAGAAAAAACAACACCGACCGTCCGAATGGGATATGGTGGATCCGGTATCCGGCACTTGACAGTTCTGCCGCATAGCTGCCACTTTGAACCCCTGTTCCCAATATGTGGCCCTCAATCCCCCTCGTGCAAAACTTCTGGGCTGCCACCTTGAGCATCGTTTCTGCTCCGGATGGTTTCAGCTCGTTCAAAACATGGAGGACTCTCAGCCGACTATCGCTCATTCAGAATCTCCTCGTATTTCTTTTCGTACGCGTCAGCCACGGCCTCGATACTGAAATGCCTACGGGCTTTTCTGTACCCTGCCTCTGACAAGCGTTTGCGTAGTTCAGAGTCCTGAACGAGCATGAGCATCGCATTGGCCACTTTCTCCGGTGACCGGACATCCACCAACATGCCCGCTTCACCGAAATCCAGCGTCCAGGGAACCCCTCCCGCCCTTTCCCCGCCGATCACTGGAACCGCCTTTGCCAGCGCCTCGATGATGGCCATGGGATGAGCCTCTTCAAGCGCCGGATGTACAAGAATATCGCACTCTTTGCTGATTCTATTTTGCAAGGTCTCATAGGCGACAGAACCGGCGAACTCGATCCCATCTGCCAACCCGTGTTTACGCGCCCATAATTCTGCCGGCCCGCCGGGATCGTGCCCAGCACCAAGCATCACTAATCGAGCCGGCCGATAAGTTTCGCTAAGCTTGGCAAATGCCTGGATTGCGACTTGACCATTCTTGAGTCCTCCCCAGCCGTTCAGGATTGTGAAGAAGGTTATGACACCGGATTTTGGCTTCTTCGACCATTCCCAGTCATCAAATATTGAATTGGGCAAGCCATTGGGTATTACATCCACCCTTCGCTTTGGGAAAAAGAACCTCTCAAGGTGTTTCGCGACATGCGGCGACACTGCCGCTATGCAGTCGGCCTGCCTAATTGCCTTGATTGCCATGAGCGTTCTTGCAATCCGATAGGGAATGAAATTGTGGCGCAGGACCTGAATGGGGGCGTCATGCGCCGTGACAATGTGGGGTATGTCGGCAGCGATTGCTGCAAGCGCAAATTCGTAGGTCCATTGAGCATGGACCAATGTAGGCCTCTCCCGCCGGATTGCTTTTTCCATCATCTCCCTTTCCAGCCGAAAGAAATCGCGCGCGCGCTTCGGGCGGTAGGGTCCTAGGCAGATCTTCAGTTGCTTGCCTTCAAGTACCAATTCCGTATCGACACTAGGGTCAAGCGTGAAGATTACCAGTTGATGTCCTCGCTTCAGTAGTTCTAGCGAGAGAAGATTGACGGGGGTCCCGCCGAGTCCCACGGGGAGGTTCGTACGGTCCGACTTGCGATCCAGATACGCTGCAAAATCCGAAACCACAATCGGCCCAGCCATTCCGATTCTCATCTTCCAGTTCCTGCATTTCTAGAGTCAGCTTGCCAGGAGACCATGAATCTGCTGACCGCCTTATTTAAAAACATCCGCAAATCCTCGTTAAGCACAAATTTCGAGAGCGCGATAACCACGGCGCAATCAACCGCAATTACTACAGCGGCACATATTGTCAGACTCAACGACGCTGCGACGTGATGCGACTTCAGAAAATCGGAAATGGCGATCAGGACCGTTGCGTTGACAGTGGCCAGCAAGAATCCTCCCTTGACCGCAGAACACACCTGACCTAATCGTATTCCGACGAACGATGCAATCAGCGAAGTCAGCCACAGCGCGCGCAGCACATACACAGCGAGCACTCCCCAGGCCACTGCCAAGACCGAATAGCGTGACGCCAACAACAATACCAAGAGAAACACACAAGCAATCCAGATCTGTACTTTGAACTCTAGTCCTGCACGGCCTAGGCCCCAAAGCACTGGCCCGCCAATTGCCATCATTGCGTGAAACGGCATGGCAAGAGCGAGTGGGGTAAGCACTTCAGCCGCATCCAACCACTTCGCGCCATAGAGAGTAAGAATGGTCGTGTCCGAAAGGACCGCGATCGACACAAACACAGGCAAGGACACCAATGCGATGGCCGACAGTACTATGAGGTATGCCCTGCCTACATCGTGACCCTCTCGACTTGCCTGTGCGCTCGCGGGAAAGAGCACCTGCTGAAGGGATACCACGAGATGATTTGCTGGCGACCGAACCAAGTTGTAACTGATAGAATAAAGCCCAATCGATCGTAGCCCGAAAATCTTTGCAATCACTACATTGTCGAGATTTTCAATGGTCCAATTCGCGATATTGGAGCCTAAGATACTCATGCCATATCTCACCAGACCGTAGTCATTGAGGATGAGGAGCGGGCGAACCGGGTGCCGTGTCTTTGCGTAAAGCAAGATACTCCCAAGCGCACATTGCACATTCCATGCAATGACGAGACTCCAGACATCAAGGCCGGCAATGGCGCAGGGGATGCCGATCACCGCAAATCCCATCGAATACGACAACAACTGAGATAGCTGGATGAAGCGATGTTGCAGAGCCCGCCGCAGGAGGGCTAGCGACACCGAGCCAAGAGCTTGAAGCAGGAAGCCTGGCGTCATGGCACAAACTATGAGGACTAGTTGTTGATTCTGGAACAGATCCGCGAGCGATTGCGCCATAACATATGCCAGCACCGCTACTGCACCGCCAGCAAGCAGCAGCCAGGTAAACGTGAATCTTATTGTATTGTCCGAGATCACTTTCTCGCGGATTAGCGACGAGCTCAGCCCTGCTTCGGCGATGAGGCTTCCCAGCCCCATCACCAACATCACGGTGGCGAACGACCCAAACGCCTCCGGCCCAAGCAGTCTGGCCAAAGCAATCTGCACCGCCATCTGGACGAGAACTCTTCCAGCCGTGCCCAGGTAGCTCCATTTCAATGCCTGCAAGCTGTTTGCGGTCAGTCCTGTTACCACACGCCTTGTCCCTGAATCGGCTTCAAAATGTCAGTCAGCGGAGAATTATCTGCAGGTATCGATTCATTCTGTATCGAGCATGGATTCAGGGCAATCTGTGTTGTCACGCACGGGATGCATGGAATGACGAGTTCTCCGCAGAAGGTTTCGGGCATGGTGCGGTTAGTGCTGCCCCGTATGAATCAGGCGATAGCGCAGCGGCCCACCCTGCCTCTCCGCCGCCTTCAGGGCGTCGATGATTGGGGCGATCTTCATGAAGTTGGGCCGTGCTCCGGCGATCAGATCAATGCGCTTTATCATGTGGCTCGGCTTGTTCCGGTTTCGTTCGGGTTGTGGCTAATTCGACAATTCTTGCTCGCTCATACTCCGGCTCGCGTGGCTGAATGTTTACGCCACCGAGGAACTACTTAGCTGATTTGGTCTTAATGGGCAACAAGGAAGTGATCTATTGCCAGTCCTTCGTGTTCCGCAGAAGGTCGAGTCTTGGTTGGAATGCTGCTTTCTTTCATGGTTGGTGTTTCCGTTGGGATCATCCTCTTCGCTCCTGTATCTCGCACGCAACGACCAAGTCAGTTTGAGACTACTCTACAACGCGGGTCTTCCAGGCAATCCCAGCTGGTGGAGCAAGACTCAGACCATGCAGCTCTGTCATGAGCCTCTGTTTGGTCAACGAGTTAGCACGACCCTATTGATGGGGATCTGTATGGATGTAAGTGAGGCCGTACAGAAATGAAGAGTGTGTACGGCGGGATTGTAGGAGGTTTGAGGCTGGGCTCAAGATTGTTGGAGGTTGGAAGTTTGAGGGCGTTACTTCGGACCTCAAGCGCCCTTCCCCGTCCACTGCATTTTTGAACGTCAGAAGGCGTAAGAGCCTGTGACTAAATGGGCTCTATAACAGCTGGAAGGCGTCGAGCTTGCTCGCTGCTCGATCAAAGGTGACCGTCGCATCGCAGCCGCTGATCTGATTGGTCGCTCCGAGCAGACAATCTGCAAAATCAGCCTTCCCTTTCTGATACATCCGGAAGGCCATCCACGCTGACTGCGTATCTTCAATCTTGAGTTGGCTGGTCCTCAGAATTTTGTCCAGTACGACCACGATTGTGTCTTTTGAGTACCCATACGCGCTTTCCAGCACCCAGACCAGTTCACATAACACTATACGATTAATAAACCCTGGTTCGTCACGAGTACATCGCTCTGTGATTACTTGGGTTGCTGCGCGTGATTGTGCGGGATCGTCTTGCACCAAATGTCTGACCAGGACATTTGTGTCGATTCCAATCATCGACGTCCCCCGCGCTTGCGAATGGCTTGATTCATCTCGGCTACGCTTACAGGTTTTGTGGGCGCTTTGAGCATTCC
>LNFM01006425.1_pt1 | contig 19347 bp, 16 predicted proteins | sample 596031 | NCBI WGS metagenome assembly LNFM01 (sample SAMN04254537, study PRJNA301005) | activated carbon metagenome | isolation source: dual media filters at the Ann Arbor, Michigan drinking water treatment plant | place: USA: Ann Arbor | reverse complement strand
TTCACGAAATCGAGCACGTAAGATACTCATTCACCTTCGCCAAATCGGTGAAGGCTCAGTGAGCCTCACACACGGAAACTCGGACAGGCCCGAAGTCCGCCATGGTCAGTTCATCTCGCTTCGGCCGCGACAAGAACTCCACCGGCCACTCCGTGACCCGGTCCTCCCGCACGTGTACGTACTGCCCCGTCTCCGGCTCATCGATGTACTCATGCTGTAAAACCAACGCCAAGGGCGGTTCTGCCCCTTCATTTGACTGCGCGAAGGCTTCTGCTTCTTCGTATGACTGAAAGGCGTAGTAGTAGTCACTACCTTCGGCCTCGTCTGGCGCTCCCCGCTCAGGATCGCACCAGACCCGGTACTCAAGCACTTCGTCCCAAACGTAGCCACCTCCAGCCTTTGCGGAGGCTGGATAGCTGCCGACCTTTGAAGGATCCAAGACGGCGGGATAGCGCATCTGACGCCCAGGGACCCTCTGTACGAATCAGCGCGCCGTGTGCATCTGCGGCCTCGGGCGGTCTGCTGCGTTGCAAATACTCGCAATAGCTCGGCTATTGCTGCGTTTTGCGCCTCGCAGCTCATCCCGATCCGCAGCGCTCACGTGCCGCTTGATTCGTGTAGAGGCTCCCAAGCTTCGTCCGTGAATGAACCTCAACGGCCCACTCGGATGTAAAAAATGGCGGGAGAGCGTCCTGCCGTTATGGCTCCCATCGAAGAACCTGTCACGGGGCGGTACCGCAGACACAGCGCACCTCCCGGATGTTTCGTCGTTGGTCTTCACCAATAAATGGATTCAGCAGAGTCTTTTCAACGCGAAACGACAAAGGGACACATTTCGCCTTGCATGCCTCCGAAAAACTCACTCGCTGCCCGCTGTTTTCAACAACATACCAGCAAGCACAGGCTGAGCAAGCCACGCAAACAACGAAGACTGCCCGTACTGCCGGCGTTGCGCCTTGCCAGTTATTCAAGTTGAACTTGGCAATCTTTACAAGACCCGCCCAGGCAACGTGTAAACGGACTTTGGTGACCGGCGACATCGATTTCTGCGCCTCAACGTGATTTCTCTCGCAAAACATGCGCGACAAACTGAATGGTGCAGGATATTCTGGACACGCACGCCTCCTGGAATGCGCTTGCTGGTTGGAATTGCGGTCAGTGCGATATTCAAAGGCACAGAGACGAAATTTCCGCCAAACCAGACAAGCGTCAATTCAGCGAACTATAGCTTGCCAGTAGGCGGACAGAAGGCACATCAACAGCACGTTTTGGGCAGTCAGGCTGCTGATAACGCAAGCAAGGCAGCTTCTTTTCAGTGCTGCCCACGGGTCCGTTAAAGGCCCATGCAGCCTACCCACACTTCCCGCAACCGCGCACCAGCCGATCGAATGTTTCATGGCCTGAGCCACGCCCCATGAAAAACGCCCTGCGGTGCAGGGCGTCGACGCCGTTTTCAGGGGTTTTTTAGTCTTTTTGGCCTCAGGCCCAAGTTTTAATTGCCCTGATAGCTATTATTTTCATAGCAAAATCCTCAGTCCCGCTGCTGCTCCACCATCCGGTTGATCCGCAGCGCACCCAGCGTGCAGACCACGCCCGACAGCAGATACAGCGTGACAGCTCCCAGCCCGAACTTGGCCGACAGGCCCAGGGCGACCAGTGGTGCAAACGCCGCGCCAATCATCCACGCGATGTCAGTGGACAGTGCGGCGCCGGTGTAGCGGTAACGGGCCGAGAAGTTGGAGGTGACGGTGCCCGATGCCTGCCCGTAAGACAGCCCCAGCAGTACAAAACCGCTGATCAGGAAGATGTTGTTACCCACGGTGCCAGCGTCCAGCAGCCAGGGCACCAGCAGGCTGAACACGCCGATCAGCACGGCCATGGAGCCCAGCAGGGTGCGGCGGCCCACCCGGTCTGACAGCCAGCCCGACACCATGATGGCCCCTGCAGCCAGGAAGGCGCCGACGATCTGCACGCCCAGCACTTCGGTGATGGGCTGGTCGGAGTACATGGTGATCCACGACAGCGGGAACACGGTGACCATGTGGAACAGTGCAAAGCTGGCCAGCGCGGCAAAGGCGCCCAGCAAGACGTTGCCGCCTTCTTCACGCATGACGCGGCTGACGGCCACGGGTTGCAGTTCGCGCTCTTGCAGCAGCTCGGTGTACGACTGCCCCACCACCAGGCGCAGGCGGGCAAACAGGGCCACCACGTTCACGGCAAACGCCACGAAGAAGGGGTAGCGCCAGCCCCAGGCCAGAAACTCTTCCACGCTGAGGCTGCTGTACAGGTACGCAAACAGCCCGGCGGCCAGCACAAAGCCAACGGGGGCGCCGAGCTGGCCAATCATGGCGTACCAGCCGCGGCGGTGTTTGGGGGCCGACATGGCCAGCAGGGATGGCAGGCCGTCCCAGGTGCCGCCCAGGGCCAGGCCCTGGCCGATGCGCAGTACCAGCAGCGCGACGATGGCAGCCGTGCCCACGCTCGAATAAGACGGCAGGAAGGCCATGCCCACCGTGCACACGCCCAGCAGGAACAGGGCGATGGTGAGCTTGGTGCCCCGGCCCCAGCGGCGCTGGATGGCCATCGACACCGCCGTGCCCACCGGCCGCACCACAAAGGCCACGGCCAGCAGCGCAAACGACATCAGCGTGCCATCGAGCCGCGACAGGAACGGGAACAGCAGCGACGGGAACACCAGCACGCAGGCGATGCCGAACACGAAAAAGTCGAAGTATTCGGAGGCGCGGCCAATGATCACGCCCACGGCGATCTCGCTGGGGGTCACTTCCTCATGGGTGTCGGCCCGCGAAAGGGATTCAGGGCTTTCTTCAAAGCCGGCGGCCGGGTAGGCGGCGGTGGCGGGGCTGCTCATGAACAGGGCTCCTTGACGTTGTGCAGTGCAATGAACCCGTTTTACACCGCCCTCGGCGGGCCCACAACTGGGCTTTCGCTAACCAGAGCGCAGGACAAGGTCGCTTTTATTGACTTGGCAGGGGTCTGCGCCCGCCCTGCAGTTGACCTTGGACAAAATGTCCAATCGACAAAAAAGCTAGCGCTATTACATTCCATCGCACACCGTTATCCGCGTTTACCCCTAAGCCAAAACGCATTGAACGAGCGCTACCTACATGTCCAAAACCTCTCTTTTCCGCGCGCCTGCCTGGCTGGCCGCCGCAGCTGCCGTGACCACGCTGGCTGGCTGCAGCAAGGCGGTAGTCCTGAACCCTGCGGGCGACGTCGCATCGCAGCAGGGGCTGCTGGTGGTCCAGGCCACGGTGCTGATGCTGATCATCATCGTGCCGGTGATTGCCCTCACGCTGTGGTTTGCCTGGAAGTACCGGCACAACAACGCTGCCAACACCGAAGACGACTACGATCCCGAGTGGCACCACTCCACCACGCTGGAGCTGGTGATCTGGACGGTACCGCTGCTGATCATCATTGCGCTGGGCGCGCTGACCTGGATCGGCACGCACAAGCTCGACCCGTATCGGCCGCTGGACCGCATCTCGGCCACCAAGCCGCTGGCGCCGCAGGTCAAACCCCTGGAAGTGCAGGTGGTGGCCATGGACTGGAAGTGGCTGTTCTTCTACCCCGAGCAGGGCATTGCCACGGTGAACGAGCTGGCTGCGCCGGTGGACCGCCCGATCATCTTCAAGCTGACCGCGACCTCGACCATGAACGCGTTTTTCGTGCCCGACCTGGCCGGGATGATCTACGCCATGCCCGGCATGCAGACCGAGCTGAACGCCGTGATCAACAAGCCGGGCGTGTACAAGGGGCTGTCGTCGCACTACAGCGGCGCAGGTTTTTCGGGCATGACGTTCAAGTTCCATGGCCTGAGCGATGCCGACTTTGCCCAGTGGGTGCAAACGGCCAAGACCGAGGGCAAGGCCCTGGACAAGCAGACCTACCTGAACCTCGTCAAGCCCAGCACGCGCGACCCGGTGCAGCGTTTCGGCCGCGTGGAAGACGGCCTGTACAACAAGGTGCTCAACCGCTGCGTCGAAGACGGCCAGATGTGCATGCATCACATGATGGTGATCGACGAGCGCGGTGGCGAGGCCTACATGCGCGCCGCCGGGCTGAACCTGCCGCAAGACGTTTGCACCTCTCAAAACGCTGCCCAGGTGATGGCCAGCCTCGAAGCCCAGCTGGCTGCACCTGCCAAGGCCACTGCGCAATGACCCGGCCCTTCGCACACCCCACGCGCCGCAGCACCCCCCGCACATACCTGACCGGCCAGCAGCCCCACGCCGGCTGCCGACCTGTCGCCTAAGAGAGTACCTATGTCCTCCGTCATCCCTACCGAACCGCACTGGGCCCTGGGTCGCATCACCTGGGACTCGATACCAATGGCGCACGACCCGATCGTGCTCTGGACCTTTGTCGCCACCATGCTGGGCGGCCTCGTCGTGATGGCGGGCCTGACCAAATACCGCCTGTGGGGCCCGCTGTGGCGCGACTGGATCTGCAGCATCGACCACAAAAAGATCGGGATCATGTACATGATCCTGGGCCTGGTGATGCTGCTGCGCGGCTTTGCCGACGCCGTGATGATGCGCCTGCAGCAGGCCATGGCCTTTGGCGACAACATGGGCTACCTGCCGCCGCACCACTACGACCAGATCTTCACCGCCCACGGCGTGATCATGATCTTCTTCGTGGCGATGCCGCTGGTCACGGGCCTGATGAACTACCTGGTGCCGCTGCAGATCGGCGCGCGCGACGTGTCGTTCCCGTTCCTGAACAACTTCAGCTTCTGGATGACCACGGCAGGGGCTATTCTGGTGATGTTCTCGCTGTTCCTGGGCGAGTTCTCCACCTCCGGCTGGCTGGCGCTGTCCAACCTGGGGTCGCAGAACCCGGGGGTGGGGCTGGATTACTACATCTGGTCACTGCAGATCGCGGGGGTGGGCACCACGCTCTCGGGCATCAACCTGATCGTCACCATCATCAAGATGCGCGCGCCCGGCATGAACCTGATGAAGATGCCCATCTTCACCTGGACGGCACTTTGCACCAACGCGCTCATCGTGGCGTCGTTCCCGGTGCTCACCGCAGCGCTGGTGCTGATGTCGCTCGACCGCTATATCGGCACCAACTTCTTCACGAACGACCTGGGCGGCAACGCCATGCTGTACGTGAACCTGATCTGGATCTGGGGCCACCCCGAGGTGTACATCCTGATCCTGCCGTGCTTCGGCATCTTTTCGGAAGTGGTGGCCACGTTCTGCCGCAAGCGCCTGTTCGGCTACACGTCGATGGTGTACGCCACGGTGGTGATCACCATCCTGTCGTACCTCGTGTGGCTGCACCACTTCTTCACCATGGGCTCGGGCGCCAGCGTGAACACGTTCTTCGGCATCACGACGATGATCATCTCGATCCCGACGGGCGCGAAGATCTTCAACTGGCTGTTCACCATGTACAAGGGCCGCATCCGGTTCGAGCTGCCCATGATGTGGACGGTGGCCTTCATGATCACGTTCGCCATCGGCGGCATGACCGGCGTGCTGCTGGCCGTGCCCCCGGCCGACTTCGTGCTGCACAACAGCCTGTTCCTGATTGCGCACTTCCACAATGTGATCATCGGCGGCGTGCTGTTTGGCCTGTTTGCCGGCATCAACTACTGGTACCCCAAGGCCTTTGGCTACAAGCTCGACCGCAAGTGGGGCCTGCGCTCCTTCTGGCTGTGGGTGGTGGGCTTCTGGGTGGCCTTTGGCCCGCTGTATGTGCTGGGCCTGATGGGCGTCACGCGCCGCGTGAGCCACTTTGAAGACCCTTCGCTGCAGATCTGGTTCATCATCGCCGCCATCGGCGCCGCCATGATTGCTGCAGGCATTGCCTGCTTCATCATCCAGCTGGTGGTGAGCCACCTCAAGCGCGACGAGCTGCGCGACTGGACTGGCGACCCCTGGGATGGCCGTACGCTGGAGTGGGCCACGTCGTCGCCCCCGCCGGACTACAACTTCGCCTTCACACCCGTGGTGCACGAGATTGATGCCTGGTGGGACATGAAGCGCCACGGCTACCAGCGCCCGCTGGCCGGCTTCCAGCCGATCCACATGCCTGCCAACACCTGGGCCGGTGCAGTGATCTCGGGCATCTCGCTGGTGTTCGGCTTTGCGCTGATCTGGCACATGTGGCTGCTGGCCGGCGTGTCGTTCGTGGCGCTGCTGGCGGTGTCCATTGCCCACACGTTCAACTACAAGCGCGACTTCTACATCCCTGCCGCCCAGGTGGCCGAGACCGAACGCATCCGTACCCAACAACTGAGCGCCAGCCATGTCTGATATCCGCCTTTCCGCCAATGGCGCCGCGGCAATGCCTGCCCGCGCCTACCATCTTGCGCACGAGCCGCACCCGCCCAACGGCACGGCGCTGGGCTTCTGGCTGTACCTGATGAGCGACTGCCTCATCTTTGCAGCGCTGTTTGCCACCTTCGGCGTGCTGGGCCGCAGCTACGCCGCAGGCCCTACGGGTGCGCAGCTGTTTGACCTGACGCTGGTGGCGATCAACACGGCCTTCCTGCTGCTGTCGTCCATCACCTTCGGCTTTGCCATGCTGCGCAAGCAGCAAAAGGATGTGCGCGGCACGCTGGTGTGGCTGGGCATCACGGGTGTGCTGGGCCTGTGCTTCCTGGGCCTGGAAATCTATGAGTTCGCCCACCTGATCGGCCAGGGCGCCACGCCGCAGCGCAGCGCCTTCCTGTCGGCCTTCTTTGCGCTGGTGGGCACGCACGGCCTGCACGTCATGTTTGGCGTGATCTGGCTGGTGGTGCTGATGGTGCAGATCAGCAAGCACGGGCTGATCCCCGAGAACAACCGCCGCCTCATGTGCCTTTCGATGTTCTGGCACTTTCTGGACGTGGTCTGGATCGGCGTCTTTACCTTTGTGTATCTGATGGGGGTGCTGTAAATGAGCGCACAACACACAACAACCCATGCCGACGCGCATGACCACCACGGCGATCATGACCACCACGGTGACGAGCCGCACAGCACCTTCTCCGGTTACATGACGGGCTTTGTGCTGTCGGTCATCCTGACGGCCATCCCGTTCTGGCTGGTCATGGCCAAGGTCATCACCGAACGCAACACCGCCGTCATGGTGCTGGGCGCATTTGCCGTGGTGCAGATCCTGGTACACATGGTGTACTTCCTGCACATGAACGGCAAGATCGAGGGCGGCTGGACGCTGCTGGCCACCATCTTCACGGTGGTGTTTGTGGCCATCACCATCAGCGGCACGCTTTGGGTGATGTACAACATGAACGCCAACATGATGCCGGACCACCCCACGCCACAGGTGCCCGCGCTGCATGAAGCACCGGGGCATTCAACACCTTGACCGCCAACACCACGCCTGCCGCTGCGCCTGCATCTGCGCCCAGCCGGCGCCTTCGCAGGGCCTTGCTTTCGCTGGTGGGTGTGGTGCTGTTTCTGGGCTTTGTGGCCCTGGGCACCTGGCAGGTAGAGCGCCGCGCATGGAAGCTGGCGCTCATCGAACGCGTGGAGGGGCGCGTGCATGCACCGCCCTCCCCCGTTCCTTCTGAAGCCACCTGGCCCACCGTCAGCGCGGCCGATTTTGAATACCTGCCCGTCACCCTGCAAGGCCGCTGGCTGCCGGGCAAGACAGTGCTGACCACGGCAGTGACGGAGCTGGGTGCAGGTTTCTGGGTGATCTCTGCACTGCAGCAGCCCGACGGCACCGCGGTGCTGGTGAACCGCGGCTTTGTACCGCAAGACCAGCGCAGCCGCTGGCTGCCGGAAGCACCTGCTACGACGAATTCCCCCGCCACGACCTTGCCCGCGGCAGAAGCCGTGCAAATCACCGGCCTGCTGCGCATGACCGAGCCTGGCGGTGGGTTCCTGCGCACCAACGACGCAGCGGGCGGGCGCTGGTTCTCGCGCGACGTGGCGGCCATCAGCACCGCGCTGGGCCTGCCGCGCGCGGCGCCGTTCTTCATCGACGCCGGCCTGCCCGCTGCCACAACCGCCGCACCCGGCAGCAGCGGCGATGTCGACGCCCGTACCGCCAGTGCCAGCGCCGGGCCCTGGCCGCGCACGGGCATGACGGTCATCCGCTTTCATAACAGCCACCTGGTCTACACCCTGACCTGGTATGGCCTTGCCCTCATGGTTGTGGTGGCTGGCTGGTATGTGGCACGCTACGAGCGTTCGCTTGCATCGGCAGGCAACCGTGCCACCCCCACCACCGATGAGTCCCACGCACCCTGAAACCCCGCCGCCCACCTCCGCCACGCTGCTGCAGCAGCGCAGCACGGCGCGGTCGGCCGACGCCGCTGCGGGCGTCAAGAACCTGCAGCAGCTGATCCAGCTGCGCTGGACGGCCGTGATCGGGCAGGTGCTGACGATCGAGATGGCGCACTACAGCCTGGGCCTGGTCCTGCCGGTGCGCGAGATGCTGCTGGTGGTCGGCTGCCTGGCGCTCTTCAACGTGGTCAGTTTGCTGCGCCTGCGCATGGGGCGGCCGGTGCGCAATGTGGAGCTGTTTCTGGCGCTGCTGATCGATGTGGCGGTGCTCACGGTGCAGCTATACCTGAGCGGGGGCACCAGCAATCCCTTCGTGTTCCTGTACCTGCTGCAGATCACGCTGGGCGCGGTGCTGCTGCGCGGCGCCTACATCTGGACCATCGTGGCCATCACCGTGGCCTGCTTTGCCGCGCTGGCCGAATACCACCTGCCACTGGCGCTGCCGCAGGACCTGGACCAGGGCCTGTCGAGCCTGTACATGCTGGGGCTGCTGGTGTGCTTTGTGCTCAACGCCACGCTGGTGATGGTGTTCATCACCCGCATCCACCGCAACCTGCGAGAGCGCGATGCCCGGCTGGCCGCGGCCCGCCGCCGCCGCGTGGAGGAGGAGCACATCGTGCGCATGGGCCTGCTGGCCTCGGGCGCTGCGCACGAGCTGGGCACGCCCCTTTCAACGCTGGCGGTCATCCTGGGTGACTGGCAGCACGACAAGCGCCTGCTGGGAGACGCGGCGCTGCGGGAAGAGATCGCAGAAATGCAGATACAGGTGCAGCGCTGCAAGAGCATCGTCAGCGGCATCCTGCTGTCGGCCGGCGAAACGCGTGGCGAAGCATCGACCCAGACCACCGTGTGTACTTTTGTGGATGCGCTGGCCCAGGAATGGCGCGACACGCGGTCGATGCCGCGTTTCGAGTACGAGAACCACTTCGGCGCAGACACCCCCATGGTGTCTGACACCACGCTGCAGCAGATGGTTTTCAATGTGCTGGACAACGCCCGCGACGCCTCACCCGCCTGGGTACGCCTGTCGGCAGCGCGCCAGGACGACAGCCTGCGCATCACCGTGACCGACGCCGGGCCCGGGTTTTCGGCCGACATGCTGTCGCGGCTGGGTACGCCCTATCAATCGACCAAAAATCGCCCGGGTGGCGGGCTGGGGCTGTACCTGGTGCTCAACGTGGCGCGCACACTCGGCGGCGGCGTGACGGCGCGCAACCGCGCCGAGGGCGGCGCCGAAGTCACCATTGATCTGCCGCTGGCTGCGATTGCGTTGCGCACACTGGCCCACTGACGAGCCACGACCTCCCCCCAAGAAAAAGACGCGCGCATGGAAACTCCCGAACAAGAAGAACGCCTGCTGCTGGTCGTGGAAGACGACGAGGCGTTTGCGCGCACGCTGACGCGGTCATTCGAGCGGCGCGGCTACCGTGTGCTGCACGCGGCCAGCCTGGCAGAGGTGGAGAAATTGCTGGAAGACCACGTGCCCGGCTATGCCGTGGTAGACCTCAAGCTCAAGGGAGATGCATCGGGCCTGGTGTGCGTGCAAAAACTGCACGCTGCCAGCGCAGACATGCTCATCGTGGTGCTCACGGGCTTTGCCAGCATTGCCACCGCGGTCGAGGCCGTGAAGCTGGGTGCATGCCACTACCTGGCCAAGCCCTCCAACACCGACGACATCGAGGCCGCCTTCGGCATGAAGACTGGGACCACCGAGGTGGAGCTGACCAACCGCTCCAGCTCCATCAAGACGCTCGAGTGGGAGCACATCAACGAAGTGCTGGCCGAGACCGAGTTCAATCTGTCAGAGGCCGCCCGCCGGCTGGGCATGCACCGGCGCACCCTGATCCGCAAGCTGGAAAAAAAACAGGTGCGCTGATACCGGTCGGTTCCGCACAAAGGTGCCCGGAAGATGGCTGGCAGCCGCAAGCCAGGAGTGCATGGCTGCAGGGACCGGCCGGGTGGGCCCGGGAGACGCTGTGCGGGCACTCCAGAGCGAATTTTTGGTCATATCGGCCTGCAGTCCAGGTATTATCATGCCCGAATGCTATCAATAGCATAGCAATCAAATCAAGCTGCGTGCTTTCCAGTTAAAAAGCCCGCACCGGCTTGCACCGGGCGGGCTTTGAAGGGTTCGCCGTTGGCGTGATTACACGGTCACTTCCTTGGCCGTGTCAGCAAATTCGGCGATCTGGTCGAAGTTCATGTACTTGTAGATCTTGTCGCCGTTCTTGTTGATCACGCCGATGTCTGCCAGGTACTCTTCCTTCGACGGAATGCGACCGAGCTTGGAGCAAATCGCCGACAGCTCTGCCGAGCCCAGATACACGTTGGTGTTCTTGCCCAGGCGGTTCGGGAAGTTGCGGGTGCTGGTGGACATCACGGTGGCGCCTTCCTTGACCTGCGCCTGGTTGCCCATGCACAGCGAGCAGCCGGGCATTTCCATGCGGGCACCCGCCGCGCCGAACACGCCGTAGTGGCCTTCTTCGGTGAGCTGCTGGGCGTCCATCTTGGTGGGCGGGGCCATCCACAGCTTGACGGGGATGTCCTTCTTGCCTTCCAGCAGCTTGGAAGCCGCACGGAAGTGGCCGATGTTGGTCATGCACGAGCCGATGAACACTTCGTCAATCGCGGCACCGGCCACGTCCGACAGCGTCTTGGCATCGTCAGGGTCGTTGGGGCAGCAGACGATGGGTTCAGTGATCTCGGACAGGTCGATCTCGATGACGGCGGCGTACTCTGCGTCTTCATCGGGAGCCAGCAGCTGGGGGTTGGCCAGCCAGGCTTCCATGGCCTTGATGCGGCGACCGATGGTGCGCGCATCCGCGTAGCCCTGGGCGATCATGTTCTTGAGCAGCACGATGTTCGAGTTGATGTACTCGATCACGGGCTCCTTGTTCAGGCGCACCGTGCAGCCAGCGGCAGAGCGCTCGGCCGACGCGTCGGACAGCTCGAAAGCCTGCTCGACCTTCATGTCCGGCAGACCTTCGATTTCCAGGATGCGGCCCGAGAAGATGTTCTTCTTGCCCTGCTTGGCCACAGTGAGGTGGCCGGCCTTGATGGCGTACAGCGGAATGGCATGCACCAGGTCACGCAGCGTGACGCCGGGCTGCATCTGGCCCTTGAAGCGCACCAGCACCGATTCAGGCATGTCCAGGGGCATCACGCCGGTGGCGGCAGCAAACGCCACCAGGCCGGAGCCAGCCGGGAAGCTGATGCCGATGGGGAAGCGGGTGTGCGAGTCGCCGCCGGTACCGACGGTGTCGGGCAGCAGCATGCGGTTAAGCCAGCTGTGGATGATGCCGTCGCCGGGCTTGAGCGAGATGCCGCCGCGCGTGCTGATGAAGTCGGGCAGCTCGTGGTGCATCTTCACGTCCACGGGCTTGGGGTAGGCCGCGGTGTGGCAGAACGACTGCATCACCAGGTCGGAGCTGAAGCCCAGGCAGGCCAGGTCTTTCAGTTCGTCGCGCGTCATGGGGCCGGTGGTGTCCTGCGAGCCGACCGAGGTCATGCGGGGTTCGCAGTACGTGCCGGGCACCACGCCCTGGCCTTCAGGCAGACCGCAGGCGCGGCCAACCATCTTCTGCGCCAGGGTGAAGCCCTTGCCGGTGGCAGCGGGCACCTGGGGCAGGCGGAACAGCGTGGAAGGTGGCAGGCCCAGGGCTTCGCGGGCCTTGGTGGTCAGGCCGCGGCCGATGATCAGCGGAATGCGGCCGCCGGCGCGCACTTCGTCAAACAGCACTTCGCTCTTGACTTCGAACTCGGCGATGACCGCGCCGTCCTTGAGCGCCTTGCCAGCATAGGGCAGCAGCTCGATCTCGTCGCCCATGTTCATCTGGCTCACGTCCAGTTCGATCGGCAGCGCGCCCGCGTCTTCCATCGTGTTGTAGAAGATGGGAGCAATCTTGCTGCCCAGGCAGACGCCGCCAAAGCGCTTGTTGGGCACGAACGGGATGTCTTCGCCCGTGAACCACAGCACGCTGTTGGTGGCCGACTTGCGGCTCGAACCCGTGCCCACCACGTCGCCCACGTAAGCCACGAGGTTGCCGCGTGCACGCAGGTCTTCGATGAACTTCACCGGGCCGCGCTTGCCGTCTTCTTCGGGCGTGATGCCGTCGCGCTTGTTCTTGAGCATGGCCAGCGCATGCAGCGGGATGTCGGGGCGGCTCCAGGCGTCGGGTGCGGGCGACAGGTCGTCGGTGTTGGTTTCGCCCGTGACCTTCAGCACCGTGAGCTTGATGCTCTGGGGCACTTCGGGACGGCTGGTGAACCATTCGGCGTCGGCCCAGCTTTGCAGCACGGACTTGGCAAAGCTATTGCCCTTGTCGGCCTTTTCCTTGACGTCATGGAACTGATCGAACATCAGCAGCGTCTTCTTGAGCGCTTCGGCGGCCACCGACGCCACGGCGGCGTCGTCGAGCAGGTCGATCAGCGGGGTGAGGTTGTAGCCGCCCAGCATGGTACCCAGCAGCTGCGTGGCCTTTTCGCGGCCAATCAGCGTGCAGACCTCGGTACCGTGCGCCACGGCAGCCAGGTAGCTTGCCTTGACCTTGGCCGCATCGTCCACACCCGCGGGCACGCGGTGCGTGATCAGGTCCACCAGCGTGGCTTCTTCGCCAGCGGGCGGGTTCTTGAGCAGCTCGACCAGTTCGCTGGTCTGCTTGGCGCTCAGCGGCAGGGGCGGAATGCCCAGCGCAGCGCGCTCGGCCACATGGTCACGGTAGGCTTTCAACATCATTTTTCTCCGGTTGCGTCTATCTATTCAAAGTGGGGCACGAGGGCACGGCAGCCAGCCGGCATATCGCTCTGGGGCGCCTTCAAGGCGGCCAGCGGCTGCACAGGGCTTGTTTACTTGAGCGGCTCGAGCACGCTCACGGGCGGGTTCTTCTTGATGGCTTCGGCCACCACGATCTGCTCGGGGCTCATGCATTCATCGGCCAGGCGCTGGCCCAGCCGCTGGTTCATCAGCATCGACTTGTTGGCAATCTGCAGCCACACTGCGCCGCCCCTGGCGTCTTCCAGCCGGACGGTACCGGTGGTGGTGGCCACAGGCACCATGAAGTACTTGAAGCCTTTGCCTTCCACGCGGAAGTGGCCGGGGCTGGCCGGTTCAGCCGTCACCGTGACAAACGCACCCAGCTCACACGGCATCCGGCCCACGTGCACGCGCTCGGCAATGGCCAGCTCCTCGGGCGAGAGCGCAGCCTCGGCCGCCATGATGCCGGTAGCCACCTGGTTGGCTTCACTCTTGAGCTGCGCGCGGCTGCTGGGCGGCTCGGCCTTGGCCACGGCGGGCTTCTTGGGGGCCGGCTTGACAGCAGCGGTGCCGGACTTGGCTTCGGCCTTCGGGGCTGGCTTGGCAGCCGCCTTGGGAGCAGGCTTGGCGGCTTCGGCTTTGGCTGCGGGCTTCGCTGCAGGCTGGGCCGGTGCGGCGGCCTGCGCCAATGCCAGACCAGGCGCGAGAAGCATCAGGGCGGAGGCAATGAGGGTTTTCATGGGAGTTCCTGCGTTGAAAGGTTCAGGATGGTTCAGGAATGAACCGGGGAAACCGCGCTGTCGAACCAGTGGCGCACCGCCGCCGGGAGCACCCGGCCCGTATGGTGGGCGCGTTCCAGCACCTGCCAGTAAAAGCGGAAGCTTGCGCGGTCGTGCAGGGTACCACCGTGGCTGATGGGAGCCCAGTCCGCATCTGCCGCAGCAGCTATGATTTTGGAAGCATCTTCGATATCGTCCTGCCGCGGCGCAAACGCCTGCAGGATCGCGCGGATCTGCGCCGGATGGATGCTCCACATGCGGGTGTAGCCAAGCTCGTTGGCGGCACGGCCTGCGGCATCGCGCATGGCGCCGGCATCGGCAAACTCCATCACCACGCAGTGCGACGGCACCTTGCCATGCGCATGGCAGGCCGCAGCAATCTCGAGCTTGGCCCGCACCACGAGGGGATGGGAAAACTGGCCGGCGGAGCTCATGCCGTGCGCCGGGATCGCCCCGCCATGGGCCGACACAAAGTCCATCAGGCCGAAGCTCAGGCTCTGCACTGCCGGGTGCGCAGCGATATCGAACACGCACTGCACCGCAGCGGGGGATTCGATCAGTGCATGCACGGGAAGATGCGCCGCGCCGGCACGGGCGAGTGCGCGCTCGACGCGCAGCACGTCGTCGACGGACTCCACCTTGGGAACCATGATGTGGCAAAGCCGGTGCCCGGCCTCGGACGCCACGATGTCCACATCGTTGGCAAACGCCGGGTGATCGACTGCATGGACGCGGACAGCCACCCGCGCCTCGGGGGCGGCCTCGGTCGCAAGGCTCGCCACCAGACGGGCGTGCCCGGCCTCCAGGCCCACGGGCGCGCCATCTTCACAGTCCAGGGTGACATCAAACACGCAGGTACCGAATTCCTGCGTCATCTCGGCCTGCAGCTGCAGGCTCTTTCGCATCCGCACCTCGACGCCGCTGTAGTGGTCGCACACCGGCAGCAAATGGCTCTGCGCCTGCGGCCCCAGGAGCACGTCCCGCGGATGGGGCCGAACAGGCGGTGATGCAGCGACCTGCCCCTGGGAGGGGCGCTCGGCGGCCGTAGGGCCCGATGCCTGTGGCGTCGGCTGCATCTTTGGGCGGGCTGGCTTTACAGCAGGTGCTTGACGCCGTCCTGCTCGCCTTGCAGCTCAGCCAGCGTCGTGTTGATGCGCTCCTGGCTGAATGCGTCGATTTCAAGGCCTTCCACGACCTTGTACTCGCCGTTTTCGCAGGTCACGGGGAAACCGAACATGGTGTCCTTGGGAATGCCGTACTGGCCGTCCGAAGGCACGCCCATCGTGACCCACTTGCCGTTGGTGCCCAGGGCCCAGTCGCGCATGTGGTCGATGGCAGCGTTGGCAGCCGAGGCAGCCGACGACAGGCCACGGGCTTCGATGATGGCCGCGCCACGCTTGCCCACGGTGGGCAGGAACGTGTTGGCGTTCCATTCCTGATCGTTGATCATCTTGGCGACGCTTTCGCCGTTGATGGTGGCAAAGCGGTAGTCGGCGTACATCGTGGGCGAGTGGTTGCCCCACACGGTCAGCTTCTCGATGTCGGCCACGGCCTTGCCGGTCTTGGCAGCGATCTGGCTGGCAGCGCGGTTGTGGTCCAGGCGCAGCATGGCGGTGAAGTTCTTGCGTGGCAGGTCAGGTGCCGACTTCATGGCGATGTAGGCATTGGTGTTGGCGGGGTTGCCCACCACCAGCACCTTGACGTCACGCGAAGCCACGGCGTTCAGGGCCTTGCCCTGTGCCGTGAAGATGGCGCCATTGACGGCCAGCAGCTCGGCACGTTCCATGCCTGGGCCGCGTGGACGCGAGCCAACCAGCAGGGCGTAGTCGGCATCCTTGAAGGCGGTCATCGGATCGCTGTGGGCTGTCATCTCGACGAGCAGCGGGAACGCGCAGTCGTCGAGTTCCATCATCACGCCCTTGAGGGCCTTTTGCGGGCCTTCCACCGGCACTTCGAGCAGCTGCAGGATGACGGGCTGGTCCTTGCCCAGCATTTCGCCGGAGGCGATGCGGAACAGCAGTGCGTAACCGATTTGGCCAGCGGCGCCGGTGACGGCCACGCGAACAGGCTTCTTGCTCATGGTGAAAACTCCAGGGAGGTGAAAAAACAGGGGATGCAACGCTGCACCAGCGCCTGTTACCAGCAGCCCGTGCCTTGCAAAACAGCCTCGGATTGTACTGCCGAACAAAGCGGGGGGTCAATTTGTCTTATGTCTTATATAAGATATGATTCGGCCTGCCTGAAACAGCCGACACCACCCTTGGGCGAGCGGCAATGCTCCCTACGGAGACCGGCCCAGCAACCACCTTCACCCACGCCCATGTCATCCCAGCCTTTTGCCGCTGACGCCATCGCCCCGATGCAGGGCGGGGCCACGCCAGCGTTCAGCCCGCTGTACCAGCAGATCAAGGGCCTGATCCTGCAAAGCCTGCAGCAGGGCGAATGGAAGCCGGGCGAAGCCATTCCCAGCGAGATGGATCTGGCCGCACGTTTCCGCGTAAGCCAAGGAACCGTGCGCAAGGCCATCGACGAGCTGGCCGCGGAAAACCTGGTGATGCGCCGGCAGGGCAAGGGCACTTTCGTGGCCACGCATGCGGAACAGCATGTGCAGTACCGTTTTCTGAAGCTGCAGCCGGATTCGGGAGACGCCCGCGTGGAGGGCCCCGCCCAGCGCCGCGTCATCGACTGCCGGCGCGTGCGCGCCAGTGCAGATGTAGCCCGCGCACTGGCGCTGCGTACCGGCGATCCGGTGATGCAGGCGCGCCGGATCCTGTCTTTTGCGGGCGTACCCACCATCCTGGAGGACATCTGGTTGCCCGGCCAGGCGTTCAAGGGGCTCACCGCCACCCAGCTGGCTGACTACCAGGGGCCCACCTACGCGATGTTCGAGCTGGACTTTGGCGTGCGCATGGTGAGGGCCGAGGAAAAAATCCGCGCGGTGCTGCCCGATGAAGAACAGGCGCTGCTGCTGTCGATCACCCCGGTCACCCCGCTGCTCAGCGTGGAACGGATTGCCTACACCTACAACGACGCACCCATGGAGTTGCGGCGCGGGCTGTATCTCACCGATACCCACCACTACCGTAATGAATTGAGCTGACGTGGGGCTGGCACCCGAGCTTTAAGGTCGAAAATTTCGCTGTACCAAAGACCTTCATTGTTGCGTTGCAATAGAATTTTGTGTTGTTTGCATAGACCGATTACAGAACAGTTACATCCACGAAAGCACAAGACATGACAGAGCTAGCCAAAAAACGGCCTGAATTCCGGAACATCAATGCCTTCAAGGACCTGACGACCTACCGCCTGCCACCCGCGGGCTGGGTGTCCATCCTGCACCGCGTCAGCGGTGTGATCATGTTCCTGCTCCTCCCCTTCATTTTGTGGATGTTTGATACCTCGGTGTCGTCCGAGATTTCTTTTGCAAAATTCAAGGCGGTCTTCAACATTGGCGTGGGCTTTGTACCCGGCTGGTTCTTCAAGCTGGTGGTGCTGGCGCTGATGTGGGCGTATCTGCACCACTTCATTGCAGGCCTGCGCCACCTCTGGATGGACGTGAGCCACGACGCCGTGAGCAAGGAATTCGGCAAGTCTTCGGCCATCGTCACCCTGGTGCTGAGCATTTCGCTCACGCTGGTGCTTGGCGCCAAGCTCTTCGGGCTGTATTGATGGCTTACCCGGCCCGGTGCGCGCTCTGCGCACCCCGCTGAAGCAAATTTTCAAAGGAATAAACACATGTCCGTCAACTACGGCTCCAAGCGCATCGTCGTCGGTGCCCACTATGGTCTGCGCGACTGGCTGAGCCAGCGCGTCACCGCGGTCCTCATGGCCGTGTTCACCGTGCTCGTTCTGGCCCAGCTGCTGCTCGTCAAAGGCCCCATCGGTTACGACGCCTGGGCAGGCATTTTCTCCAGCCAGTGGATGAAAGTGATCACCTTTTCGGTGATCGTCGCCCTGGCGTGGCACGTCTGGGTTGGCGTGCGTGACATCTTCATGGATTACATCAAGCCCGTGGGCGTGCGCCTGGCGCTGCAGGTCTTCACCATCGTCTGGCTCGTTGCCTGCGCAGGCTGGGGCATCCAGGTTCTGTGGCGTCTTTGAATCCCGCGACTGAGGCATAAAACAATGAGCTACACCAACGCAAACATCACCAAGCGCAAGTTCGACGTCATCATCGTCGGCGCCGGCGGTTCCGGCATGCGCGCCTCGCTTCAGCTGGCACGCGCCGGCCTGAACGTCGCAGTGCTCTCCAAAGTGTTTCCCACCCGCTCGCACACCGTGGCGGCGCAAGGCGGCATCGGTGCCTCGCTGGGCAACATGAACGAGGACAACTGGCACTACCACTTCTACGACACCATCAAGGGCTCCGACTGGCTCGGCGACCAGGATGCGATCGAATTCATGTGCCGCGAAGCGCCCAAGGTGGTGTACGAGCTCGAGCACTTCGGCATGCCGTTTGACCGCAACCCCGACGGCACCATCTACCAGCGCCCCTTCGGCGGCCACACGGCCAACTACGGTGAAAAACCCGTTCAGCGCGCCTGCGCCGCGGCCGACCGCACCGGCCACGCCATGCTGCACACGCTCTACCAGCAAAACGTGCAGGCCCGCACCACGTTCTTTGTGGAATGGATGGCGCTCGATCTGATCCGAGACGCCAGCGGCGACGTGCTCGGCGTGACCGCCATGGAAATGGAAACCGGCGAGACCTACGTGCTGGAAGCCAAGACCACGCTGCTGGCCACGGGCGGCGCGGGCCGCATCTTCGCGGCGTCCACAAACGCCTTCATCAACACCGGTGACGGTCTGGGGATGGCGGCACGCGCCGGCATCCCGCTGGAAGACATGGAGTTCTGGCAGTTCCACCCCACCGGCGTGGCCGGTGCCGGCGTGCTGCTGACCGAAGGTTGCCGTGGCGAAGGCGCGATTTTGCTCAACAGCGAAGGCGAGCGCTTCATGGAGCGTTACGCGCCCACCTTGAAAGACCTCGCTCCGCGCGACTTCGTTTCGCGTTGCATGGACCAGGAAATTAAGGAGGGCCGCGGCTGTGGTCCGAACAAGGATTACGTGCTGCTCAAGCTCGACCATCTGGGCGCGGAAACGATCCACAAGCGCCTGCCTTCGGTGTACGAGATCGGCGTGAACTTCGCCAACGTGGACATCACGCGCGAACCGATTCCCGTGGTGCCCACCATCCACTACCAGATGGGTGGCATCCCCACCAACATCAACGGCCAGGTCGTCACACCCGACGGTCAAGGCGGCCAGGCTGTGGTCAACGGTCTGTACGCCGTGGGCGAATGCTCCTGCGTGAGCGTGCACGGCGCCAACCGCCTGGGCACCAACTCGCTGCTCGATCTGCTGGTGTTCGGCCGCGCGGCCGGCAACCACATCGTGCAGTTCAACGACAAGAACAAGGTGCACAAACCGTTGCCGGCCGATGCCGCCGACAAGACCCTGGCGCGCCTGGCCCGACTGGACAACACCACCGGCGGCGAGTACGCACAAGATGTGGCCAACGACCTGCGTGCGACCA
>LNFM01006424.1_pt1 | contig 19349 bp, 20 predicted proteins | sample 596031 | NCBI WGS metagenome assembly LNFM01 (sample SAMN04254537, study PRJNA301005) | activated carbon metagenome | isolation source: dual media filters at the Ann Arbor, Michigan drinking water treatment plant | place: USA: Ann Arbor | reverse complement strand
TGATGTACTGCCAGATGATCCGGGTCATCTCGTCGCCATCGAGTTCGACGACGGGGTTGGTCACCTTGATTTTTGCCATGACGGAGGGGGCCTTTTCTCGGAAAACCGCGCTGATGGGCGGGATGGAGTGATTATATGCGGGCTATAGCACTGCAAACCGGCGGACGAAAGCCAAGCCGTTATGCACTTTGCGTCCATCCTGGGCGTTGGAACGCAGCAGCCAGAACGTGACCGCGCGAAGCGGTCCGGGCCACCACGAATGGGGCCGCGTCAGGCGGGGCTGGAGCCAGATCGGGCGCCGGCCCCGGCAAATTGAGCCTCCTTGTAAGGCTTTGATCGAAGTTCAGAAATCTCGCCGGGTCGATTATTTTGCTTGAGAAATTCTCTCCGGCGGGTGATCGAGTGCCCCTGCGAGGCGTCCAATCCGGAATCTCGGCAGTTGAGCCAGAAGGTGAAGTTCAGAGAATGTCCGGCGCGGGTACCGATAAAACCAAGTCTGGTTTGGACTTAGCCGGACCAGTTGTGATCCTCGTCGAGCCGCAGCTCGGCGAGAATATCGGCATGGCCGCGCGCGCGATGGGCAACTTTGCGCTGTCGCGCCTGAGAATTGTCAATCCGCGCGACGGCTGGCCGAACATCGCGGCGCAGCGCGCAGCCGCCGGCGCCGACCAGATCCTGGAGCAGGCCGAACTGTTCGATACCGTCGAGCAGGCGGTCGCCGATCTGACGCTGCTGTTCGCCACCACCGCCCGTGCCCATGACCAAGCCAAGCCCGTGGTGGCGCCGATTGAGGCTGCCGCCGAAATCGTGGCGCATGTCGGGGGCGGAGGCGGGGCCGGCATCCTGTTCGGGCGGGAGCGCTACGGCCTGCAGAACGAGGAGGTCGCGCTCGCCAACCGGATCATCACCTTTCCGGTCAATCCCGGCTTTGCCTCGCTCAACCTGGCGCAGGCGGTGCTGCTGATCGGCTACGAATGGTTCAAGCTGTCGACCGGCGGCACCTTACCGTTCGCGATGCCCGAACGGTCGGAGCCGGCCTCGCAGCACCAGATGCAGGCGTTCTTCGACAATCTGGTGCGAGAACTCGACAAGGTCGAATTCCTGCGCCCGCGCGAGAAGCGCGAGACCATGCTGGTGAATTTGCGCAACATCTTTACCCGGATGGACCCCACCAGGCAGGACATGCACACCCTGCACGGGGTGGTGATGGCGATCGCGGAAGGCCGCAAGGGGCCGGCCAAGGGCGGCGTGCTCGACGGCGAACAGGCGACGCGGCTGCGGGCGCTGTTGGCCGAGCACGGGCAGGGGCCAGCGGCACCCGGCGACAGTTCGACTGTGCGGGGACTGGCCCGGCTGCTGCGGCGTAACCCGACCGACGCCGAGCGGATCCTGTGGCAGGCCCTGACCCGTGACCGGCGGTTTGCCGGCCAGTTCAAGCGCCAGACCCCGGTCGGCCGCCACATCCCCGATTTCGTCTCGTTCGTTCATCGGCTGGCGATCGAACTGGTCAACCCGAACGAGTCGGATGCCATCGTCGCCGACCGCGCCGGGCGAAGATCGTGGCTCGAGGCGCGCGACTACCGCGTGATCGAGATGCGGGTCGCGGATGTCGAAGCCGACCTTGCGGGGGAGTTGGCGCGGTTGGAGACCAGTGTTCGCGAGCAAAGCTAGATAGCCGTTCACACCGCCACAAGCTGCGCCGCCGCGCCGCTCGTTCGTTTCGGCTTCTTCGCCTTTGAAGGCCCGAACAGCGAGCCCGCGGCGAGGCCGGCAGTATCCGCGACGCCTGGATCGCGCGAGACCATGGCTGCGACGATGGCGCCGTCGATCAACAGGCCCAGTTGATGGGCGAGCATCTGCGGCTCGGCCGCGCCCATGTCACCGGCCAGCTTTTCGATGTGCGCCAGCACCACCTTCTTGTGGCGCAGCGCGATGTTGCGGAACGTCTTGGCGTCCTTGTCGTGCTCTGCGACGGCATTGATGAAGGGGCAGCCGTAGAAGCGCTCCTCGGCGAACCAGCGCTTCAGCGCCGGAAAGATCCGCTTGAGCTTCGCCTGCGCGTCGCCGCCGCCGTCTTCCATCGCGCCGATGAACCATTCGCGCCATGCCTTGCCTTCGCTTTCCAGCACGGCGTTGACGAGGTTGGTCTTCGATCCGAACAATTTGTAGAGCGTGGTCTTGGCGGTGCCGGCTTCGTTGATGATGGCGTCGATGCCGGTGGCGTTGATGCCGTACTTGCAGAACAGGTGCGTCGCTGCGCCGAGCAGGCGCCCGCGCGCCGATTCATCGTCGCCCGCCGCAAGCGCTGCCGCCGATTTTTTCTTGGAAGCTGATTTGCCCATGCGCCGCAGTTAATCGAACCGGCGGGAAATCATCAAGTCGCATCTGGTATGCGCTCAAAATAATCGCGGCGAGGCAGCGATTGCATCACGCGTGTGCAAAGCGGTGCTGATCAATTTCCGGGCAGGCAAGCTAAGCGGCGAGAGAGGTTCGGCTTTTGAGTTTGGCGATGTCTGGCACGCTTCATGCAGGAAACAGACCGTTCGGTATCCTACCCTAGGGAGAGAAATGATGACCGCGGTCGCTCAAAAAACAGTGCTCACAGGCTGCCTGGCCCCAATCGACAAGGGTGGGCTGGAACAGCTCATCGCCAACAGCAAGGCCAATCCGAAGGTCATCAAGACCTTGAAGTGCAAGACGGTGGCGGAAGGCAAGTTCCGCCACGCCAACTACATCCGCAACCTCGCGCCCTATATCGTCGACGAGCCGCCGGGGCTGTTGGGCGACGACACCGCGCCCAATCCGTCGGAGGCGTCACTGGCCGCGCTCGGCTCCTGCCTTGCGGTCGGCCTGCACGCCAACGCCGTGCATCGTGGCTGGATCGTCAACAAGCTCGAACTCGAACTCGAGGGCGACCTCAACATCACGGCGGTGTGGGGCACCGGCGACGTCAGCGAGAAGCCGGTCGGCTTCACGGATGTGCGCGTCAAGGTCGACATGGAATGCGAGGGCATTCCGAAGAGCGAGATCGATGCGCTGGTGACCCACGTCAAGAAATGGTCGCCGGTCGCCAACACCTTCACCCGCCCGGTCAATCTCGAAGTCAGCGCCTAAAGCGCAGCCACGACCGGCATTGAGCGCGAACAGTCTCTTGAGTGCGAGAAATCTTGGGTGTGGAGGGTTTCATGAGTTCTCTGGCGGTATCCCGGCTTGCGGCAGACGATCTTCCATCGGCATCGATTGCCGACCAGGTCGGGATCATCGCGCGCAAGGAACTCGCACCTCTGGCGGCTGAGATCGATGAAGGTACGGTCTACCCCGATGCGCTGCTCAGGCGTCTAGGCGAGGCCGGAGCATGGAGTAGCCACCAACCGGAGAATGGCGCGGCCGATCTGCGCTGCGCCATTCAATCGATCGCAGCGATCGGCGAAGTCTGCGGCGCCACCGCCTTCATGGCGTGGTGCCAGAATACGCTGGTCTGGTACGCCTCGAATTCCAGCAATCCGAAGCTTGTCGCCGGATTCGCCGACAAGTTCGCGAGCGGGCAGATTCTCGGCGGTACCGGGCTGTCGAACCCGATGAAGAGCTTCTTCGGCATCGAGAAGCTGAAATTGAAGGGCCGCAAGGTTGACGGCGGCTATGTCGTGCGCGGCGCGCTGCCCTGGGTCTCCAACCTGGGTCCCGATCATTATTTCGGCACCATCTTCGAACGCGAGGACGAGGGCGGCGGGATTGTGATGTTCCTCGCCGATTGCGCCAATCCCGCGATCACCCTGCAGCCCTGCAAGCCGTTCCTCGCGATGGACGGCACGGGTACTTATGGCGTCCAGTTCCGCGACGTCTTTGTGCCCGATGAACTCATCCTGGCCGAACCGGCCGGGCCATTTGTCAAGAAGATCCGCGCCGGGTTCATCCTGCTGCAGGCCGGCATGGCGCTCGGGCTGATCAAGGATTGCATCCAGATCATGGACGAGGTCGAGGCGCCGCTCGGCCACGTCAACCGCTACCTGCCGCAGCAGCCGGTGCAATTCCGCGAGCTCCATGCCGAGTTCGAGAAGGAGACGATGGCGCTCGCGCGCGACCCGTACAACTCCGACGACAGCTACTGGCGCCGCGTGGTGGCGCTTCGGCTGCGCGCGGGCGACGCCAGCGTTGCAGCTGCGCATGCGGCGATGCTCCATTGCGGCGCGCGCGGTTACCTGAAGAGCCATCGCGCGCAGCGCAGGCTGCGCGAGGCCTATTTCGTCGCCATCGTCACGCCCGCCACCAAGCAGCTTCGCAAGATGCTGGCCGGTGACGAGCGCTGAGAGGATTTCCGTTTCGACCAACCAGCAACCACACAACAGGAAAGGCCTGCCATGACGGACGTTCTGATTACTGCCGGCGAACTCGCGGAATTCCTCACAAAAGAGCCGTGTGTCGTCATCGACACCCGCAATCCCGAGGCCTATGGCGCGGGCCATCTCCCCGGCGCCGTAAACGTCCATGAAATCTTCACCTATCTGGCGACCTCGACGCCGGAGGGTATGGCGGAACTGAAGACGAAATTCGCCGAAGCGTTCGGCGCCGCCGGGCTTTCGGGTAAAGAGACCGCGGTCATTTACGAACAGTCGATGAATTCCGGTTTCGGCCAGTCCTGCCGCGGCTACTACCTACTCACCATGCTCGGCTATCCCAAGGTCAAGGTTCTGCACGGCGGCTACGACGCCTGGGCAGCGGCCGGCCTGCCGGTCACCACGGAGGTGCCGTCGCCGGTGAAGGCCTCGTTCTCGATCGTGCCGGAAGCCGGCGATATCCTGATCGACGCCAAGACCATGCTGGCCGCCGTCGGCAAGCCCGGCATCGCGCTGCTCGACGTCCGCGACATCGACGAGTGGATCGGCGAAAGCTCGTCTCCTTACGGGAAGGACTTCTGCCCGCGCAAGGGACGCATCCCCGGCGCCGTCTGGCTCGAATGGTATCGCATGATGAAGCCGACCGCCGAAGGTCCGCGCTTCAAGTCCAAGAACGAAATTTTGGCCGAGTGCGCCACCGTCGGCATTACGCCAAACACGACCGTCTATCTCTACTGCTTCAAGGGCGCGCGGGCCTCGAACACGTTCCTCGCGCTGAAGAATGCCGGCGTAAAGGATGTGCGGATGTATTTCGGCTCCTGGAACGAATGGTCGCGCGATCCGTCGCTGCCGATCGAGGAGGGGTTGCCGATGGAGGCCAGTCTCACCAAAGCGGCATAACGGCGCGGGTGAATGTTGCAGTCTGATTCCCTGGAATCGGACTGCAACCGCCCCGACGTGGCGCGGCCAGCGATGGAACCGCGCCGTCGCGCCGCTCTGGCGTTCACGATCTCGCTTGCGTATAGTCGCGGCGCAGTCGGGTGGTCGCGCGGATGTCGATGTTCTCACGCAGATTTGGTCTGGCAATGGTCACGGCGGTGCTGTGTCTCGGCGCGCCGGCGGCCTACGCGCAGGCCTCGCCGGTAAACTACTGGATCCCGGGCTGGCCGATGGGCTTCAGCGGCGCTGCGGGCGAGAGCGCGGACAGCTACGGCACCTTTCCGAGCTTCGATTTCCGCGACCTCGGCAACGGGTCGTCCTACGCGCGCTACAATTTCTCCAACGGCTTTTTTGTCGGCAGCCAGCGCAACAGCGTCGGCTTCAGCGGCATGAGCCAGAGTGCGTTCGGCAGCTTCGGCTCGGTATATAGCGAAGGCGTGCAATTCGGCTACAACCTGAAAAACGGCGGCGGGCCGCCTGTCACGTTCTATGCGGGTTTCGATACGCTGAAATACAACACCGGCATCGGCAGCAGCGCGTTCGCGCCGTTCGATTCCAAATCCGGCACGCTGCCGGTCTCAAGCGCGTATGCCGGCGTCGAATTCCAGGCGACGTCGAACATCAGCCTGTCGCTCGGGGTCGGCGTGGTCCAGCAGACGGGCCGGATCGACAGCGAGATCAATTCGCTGCCCGGCGCTTCGTCCTTCTCCGTCGGTAACCGCCGCTATTAGTCTGAATCGTCGCGCTGTACCAACTCGACGGTGATGCCCTCGGGGCCCTCGAAGAGGCGCAGCTTTCGGCTGATGTAGTCCATCTCGTCGCTCAGCACGGTTACGCCGTTGGCCACGAGGTGCGCGGTTGCCGCCTCGATGTCGTCGACGCGGAACGCGAGGTGATTGAAGCCCCGTTTTCGCAGGTTGGTCGGGTGCGCACCCGGATCGCTTCCTGGGGGCGGATCGAACTCAAGCAACTGGATCTCGAAATGATAGGCGCCTTCGAGTGCGAGGGTGATGTGCTGCGCCTTCATGCCCGGCATGCCCATGTACCGGGCGGGAACGCCACCGTCGATCGTCGCGACGTGATCCTCTCTGAAGCCAAGGAGTGCGAAGAACGCGATCGCCGGGCCGGCGTCCGCCACTCCGATAGTAATGTGATCCGGATTGAGTATCATTTTGTAACTCCATGTCATCAACGCCGGGCGTTGGGACGCCTCTCAGTATGCCTCGTGAACGAGACTGGTGGAGCGGCCGGCGCATCCGTTCACAACACTGTTATTGCAACCCACCTCGCGGTTCGCCTGCCTCAACTGGGCGTATCGGGCTTGTTGTTGTACCCTCGGCGGAGCAACCGCACGGTCGCCAGGAGGCGTTACATGACCAGCGTTATACTCAACCGCCGCAACCTCCTCGCGGCTGGCGGCGCCGTCCTCGCGACCGGGGTTTCCGGGCTCGTGGTGCCCGCCCGCGCCCAAGGCCTCGTACCGACCCCATCGATGTCGGGCGGATCCAACAACTACCGCGCGGGCGCGCCGACCGTGGGCCGGATCGGCAAGGGCGGCTTCTGGATGAGCGGCACCGTGCGCCGCGCAGGCGACGGGGCGCCGCTGGCCGGGCAGCGCATCCAGATCTGGGCGCACACCACCGAGGGGCGGGAGCATGACCCGCAAAGTCACGGCGCCACGCTCACCGACAAGAACGGGGCGTTCCGTCTCGAGATGCCGCAGATCATTCCCGTCTTCGGCCAACCACATGGTCACCTCGCCTATGACAGCGGTGAATTCAAAACCGTCTTTCTGCGTCCCGTGATGCGGAGCGCCAAGGATACCAGCCTCGAGGCGCACTTCGTCCTTCAGCCGGCCTGACCCGAGTTGCGAACGAAGGCATGGATACTGGCCCGGGCGCCTCTGATCTGGGTCGCCCTCGCAGCCGCCATTTGCGTGCCGATCGCCGCTGCAGCGGCGAGCCCGCTGCTCGAATGGCGCGATCCCGTCTACATACTGGCAGGGTTCGCCGGGATCATCGCGCTGGGGCTCATGCTCGTTCAGCCCTTGCTGATTGCCGGATATCTGCCGGGACTGTCGGCCTATCGTGGCCGGCGTGTACATCTCTGGACCGGAGGCGCGCTGGTCGTGGCGGTGGTGATCCACGTCGGCGGCCTCTGGATCACCAGTCCGCCCGACATGATCGACGCCCTTCTATTTTCATCGCCGACGCCGTTCTCCCCCTGGGGTGTGATCGCCATGTGGGCCATCTTCGCCGTTGCGGTTTTTGCTGCGCTCCGCCGGCGATTGGGAGTGCGACCGCGAACGTGGCGCATCGCCCATACACTGCTCGCGATCGTCATCGTCGTAGGCAGTGTGGTCCATAGCATACTGATCGAGGGGACGATGGAGACGGTCTCGAAGGCTGTGCTTTGCGCGCTGGTCCTCGCGGCGACCATAAAGGTCATGACCGACCTGCAGGTGTGGAGAAAGCGAGCAAAGTTGCGCGAAGAGAGCATTGCGCGACGGTAAACCAGGCGGAATTGAAAGCGATAGGGATCTCCGGGCGTATTCCGGGTTCAAATTGGTCGAGCACTTGGTCTTAACTGTGTAACGGCGACGCCGGAGATCGCGAGCAGCCCACCGACGATCAGCTTTGGAGTGATGCGGTCGCCAAGGAACAGCACGCTCGAAATCAAGGCGAACACCGGAAGCAGCAGACCGAAGGGTGCGACGCGGCCCATGGAGCAACGGGCGATCAGCCAGAACCAAAGCCCAAACCCGACGATCCCTCCGATGAAGATTGTGTAGGCGAGTGCCAGCCAGCCACGTTCATCCGCCGTGACGAGGCTCGCCAGTTGTCCATGCTCAAGGAGCAACGACATCAACATGACCTGCGGCACCGTGAGCAGCGACGACCACCCCATCAACATCAGGGGATCAAAAGGGCCGTAGCGTTTGGTCAGGACGTTGGACACCGCGAAGGCGAAGGCTGCTCCGACCACCAGCAGCAGCGGAAGCGGGTTTGCCGACAGGTCAGGCTCCGCTGCCAACACGACCACGCCGGCGAATGCAATCAACACTCCGGCGGACGTGGTGAGAGACGGCTTCTCCGCCAGCAGCGGCCAGGCCAACAGGACGGTGAAGGGCGTAGCGAGTTGATACGCGACGGCCGACATGCTTCCCGAGCCGAGCCCAAGGCCAACATAGAACAGCCCGAAGTTCAGTCCACCAAGGAAAATCGAAATAGCTGCGATCGGGCCGAACTGCCGACGCCCGGGCCTGTTGACGAACGGAACAAGCAGCAGCGCGATGGCCAGGAAGCGCAGTGCGAGGAAGAAGAGCGGCGGAAACTCCGTCACGCCCACCTTGATGGCCACGAACTGATAGCCCCACAGCAAGGGAACGGCTACCGCGCAGATGACCTGGAGGGCAGACATGGCATCTTTCCTTTCAAGACCGATCAGTCCAAATATCGGCGCGCCGATGGACGGTGGCGTCCACGGGCGGTTCACCTGATGAAGCGGTCGAGAAGAGCGTCAACGGTGGCTTGCGATGTGATCCGCGTCGGCGCCGTCTTGCCGACCACGCGCAGTCCCTCGACGAAACAGACGAGAATTCGGGCAGCACTTGAAGGCTCAACGCCATCCGCCAGCTTGCCCGCCGCCTTCGCGCGCGAAAATGCATCCGTCACTTTGGCCTCCATGGCTTTGAAAAAGCTCGCGATGCGACGATTAACTTCAGCATCCCGGCCAGCCAGTTCCATGGCTGTGGCCACCAGCAGGCATCCGCGCCGGCCATTGGCGCCGGTCGTGCGGTCAACGTAGCCGGCAAGGTAGAGCCGCAGGCCGTCGACCGGCTCTCTGGAGGGGGCAAATTCGATGTCCATCCGTGTCAGGGCATCGGCAATGTAGCGATCAAGCGCACGCAGGAAGAGCGAGTGCTTGTCACCGAAAGCGGCGTAGAGGCTGCCGCGCGAGAGCTTCGTCGCGCGAAGGAGGTCAGGGAGCGCCGTGGCGTGATAGCCGCGCGACCAGAACACGCCCATCGCGCGTTCGACAGCGGCTTCCACGTCGAAACTTCGTGGGCGGCCACGCGGCAGCTGCACTGGGATCTGGCGGCTCATTTCCAATATATAGACTAATCAGTCTTTAAATCGCAAGTGATGTCTTGAGCTCTTCGCGAAACCCATCGGTTTCGCGCTCTGCAGCTGGTGGTTATCGCGAGCTATTGCTCCGATGACAGGCGGACCGTCTGGCGCCCGTCATTCATCGCCTTGAGATTGTTGACGTAGTTCTCGGGACGCTGCCAGCGGTGAGGAACTTTCAATCCCATGAACTCTGCGATGCTGCCGATAAACGCCGTGCAATTGGTTGTTTCGGCGTTCCAGACCGGTGAACTCGCCTGCAATTTCTTGATGTAGGCGAAAACCCTCTTGGCGTCCGGCTCATTCAGGTAGACGCGGTAACTGGCGGTCAGGTATTGCGGATCAAGATCGCCATAGCTCGCCTTGGTCTCGGACGGCACCCAGGTCAGATGACCAAGTACATAAGGTACAGTGTCTCCCGCAGGTGTGAGGCCCGCCACTTCAACGGCTCGTTCGCTTGTCTTCCCGAACCAGACAAAGGCGTGTCCCCAGCTTGCCGCCGTTCGCGCTCTGAAATCGACGTAGTACGGGCCCTTTGCCGATCCCAAGCCCGGCTTTCGGGTCGACTGCGGCGCCGGTTTCGATTCAACGGACGCGTCTCCGGAAACAAGCGCGTTCGCGTTGGCGACGCGCTTGTGCACTTCCTTTATGTGGGAAACGAAGCGTTCCAGGCCCGTGCGAGTGTCAGTCTCGCGCGCCGAAGCTGGATGGATTCCGCACTGGAGCAGGACAGCTAGTCCCGCGAGCAAGCATCGTGCTGATCGCTTCGGCCTGTTTGCCACGGTTCGCCCTTCAACTGCCGACGATAAAGTTCGGAATCAGCGGGATTCCAAATCAATATCGCGCATAGGGCCGCGGTGCGACGGGCGTCTTGCCGACGGGTGTCTTCCCGATCGGGGTCTTGCCAATCGGCATCTTGCCGATCTCGGCCGTCTGATAGACGGGCTGCCGGCGCGGGATGTCTGCAGCACCAGCCGCAGTCACCAGCGCGAGTGTCGCACCCGTTGCAATCAAGATCTTCTTCACAGAAAGTTGTCCTTTACGTTAGAGAAAGCAAGGCCGTCAGCCGTGCCTCCCTCAGCCACGCCGGGAGCATGACGGTTCGAATACGTCCACAGTGCGGCAGGACGAACACGTTCGAGCGATCGGCGCTGCCATGCGGAACATATGAGACAGGCCGGAACCTGAATGCCCGCTGTGTTCAGGACGAGTGGCGCGTTCAAACCTGCCGTCTTGCCTGGTTTTGAGGCACGTACGGAATAGTTCGTGCGCCGACGAAGTGATGGAGTGCGACCAGCTATTTGCTGCGCCCTTGTCCGTTGAGCTTGCGGACGAACAATGGGTGCAAAAGGTTGGCTCCCGCCGTCGAGAGGTGCTCGTTGTCGCTATACAGGACCTGGTCGTCGAGACGAACGATGCAGGTTGTCCGGCACAACTGCTCATGTGGATAGAGAATTGCTGCGCCGCCTTGCTCTGCCTCTCGGAGGATAGCCAGGACGCGGCGTTGGTGCGCCATAAAGTCGCCAAACGGCGGTCCATCTGGCAGCGCTCTACCGCGCCATGCGCTGGCCGTGAGAACGGAGGGTACGTTCCAGCCAATGTCTGGAACCGGTCCGAGGATCAACACCTCGATGCCGGAAGCCTGCAGGCGATTGATCGTCTGGTTGAGCTGCCTGCTCAAGAGCGCCGTGCTGTGGAGACCTGCATCTGCCCAGCCCGGCGCGCGGATAACCATGGTGTAATCGCCCAGGTATTGGATCCAGGAGCCGGCCAGAATTACCTGCCGCACTTGGTTCTGCAGCAACAGGGTTAGCGCCGCCTCGTTGCGGGCGGCGCAATCCGTCGCCGCGCCATTGCTCGTGACGTCCACGCCCAGCAGCGGCAAGCAACCGTCGGTGGTCAGTTGCACGCCTTTCATTGCCAGCTCGCGCCCGACGGCGTCGACGACGCCCGCCACCGCTCCACCATGCGAATCGCCCCAGAGCGCGAAGTCGAATCCGGGCTGATCTCTGTCGCCCATAACGCAGTCGGCGAACTGCTCCGGTCGCCTGCGATCCCAGTTGTGGCAAGCTGCGCGCGATGGAGCGAAATCCTTCGCCACCGCCAGAATGCGCGCGGCGTCGGCGGGCAGCGCGGCGAACTCCTTTGTCGTTCGCAGCCCCGTCCCGGCGACGATGGCGATAACCGTGACCGCAGCCGCGGTGGCGAACAGGTGCCGGGTCAGCAGGGGGCTTTTGCGCGCGCGGATTGGTTTCTCGATGAAGTGCCAGGTGGCGGCTGCCAGGACCACCGCGGCAACATAGAGGATGGCAATCTCGTGCGGGGCAGGCTCACGCAGCAGGTATTGCCGGGCCAGCACGAGCAGCGGCAAATGCCAGAGATACAGCGGGTACGAAATCAGGCCGACCCATACCAGCACGGGGTTGCTGAGGGCCACCACGACACGCGTCTGCAGGTGGCTCCACGCGATCAGCAAGGCAGTGCCGACACACGGCAGCAAGGCAGCGAAACCGGGAAAGGGGGTAAGTTTGTCATAGCTCGCTGCTGCGATCCCGATCATGACGAGGCCGGCCCACTGCAGCGCGGGGATGAAACTTCGTGGCACGAAGTCTTTGACATTCGTCGTAGCCAGCCATGCGCCGAGCAACAGCTCCCAGGAGCGGCTGAAGGAGAAGTAGAAGGCGGCGCGGGGATGTGTCGTGCTGAGCATGATCGAGAGCGCGAGCGAGGCGAGACCCACGCCGATGAGGATGTAGCCGGGGCGCCGAAATAGCCGAAGCAGGACCAACAGGAAGATCGGGTACAGAAGGTAGAATTGCTCCTCGATGGCCAGCGACCACGTATGCAACAGCGGTTCGCCGAAGTCGGCATTGTCCTGGCGATAGTTCAGCCGCTGTTTCCAGAAATGCAGATTTGCGACGAACAGTGCCGCGCTCGTGACGCTCGACCCCAGCCGGACCAGGTCGGGCGGCAGCATGATAACTGCGCCGACAGCGATCGTAGCGAACAGGACGAGAAACAGCGCGGGAAAGATGCGGCGAATGCGGCGCTCGTAGAAGTCGAGCAGCGAAAAGCGCCCTTCGGCATGCTGTTGCAGGATGAGCCGTGTTATCAGGTATCCTGATATGACGAAGAACACGTCGACGCCGATGAACCCGCCTCGCAACAGCGGCAGCTTGGCGTGGAACAGGAGAACGAGGATGACGGCAATGGCCCGCAGACCATCGATCGCAGGCAGGTAGGACGTGCTCGCGACCCGAGGTGAGCGAAAATTGTCACACGGAATATCGTGCCGGTCTGGCTGACGGGCCGCGTTGCGGAAAAAGCCGCCGCCCAACAGCGAACGTGACAGTTTACACAGCTTCATGGAAGCGCCCTGCACACGAAGGGCTTCCATAGTACCGGCTTGGCAAGGTGGCGCCAACGTCCGAGATGGTCGCAGGCCGCCGATCACGGTCCAGCCGGGACGCCGATCTTGACGTATACGTGTCCTAATTAATCAGCCGGGCCCCGCGCATGCGTAATTTCCAGCGCCTTGATGCGCGAGGCCAACGTGGTCGGCTTGATGTCGAGCATCTCGGCGGCGCCGCCGGGGCCGAACACCTTGCCGGAGCAGGCCTCGAGCGCGGCGAGGATGTTGGCGCGTTCGTGGGCGCGCATTTCCGACGACGTCATGATTGCGGGGCGGCTATCTGCTTTCGCGCGCGGTACGCCCGGGGAGGGCTGCACACCCGGCACATCGGGCAAGTCGATGCGCAGCCGGCCGTTCTGCGCGAGGATTGCGGCGCGCTCAATGACGTTCTGCAGTTCGCGGACGTTGCCGGGCCAGTCATAGCGCGAAAGTTTTCGCGCATCGCCTTCCGACAGTCTCAGGTCGGATTTCAGCGCCTTGCTTTCGCGCGTCAGGAAATGCTGCGCCAGCAGCGGAATGTCCTCGCGCCGCTCGCGCAGCGGCACGGACTCCACCGGAAACACGTTGAGCCGGAAATAAAGATCCTCGCGAAAACGGCCACGCTGCACTTCCTGCTTGAGGTCGCGGTTGGTGGCGGCGATCAGGCGCACGTCGACCGCACGGGTTCGCTCCTCGCCGACGCGTTCGAAGTTACCCTCCTGCAGCACCCTCAGCAGCTTGCCCTGCAATTCGAGTGGGATTTCGCCGACCTCGTCGAGAAACAGCGTGCCGCCGTCGGCGAGTTCGAACCGCCCGATGCGGTCGCGCATCGCGCCGGTGAAGGCGCCGCGGACGTGGCCGAAGAATTCACTCTCGAACAGCTCGCGCGGGATCGCTGCGCAATTGACGCGGATCAGCGGGCGGTCGCGGCGGCTGCTCGCCTCGTGAATGGCGCGCGCGATCAGTTCCTTGCCGGTGCCGGATTCGCCCGTGATCATCACGGCTGCGCTGGTTGGCGCGACAAGCTTGACCTGGCGCAGCGTCGTCTGGATCGCCTCGCTCTGGCCGATGATGCCGCGCGGGTTTGTCTCGATGCGGATTTCTTCCTGCAGATAGGCGTTTTCCAGCTCCAGCCGTTCGCGCAGGCGGTCGACCTCGGCGAGCGCCGCGTGCAGCTTTTCGTCGGCCTCGCGCCGCTGGCTGACGTCGCGAAACACGATGACGGCACCGACCACCACGCCGCGGTCGCGAATGGGAGTGGAGGTGTATTCGACCCAGACCGGCGTGCCGTCCTTGCGCCAGAACACCTCGCCCTCGACCTGGTGTACGGCGCCGTCGCGGAACGCCGCGTAGATCGGGCAATCGTGATCGGGGTAGTGCCGCCCGTCATGATGGGTGTGGTGGACGATCGGGTGGATTTCCTTGCCGACCAGTTCATCCGCGGCCCAGCCCAGCATTCGCTCGGCGGCCGGGTTGACGAAGGTGGTCTTCCCTTCCGCGTTGACGCCGTAAATGCCTTCGCCGGCGGCGCGCAGGATCAACTGGTTCTCCCGCTCGATATCCTGGAACACGCGCTCGACGCGTTGCCAGGTCGCAATCCCGCCGCGCATATGGTCTTCGGCCGCCGCATCGACATAGCGGCGGCGGCGCGCATCGAGGTCGCTCATGGTCAGCAGCACCAGCGAGCGGCCGTCGCCCGGCAGCGACGTGCCGGCATATTCAAGCCTGAGCGTTTGCCCCGTGGCGTGACGCGGCGTGAGCGCGTTGGTCCAGAACGCGCCCTTATCAAGGACGGCCTGCGTGAACACGATCAGCGCGGGGAGTTGGCCGGCATGCAGCGTGCTGACCCTGGTCTGCCGCAGCAATGCGCGGTCGTAGCCGAGCAGGGTGCAGGCGGCCGGATTGGCGTCGAGGATCAGGTCGGCATGGGGATCGAGCAACAGCGTCGGCTCGACCGCAAACTCGAACGCGGCGGCTTGAAGGCTGGCGTCTTGCGGTGTGGCCGTGGAACTCAATGCCAGATCCATCTGGATGACTCCGAAACTTCGTAATCACGTTACGATTTTTCGTATATCACGAATTTTCGTAGTCGCCAATATCAGGCCAAATCCCTGCGACATCAGCGCAATCGCCGAAGAAGTGGGCTGGCATGTGCCTTGCTTAATTAGGGGGCAACGCCCCTGCAGGAGGTCTCATGTCTACCTTCGACAACCCATTCGATCCCAACCGTCCTCTTCGTGCCGGTGGCTGCCGTTGCGGCCAGCATGTCAGCGAGGCCGAACACGAGCAGGCCGCTCTCGCGTTGCGCTGTGAGCCGGTGCAAAGCGAGGAGAAGCGCTACGAGGGCGTCGTTGCCTCTGCCGTGATGCGGGCGATGTTTCCCAAGGATGCCGCGCGGCGCGCCTTCCTGAAATCGGTCGGCGCCTCGACCGCGCTGGCGGCGATCTCGCAATTCTTTCCGCTGAAGACCGCGACCGAGGTGTTCGCGCAAGGCGGCCCGCCCGAGAAGAAGGATCTCAAGGTCGGCTTCATTCCGATCACCTGCGCGACGCCGATCATCATGGCGCATCCGCTCGGCTTCTATTCCAAGCACGGCCTCAACGTCGAAGTGGTGAAGACCGCCGGCTGGGCCGTGATCCGCGACAAGACCATTAACAAGGAATACGACGCCGCCCACATGCTGGCGCCGATGCCGCTCGCGATCTCGCTGGGGCTGGGCGCCAATGCGATCCCCTTCACGGTACCGGCGATCGAGAACATCAACGGGCAGGGCATCACGCTCGCCATGAAGCACAAGGACAAGCGCAATCCGAAGGACTGGAAGGGCATGAAGTTTGCCATTCCGTTCGACTATTCGATGCACAATTACCTGCTGCGCTATTATCTGGCCGAACACGGCCTCGATCCCGATACCGACGTGCAACTCCGCTCGGTGCCGCCGCCGGAGATGGTCGCCAATCTGCGCGCCGACAACATCGACGGCTTCCTTGCGCCCGACAACATCTGCCAGCGCGCGATCTATGACGGCGTCGGCTTCATGCACATCCTGTCCAAGGAAATCTGGGACGGCCATCCCTGCTGCAGCTTTGCCGCCAGCCGGGAATTCATCACCACTTCGCCGAACAGCTTTGCGGCGCTGACGCGGGCGATCGTGGACGCGACCGCCTATGCGTCGAAAGCCGAAAACCGCAAGCAGATCGCGGAGGCGATCGCGCCGGCGAACTACATCAACGCGCCGGTCACGGTGCTGGAGCAGGTGCTGACCGGCACCTATGCGGACGGCCTCGGCGGGGTGAAGACGGACGCCAAGCGCGTCGATTTCGATCCGTTCCCCTGGCAGTCGTTTGCGGTGTGGATGCTGACGCAAATGAAGCGCTGGGGCCAGATCAAGGGCGACGTCGACTACAAGGCGGTGGCCGAGCAGGTCTATCTCGCGACCGACACCGCCAAGGTCATGAAGGAAATGGGGCTGACACCGCCTACGACGTCGTACAAGTCGTTCGCCGTGATGGGCAAGACATTCGATCCGGCGAAGCCGGAGGACTATCTCGCCAGCTTCAAGATCAGGAAGGCGTCGTGAGGGCGGGGGCGCAACAATCACCGCTGTCGTCCCGGCGAACGCCGGGACCCATACTCCGCGGCGGAAGTAATGAAGCAAGGCCTCTGACGCCGTGCCTGAACGAGAGGACACGGCGTATGGGTCCCGGCGTTCGCCGGGACGACATGTCGAGAGACCGGGACGACGTGCTGAGAGACTGTCCCCAATGACCTTCTCCCTTCGCTTCCGCGCGGCGGTGGTGTCCATCGCGCTGTTCGCGGCCTTCCTCGGCATCTGGCATCTCGCCACGCGCTCGACGGCGGCGACCACCACCATGTCACCGGAATACGCCAAGCTGATGGGGCTGACGGCAACCCAGGGCAAGTCGGCGATGCCGGGCCCGCTCGATGTCGGTGCGAAATTGTGGGAGCACCTCAAGCAGCCGTTCTACGACAACGGGCCGAATGACAAGGGCCTTGGCATCCAGATCGGCTATTCCATCGGCCGCGTCGGTCTCGGCTATTTGTTCGCGGTGATCGTCGCGATTCCGCTCGGCTTCCTGATCGGCATGTCGCCGCTGATGAGCAAGGCGCTCGATCCGTTCATCCAGGTGCTGAAGCCAATCTCGCCGCTCGCCTGGATGCCGCTGGCGCTCTACACCATCAAGGATTCCTCGATCTCGGCGATTTTCGTCATCTTCATCTGCTCGGTGTGGCCGATGCTGCTGAACACGGCGTTCGGCGTCGCGGCCGTGCGCAAGGAGTGGATCAACGTCGCGCGTACGCTTGAAGTGGGCACCGTCAGGCGGGCCTTCACGGTGATCCTGCCGGCCGCCGCGCCGACGATCCTGACCGGCATGCGGATCTCGATCGGCATCGCCTGGCTCGTGATCGTCGCCGCCGAGATGCTGGTCGGTGGCACCGGCATCGGCTACTTCGTCTGGAACGAGTGGAACAACCTCTCGATCACCAACGTCATCATCGCCATCCTCCTGATCGGCGTGGTCGGCATGCTGCTGGACCAGATCCTGGCGCGGTTCACGCGCATGGTCACGTTCCCGGAGTAATGCGATGATGGACAAGTTCATTTCGATCGAGGCGATCGCCAAACGCTATCCGGGCGCGAGCGGCGGCGAGGTCGCGGTGTTCGAGAATCTCTGGCTGTCGATGGCGCGCGGCGAGTTCGGCTGCGTGATCGGCCATTCCGGCTGCGGCAAGACCACGGTGCTGAATATTCTGGCCGGCCTCGACGAGCCGAGCGAAGGTGCCGTGATCGTCGACGGGCAGGCGATCGAAGGCACCAGCCTCGACCGCGCCGTGATCTTCCAGAGCCATGCGCTGCTGCCGTGGCGCACCGTGCTTGGCAATGTCGCCTACGCTGTCACCTCGAAATGGCGCAACTGGGACCGCGCCAGGGTGAAGGCGCATGCGCAGAAATTCATTGACCTGGTCGGGCTGACCGGCGCCGAGCACAAGCGGCCGTCGGAACTGTCCGGCGGCATGAAGCAGCGCGTCGGCATCGCGCGCGCGCTCTCGATCACGCCGAAGATCATGCTGATGGACGAGCCGTTCTCGGCGCTGGATGCGCTGACGCGCGGCACGCTGCAGGACGAGGTGCGCCGTATATGCCTGGAGACCGGGCAGACCGCGTTCATGATCACGCACGACGTCGACGAGGCGATCTATCTCGCCGACAAGATTTTCCTGATGACCAACGGTCCGGGGGCTGTGCTGGCCGAGATCGTGGAGAATCCACTGCCGAAGGATCGCGGCCGCATCGACCTGCATCGCCATCCGCTCTACTACGCGCTGCGCAACCACATCGTCGATTTCCTGGTCAGCCGCAGCAAGACATTTACCGCGACCACGCCGGATCACGATCCGCGCAACGTGCCGACGGTGCGGCCGGGCCTGAGCGAACCGACCATCGTTTCGGCGCCGAGCCTGGTCGAAGCCAATTCAACGCAGAAGATCGCGCGCTAGATTTCAACAGGAGACCATTCATGAAACGCGAAGACCTCACCGAAAAGCTGCTCGACATCAAGCGCGAGAAGGGCTGGAGCTGGAAACATATCTGCGAAAAGATCGGCGGCTATTCGGAAGTGCTGATCGTCGGCGCCATCATGGGCCAGATGAAGCTGACAAAACCGCAGGCTGCCAACGCGGCTGAATTGTTCGGGCTTTCGAAATCGGAAATGGCGATGCTCAACGAGGTGCCGATGCGCGGCACCGGCACCCCGATGCCGCCGACCGATCCGCTGATCTACCGCTTCTATGAAATGGTGATGGTCAACGGTCCGGCCTGGAAGGCGCTGATCGAGGAGGAGTTCGGCGACGGCATCATGTCGGCGATCGATTTCGACATGGCGCTGGAACGCGTCGCCAACCCCAAGGGCGACCGGGTCAAGATCACGATGTCCGGCAAATTCCTGCCGTACAAGTATTACGGCGCCAGCGGCAATGTGCCGGAATATGGGTTCAAGGAGGAGTGAGGTTAGCGGCGCGACGTTAACGTCATTCCGGGATGGTGCGTTAGCACCAGACCCGGAATCTCGAGATTCTCAGGTGCGCAATTGCGGACCGTAGTTCGTGCTTCGCACGCCCCGGAATGACGGGGAGCGGGGAAGCGGCCCTTATGTCCCCGACTTCACCTGGGCGGCCGCCTGCGCCAGCAGCTCGGTCATCTTGGCGCGAACCTCCGGTGCTGCGATGGCGATGCCCTTGGCGGCGAAATCCTTCACCACCTTGTTCTGGACGTCGTCGTCACCGGCTTCCTCGAAGTCGGCCGCGACCACTTCCTTCGAGTAGGCGGTGGCGGCATCGCCCGACAGGCCGAGCTTCTCGGCTGCCCAAAGACCGAGCAGGCGGTTGCGGCGCGCCATGGCCTTGAATTTCTGTTCCTCGTCGAGGGCGAATTTCTTCTCGAAACCTTCCTCGCGCTTGTCGAAAGTGGTCATTTCTGCGGTTCCAATCCCGGCCAATGGTAAACGGAGCCCGCGTTGTGGCGGCCCCATGGACTAC
>LNFM01021094.1_pt1 | contig 19355 bp, 26 predicted proteins | sample 596031 | NCBI WGS metagenome assembly LNFM01 (sample SAMN04254537, study PRJNA301005) | activated carbon metagenome | isolation source: dual media filters at the Ann Arbor, Michigan drinking water treatment plant | place: USA: Ann Arbor | reverse complement strand
GGTTGTTGCATTTTACCGCACATTTGTTGCTTGTTCACACGCAAAAACAAAAGCCGCCACATAATCCGGAAACTGATAAATTACATCGTTCTAGTAGAACGATCTTGAAAGGAGGCCCATAGGCTTTCAGCTAGCTGGAGAGCGATCAAAAATGAAAAATGGCGCAAGAAGCGCCATTGATTGTTACGATACTTAGTTGTCAGACTGAGTTAGCTTGTGCGCCAGTGCCACCAATACCACACCACCCGACTCTCTTCCCCCAGCTATACGTTCGCGCCAATCCTTGCTTGACCATTTCGTCACCGACATTAAAGCCATTCACCATAACATGAGCGCTTATCTGGAAATACTTATCTCTGGTTGGATCGTGCAACTCAATATCCTTAGAATTCTTTACCTGACCAGTAAGATAATTTTTGGCGGCAATCGCACCAGCAATCTCTTGAGGACATTTCCCCCTAATTTCCGGGGCATCGATTCCGCTTATTCGCACCGACAGGCTCTTGCACAAAACATCTGGGCAGCCAGCAATATTGACGGTGAACGTATCGCCATCGTGAACCTTAATCACCGAATCCGGCTTGATAACAGATCCCGCATAAGCCGAATCTGAACAGGCCGATAGTGATAGTAGTGCCACGAAACAAAAACCTAATAGAAAAAATCCACTAAAAAAATTCTTCACTCTGACTTCGGCAATCGCCGCTTTCAAAGCATCCCTTTTCCCAATCAATACCTGCTCCATCTTGGGTGCCGCCGTGCGTATTCCTGCGGGTGGCCGAACCTTTGCTGCAGCAAGTAATTTCTGGAACTTTGAACGCCCGGAGTCCATCGCCTTCACAATCTCAGCGATTGCGGCAACGTGGTCATCCTGGTTTTTAATTGGTAACAACTTGTTATTCAGTAGAACTTGGAAGATATCGCCGGTCTGCTTGATTCGCAGAACCACTTTCTGAGAATCCGCAAAAGTCAGCAGCATTTCTCGGTAGCTCACCCCGGCATTGCGCTTAACCGCTGTCGACACATCTTGCTGAACGACATTCGCCCCGGCGCGCGAGAAGTATTTCATGGCTTCTTTTGCCGCTTTATCTTTGACTGATAGATCAGCGAAACTGAATAGTAAAGATTTCATGTTTTAACTCATAATGAGATTGCTAAGTAGCACCCAGAATACACCAGCAAAAACACCGAAAATTGGCGCTTTTACGTTATCAACTTGGCACACCCGTACTATTTCCACCAACTTGTACGCCCGAATGCCGATGATCATCACCGATATTTTTCGAGTTATGTTTCAATGAACTGCCATTGATGGTTGTATTGGCTCCATTGATCGTCACCGTTGCAGCGTTGATCTCGACAGTGGCGGCATTCATTTTCAACGTGCCGTTTGCTGTCATTTCGATGTTTGCGTGATGGAAGCGCCGCCAATCTATTGAATTCCCAGATTGAGGATTTCTGTACCCGGTAATAATTGGATAGCGCGGATCTCCACCGATGAATGCTATCCATACCGTGTCACCCGAAAGTATTTCAATCTCTGTTGCATGGCTACCGATTCTGGATTTATCGCCAATTGAATATTCTATTTCCGCTTCCGGCAGCACATCAGCGCCGTCCGTTAAGCCAGGTATTTCAATGCGGCATGTTCTGCGGTTTTTATCGTAAGATTTGACAACCGCTGGGTATCTTCCCGGCATGGTCCCGTAATCATTCATGGCTACTAGAAGCAACTTTTGTGGCTTTTTTCAAGAGAGCAATCAAGTCTCTGTTGTCATGTAATTTAATGCCATTTAGCCGCAGCCAAGCTCTTCTTAAGAATCTTTTCATGTTATTAATCCTCCAATGATCCAAGCCAAAGGCGTGTGTACTGATTGCTTCCGCTGCCATCTGTGCCGCTCTGGAATACGTGAGCAGCAGTAATAACAACGAGCGGATCACGCCCGGTAAAATTGATTAAATCACCGGCTGCTATACCAGTTGATAAGTTGATGTTCGATATCTTGCGTTGCACCAGGCAGCGAGACATATTGCGCAGGCGTTGTGCATTCGTGAATGGCGCGTAACGCACGCTCCTTGGCTTTCTTTGATCTCCCAACACAAAGCCACCGGCATCATCCAAAGAGTAGAACCAAGGAATTTCATGCCTCTCAAGGAATCCACTGTTAACGTAATCCGACGCGTTCTCAGGCAATTCCATGATCGGATCTTGCTTAAACAGATCGGGCAATCGAAAGAACTTTAACCGCCCATCCTTCCACCGAACGATACCGCCCTCTTCCTGTAATGCCCTGGCAATATGGAAACTTGGGGTATCTCCTACCGGGCAATAGAAACGTGGTACCGGAAAATCTGCATCAACTGCTTTGATAGTCGCGCCAGATGCGCGGTAGATTGCAGACAAAACAGCGTTTTCTTTGATAATCGCGCGGCTTCGCACAAAAGCTATGCCATGGCAGGCATCAAGCATGGCCGTGATCTGAATCACATCCATTTCACGATTTCCCTGCACAAGTCGGTTCTCGATCAATGTGGATTTGATAATGCGCAGTGTATCGCCAGACGATACAGAACTTCCACCAGCGGTTATCATTTCCCCTTCAGCCAATTTCTTGGCCATATCTTCATCAGCCCGGATCTCAGCTTCGAGCGTGACTGGAATAGGTGACATATCCGAGCGAATTATGGCGGATTTGATTAAATCGCCACGTATCTGTTCGCCGCTATTGAGGTATAGAATCACAGGACAGTTATCACACTGTTATGATTGTTTGCAGAAATGCTTTTTGCGGAAATTCCAGCAGATATTGGTTGATTTCCTGTTGAACTTCGCTTGATGATCGGCCAAAAACATCAACACCAAGCCCGCGTGATGCTTCCAGTTGCGTAGAGGTTTCAAGTTCAACGTAAAGCATGAACAATGGCTTGATCAATGCCCATTCTGAATAACTGATGACTGTACTGGCGGAAATCGCAGGCAATGGCGGGTCAACATCGTCATTTACCTCAAGATTCGCATAGCCAGCATAAAACTCCGTTGCCGCAACCGCCTTGGCAAGCACGGTCGCGGGGTCTAGCACGATACTATCAGGACGCTCATTCATCAGAAAATTGTCAACGAGCGCGTCTATAGTAGTCATTGGTCAGCCTTATGCGTCTGGTTCAACGATCATGTAGGCAACTACGCTGGTATCAGTGCCGCTGCTTGATAAAATGGTGAAGCTGGTTCCAGCTGTGCGCGCAGAAACTCGCAACCAACCGGTGGTGCCACCCGCCGTATGATGAGAAAGAAAAATGCGGCTGTTTGCAGTAACTCGAGTGTTTGCAACAACCACTGTTCCGCCAACAAGCGTTGCAACACCCATCGCCGCGTTAGAGCCTTCAACGACCTTTGGCGATGCTTTGCTCATATAATACTTTTCAACATCTTCAGCGCTAATTACCTCGCTGTTAGCGGCTCCTTTTTGGGTTTGAACATTGCCGCCTAAAAATGATCCTGATGGCATATCAATTTACTCCTATTAAAGTTAATGAAAAATTACGTGTAATCACCAGAGTTACCTGGAATTACCTCTCCAAAGTAGTGAAAAAACATCGTGCCGGTAAATACCAGTGGCTGCGATCTATTTTCCCAATCTCTGTCTGGGTTATCAATTACCAAAAAGCAATCCTCAATTCGTTTTGCTCTCAAGAATTTGATAGGCGTTCCTTCGTAAATCTTTGCGTTAAAAACACCCCCTCTTGAAATTAGACTCACCAGCATGTTATCAATAGATCCGGCCACGGTTTCCTCAAGAGAAACTTGTCCTTGCTGCGCGGTTTTGATTTGCTGCGGCTGCCACATGATGGAACCTAGTGGCCCAGGAATTTCTATCTCTCCACCAACCGACACTTGAGGATGAGGAGCTTGTTTTATTAGCAAGTAATTTTGCTCAAAGCCTTCTATTTCCATAGTAAAATCGCTGGAAATAACCTTCGCACCAAGCGCTTTTGAAACGTTGTAGAAGCCGTGAAGATATTCGGTATTAGAAACTGTCATGATTGGCTGTCCTGTAGTTCATTAAATGAATCTGATGAACAGAACTTTGCCTTAGTGAATAGCCTTGAACTGGCTGTTTTTCCGGTTTAATTCCCCCGCATTCGAGGGAATTGGATTTGTGAATAGTTTGCAGGCATTAAGGCGCTGCATATTCTTTGCGGCACACGATTGCTGAAGACATGCCACCGAGCCTAAGCCCGTCATAAAAATATTGCGCTCTGAATACTAAAACCTTACCCAAAAACTTCTTGAAACGTGGATACTTATTGAATCTTTCGCACACAATCTGGCCATCTAAAAGCATCAAATCCGCAAGCAATTTGTCAAATTCGTGTCTTATTTGCTCATGACTTGCGTTTTTAATTACCTTTTCTTCGTCCGGAGTGTTGTAAATCAATCCCTCCCCTGTCCGCTGTTCTGGCTGCAAGATATCCACAGGCACACCCATCATTTCATTGCGCAGCAATTCATAACCAGGATCGTGCGCACCGGTAGCACCCGGCATAATGTCATTGGTATCGATTGTGGGACCGCTCGGGCCGTCAGATGAATATCCAGCTTCGATAAACATCAAGCCTTCTCTCGTTAGGTGTATCCGGTTTAGATGGATTGCTTTTTTTGGCCTGAAGTTCGTGAACAACCAGTAAGGCTCTGTGGTTCTGTATTTGAATCCAGTAATCCATCTTAAAGCGCCCGATCGCATTACCATACAAACAACCTCCTATTTATTTTGCTCAACTGTTTGCGGCACCAGCAAGCCTATTCCAGCACCCGCGATAATTATTTGATTCATGGTTAAAGTATCCAAATACGACAAGCCACCAGTACCAACGCACAAGGCGATGAATGTGGTGATCGCTTTCATCGTGGCGCGCTCATCACCAAACATGTACATAAATAATCCAGCTTCCATGTCCGCATGCGCCCACTTGCGACAATAGGCAAATAGCATCCCGAACAACCCGGATACCACAAACAGAATGATCTTGACTGCTTCTGCTATGTCGATATAGTTTTCTATGAATGCCATCATCGCAGCACCACTGCCAATTTAATTGCGATCTTGCCAAACTCCACTGCGTCCATTACAGCTTCTCGCACCCGATTCGCAGTAACCAGCTTACTGACCGATGAATTGAGCCTCTTTGCCATGGTCTGGTAGTTCTTTAGCGTTTCCTGATCTACGCTCGAATAGCTGACCCAGTGATTTGTCACAATCTTTTCAACCACCGCGTATTGAGATAATAAAATCGCGTAATCATCCATAAATTCTTTGAATGCATCTGTTGTCGAGTCCATGCTTGCGATGGAATTCTTCCACTTCTCAACGAAGAATGCGTACTGATTCACGGCATGCGTTAGTTGAGTATCCTCGACACCGCTCAACTCGATTGTTTTGACCGTTGCCAGCACTTTGCCGGTCATAATTGCATCATTCGCCGCCGCAATATTTGCCAGATCATCGGATTTATTCAAAACCGTTTGGCAGCCACCAAGAAGAGCAAAAGCCAATAAACACAAGGAAAAAACTGTTTTTTTTATAACCCAAATAAGATTTTTCACAATGTCTCCAATAAATTAAGTGAATAACCCTTCGCGCTTATTGCTTCCGTTGATAGTTAGCACCTGCATCCTGTTTTGCCCATTGATAATTGAGCAATGCACCCAACCTGAATTTGGTTTGCCCGACACGTAATTCTCAAGAATCAATTGATCGTAAATAAGGTTTACTGATATCCACTTTGCTACCTCATAATTCGATATCCCTGGAATCTCGAAATCCACCGCCTGCCCGAACATATGCTGCGATGTTTTGCTTCCGCGCAATGCTTGATTTAACTCGGAACACCGGTATCCGCTATTGGGTGAGAATGAAATTTGAAAATGGTCACGTACAGGCTCCAAGATTCGGCAACACACAATGATTAACGGGTTAATCACCTCTTCAGGTGGCGTATTATCGATACTAATCTGTAACGCCTTATCTGAATGTATTAATTCTTTAAGCGTGAAATGTGGCGATAATTTGGTATTCAGATCCATGCTTTATAACCCCTTGCCACTTAATAGCTTTAGGATTGATTCGGTAGCGCCAGTAAACTTGCCAGCCAGAATTAGAGAAACAATGATTATTGAGTAGCCAATGAGCGTTGCTGTCATGTGCATTCCCTTGATAAATCCAGACTGCTTTGCTTTATCTTCAATGATTTTCAGAGCATTATTCTGTGCCATTACAGTCACCGAATTAATCTTGGCTTCAAGGGAGCTTTCAAGATTATCCATGTGGCCCTTGAGTTCACGAACCTCCTCCTGAAGCGCCGTTATTTTCGCTTCCTGAGACCCCACTTGCATGGTGTGCGGACAATACGGGTTTTCCATAATCTATTTTCTCCCTGCTGTTATCTTGGCAAGTATGCCAATCGCCCGAATCACTGAATTCAAGCGACCGACAATTGCCGTTTGTGTTTTGGCTTCTGCTTCCCTTACTTTCTTCCAGTCTCCAAACGGCTTACTTTCAAAGAAATCTTTTGCCACACTTACCGGCAGATTCAATGCGTCAAGCAAAGAGGTGTAGGAATAAAGGCTGATGTTAGATGCTAGGCTCATGAGTGACTCTGACCAGGTTAAGCACGACGCGTGGCAAATCGCTTGCCGCCCCTCCTTTTGGTAGTGAAACAATTCCGTTGTTATCGAATTCTATGTGGAATAAGTGGTGTAGTTTTTCGCGCCCGGTGAAATACAGGCCAAGCAACGCATTAAAATCACTCTCAGGATAACCGGCCATGACTTTCATACGGTCAACAAGGAATTGATCAAACTTGCCCTCACCATCTATCGGATTTGGGCTGTTTTCGCCTTCGATCGTCAGTTGCGCAGCCATCCCGCCTAGCAACCAATGGAGTTTGCCGGTTACCCCATCCACTTCCCCGCTCAGTCGCTCAATTGACTCGGCCATAGCGCCAGTCAAGTGCCTTATGTGCCAGATATCTCCACCCACCTCACCGATATTGATATCGCCTTCCATTAAACCGGCATCGTTGCCACCATCCAAGTAATCAGAATACCTGCCTTTGCCAATTGTAAAATCCGGCTCACCATCGGAGATTGAGGCTAGGTAATGACATACCGCCATAATGCGTTCTTGAACTGTCCAGTGTGCTGGATCTTCAATAATATCCTTGCCCTTAACGCTCTCGACAGCGCAACGTAACATGGCGGTAACTGAAGCCTCTTCCAAATGCACAGGAATTGATGCTATCTTTATTGATTCACCAATTGATAGCTCTCGCAGTTGCACCGTCAAACGCCGCATTCTGAGAACAGGGAAATAAATCACCAGCAACACCTCTTATGGTCATTAACTACATGCCGTGATTGTGCTGAATTCTTTCGCTGGATTTGGTTTGATTTTCCGCTATTATTTTTTTAATAAAGAAATGGGTGATGTTGGATACCGCACAGATTGTTTTAAGAAATAGTTACATCATTACAGTTCACAGCCCTCTCTCTTAACTGTGAATGCCGCATGACGAAGTGCATTCTATGCATAGTCGGATTCGTGAAGTAAGTAAGCATGAGCCATATCGCAGTGTCCTTTTTCTCTAGGGGCGCTGGCTTCGTGGAATAATCTGCAGAATATCCCGCAGCCCAAAATTACAAACTGCCATATTTAACCCAATCATCCCTATCAATGGCCGTCAGCGTTGCCAGCGTCATCGTTACCGCTCTTTCAACGTATCGCCCTTTTTTATCAATGGGTGATGATATCGGGTCATTAATGGCCTCAATAACCAATGGTGAATAAATGCGATTCTTGTACTTCATGGCGATCGTGGTGGGCGCGATGGATGGCACTAGGGCATCAATAAATCCAGTGTTTCCTTTGACCGCCTGAGCCGATCTTGCCAATACCGAACCATCTGGGGATAGTTTTACCGGCAGCGACCATTCCATGAGTTTATTGAATGGCGCTTCAACTTCGGCGAAAGGATCACTCCAAGCCCGGAATAAAGCTGTGATTTGGAATTTAACAGGCGGCATTCCGTTGAAAACTTGCGTTGAATTCAGTTTGGTAATACCTGTTCTACCCTCGAACTGCCGAATAAAGTCATTCGATCTTTGCTGCGCCTGAGTAGCCATGCTTGATGCATCATCGCCTTTCAGAAAGGCATCAATTAATGGCATCAACGCACCCGATTGCAACATAGCAAGCAGCGTGGGTGCGCGTGATTCCGGTCCAGCATGCTCGAATGGGCTTTGCCAGCTTAAGGATATCTCCATACTGGCTTCAGACAATGGCGCAAGCACGCTTACAGGATCCGCGTTCGCTCTTGACCAAACGCCATCATCACTTTTTTTGATCTCGTAGAAGCTGGCTATCAAATGTGGCGATAGACCATCCCAAAGGGAAGAAAGTGATTGCCCTTCCAGGCTTGGTGGTTGCGATGAGGTTCTATTCATAATGTCGATGAAAAAAAGCGCTACCGGGCGTTTTTATCCATACGGTAGCGCTAAGGTGGTTGCAGCAACGATCAAGTATTATTTATTACTTCAAACCTGATTTTCTACGAATCTTCATCGATTTCGCCCGGCGCATTCTTGCCGTAGCTGAGTGGCTTTTCATGCGCGCTTTGCGAAGCCCAACCTTTTGAGCAGCACTCAATCTAACGGTTCCAGATACGCGTTTTCTGATACGCATTTTCTTGCCATTGCGAATCGCCATTTTCATCTTGTATGCCGCATCCAAAGCTGGCTCCTGATCACCAGCACTAAAAGCGAAGGAATCAATATCAGAGTCCGACTCATCTTCACCCTCTGGTAATACGGACGCTACCAGATCACGCACGCGGTCAGCAACGTCGCCATCCCAGTCATTCAGTAGCACATCAAGATCCTCTTCAGAAACGCCCTTGGCTTCCAGATAGTCCCATGCTGCATTGAGTGCCATCTCCAAAACGCCCTGCTCATCATCAGTGATTTCCCCGTCATGATTTTCATCAGCGATTCCAACCATTAATGCCAGCAAGCGATCCGCATACGTTTCGCCATCATCAAGATCATCGGTTTCCACCCATTGTTGTATGACTGCAGCAACAGATAATTTAATATCTTTCAACGTGAAGTCATCAGCGCCCATCAATTCAGATCCGGTATCTTCAACCGAATCCAGAACAGGCTTAGTTGAAGCTCCGCTCTTCATAGCATCCCGCAATACTTCACTCATTCCTCTATTTGCTAATTTCATGCTCTAATCCTCTTTTAATAAATACCCAAGAAATTACCGGGACAATGTTTGCGTGACAAAAATCTGTCTAACCGTGCCGTCGTAACGCAGCCAATATGAAACATCCATATGGTCGTATGGCCGTATTGCATTGGGACGCACATCAAATTTCCATGCTTTACCGCCCATATCTGGAGAATCGCTTGGAACCAGCCATCCGGAAGCTTCAGCACCTTCAAACAGAGCAGTTAGATAATTACCCATACGGTTTAACGCAACCTGCATCGGCAATTGCAGAACATCCTTGCCGTAGCGGGTAACTGCATCATCAATACTGATTGACATGTCCGCCACCGCTATCAATTTCTTCAGGCTTGACTCCACCAAAGCGCTGGTAAGAGAATCCCTGAACACGAAACGACCGCCACCTGAATATACTTCCCATAAAACCGGATTTATCTTGGCTTTAGCAAGAGAATTCAATTCCTGACTGCTTGGGGTGTAGGCTTGCACCATTCCGGTTCTGCGAACAGGCCATTCCTTACCAGCCACCGGGTAATTTTTTGGCGCGAATCCTCTGGCATTTACTTGCGCGTTGCGAAGGCATGCGTAAGCAATGTTTAGCGTAGCCACACCAAAATACCCATTAGGATTAATGCCTGTTGGATCACTGGATTTAATGGGAGACCAGAAAGCATGCATCAAATGCGATGTTTGGCTTGCCCCCATATTCAATTGCTCGACAAAAGCAATTGCGGCATCGATATCAAGACTCCCAGGCACATCGAAACGCAGCTGCCGATTGGTATCAAATGCCAGTTGCGCCAATTCCCCGAGTAACGCTGCAGACTGAGATCCCCCAGAGGAAATATAAGCGTAGTCATGCACCGTATCATTCAGCTTAATTCGCGCAGCGGCGTAATCATCGTTTGAATATGTCGTGCTTCCCTCAACAAAGCACGTTAAAACACTTGATTTAGCCCATTTCTCCTTGCCGTTCGAGTCGTATCCATAGGCATCTGAAGTAGTTTCAATATCAGCAGAAGCGCCAGTTACCCCAACAGTCACAACGACAGAATCAGTGATTGCCGCCACAACATCAGGCAGATAAGCTGACCCATCAAAATCATCCTTGGCAAGTGGATCCAAAGAGCCGGTGAATTCATACAGCAATAAACCGTCTTTATCTTTGATGCGCAAAGTCAATTTATCGTTTGCCACCGCCACGCCACTGGATTTCTTCTCATCAGCTCGAATTTCAAGCTTAATTCCGTCGTTGAAGCATTCCAGGTGTTTAACAGCTAACAAATACGTTCCTACCGGTTCGGTTGCTGCTGGCAGACACGTTAATGCCGGTGCCGTGGTGTATCCGGTTCCGGGTGTTGTTACCGTAACCGAAGTGATAACCCCATCGGTAAATACCGGCGTAAGCACTGCGCCGGTACCAGGACCACCCACAGTGATTGTTTCGGTACCAGCGTAATCCTTGCCGCCACTCACTACAGTTACCGAAGCAACAGCCCCAGCATTTACAACCGCAGTAAGAACAGCGGGTGTGTGTGAAGTTGCGAACGCTGGTGTATCGGTTGTCGCTGTTACAACAGCCCACTTAAGCACCGCAGCACTGGTAACAAGACGCTGAACAACTGCTTCATACGCGCCATTATTCAAAGCCTCAACCACATGCACCCAGGCTTCATTCAGCGCTGATATCCGGATTTGCTCACCATTGCCAAGCTTTCTTTTGACGTTCCCACGATCAACCTTGAAAGGTTTGTCGATTCGGCCGCGCGTAGAACGCATCATGATGGCAAATACCTGATCACCATTACCAGAAGCCGGTATCTCTGAATTGTCGCGCAGCGGGTTAAGCTGCACACCTGATTCAGATCCAAGCTGTCTCACAAAATTAACGGACATGGTTTATTACCCTCCCTTAGTTTTGCGAGAATGAGCCGCTTTTTTGGCTTCTGCTTCTGCTTCTGCTTTAGCCTTGGCTTCTGCTTCTGCCGCTTCCTTCTCTGCATCAACCCTAGCCTTTTCAGCTGCAGCATCAAGTTCGGCCTGAACCCTTGCGGCCTCTGCTTCAGCCTCTGCTTTGGCCTTGACTTCCGCTTCAGAGTCATCTTGTTTAGGCTCATCAACCACTTCCTCAACGGTCATGGCCGCATACTGGTAATCATTCAGCATGGATATTTGCCCGATATTCGATGCCAGTCGCTGCAGTTGATCAAACCCCTGCAATATCACTTCGCGCCTGTTCTCGCCTTCTGGATTGCATACATGCCGCAGGAATAATCCAATGTCAGGCAAGGAAATATCCCGTGGCATGTTGTTTGTGATAACCACCTTAACCGGATAGGTCGCATCAGCGAATGCCCCGATTAAGCTGGCAATGGCCACCCTCACGAATGAAGGTGATCCCAGTTCTATTTTTCTTGCCATAATTGCTAACTCCTTATTAACGTTACTTTGAATTTGCTTCAGTAGTTAATCTGATGCTTAGATCATGTTTGTAACGTTGATAATCGCGCACCCAAGAGAAGCTTGCTTGTATGGGTTAACTGCGGTGAAGTTGCGCGCATAGAACGCCGCTCCGCGCTTCATGTCGGCATTAACAGCTAATGGCTGCACGATAGGCGCTGTCGCATCACCCAAAACAAACGGATTGAGCGCAACATTGGTAGCTTTGCCGACACAAAGAATTTGCCCAGCAGCCGCTGTATCAGTCAAGCCTTTTGGTGTGTAATACACATCAATACGACCGAATAAGCGACCGATACGGAATATGCCTGGTCTTTCAGCGATTCCAGAAGGCTCGAATATTTCTCGCGGCAATGACATCCAAGCAGAGGCAATGTATTTACCAACATACATATGCGTAACGCCGTGATCCATGGTGTCGACAGCCATTTGCTGCGATACCGCTCCCAGTGGAGTGGCGAAGTCGAGCCAAATTTGCGCACGGGTTTTTTGACCTTTTTGGTTAGGCCAGTCGAAGTCATAATCAATACTATTGTTTTTGGCCAAACGACGCGCTTTAAGCAGAACTTGGTAATGCCGCTCATTGGCGAACTGATTTTGGATAGAAAGAATGCTCTCACCATACGGATCAAGGCCAAGCTCATTTGACATTTGCGTAGCTGAATCAATGGTGATTTGAGTGATCGCTCTCCATGGTGCAGCATAAAGTTCGTATGTAGTAGCGGCAGCGATGATCGAAGGCGTGAATTCTGGCGCACGACAGCAACAGGAACAGTTGTACCCAGCGCCGGGGTTGTGGTCAGCGAATAAACGCCGGTATCGGTATTGATCGATCCACCGATGGCGTAATCAGTTCCGGCAACATTAATCGTTCCGCTGATTGCAGAGCTGCCAGAACCCGCTTGATCCACCTCTTTTGCAGCGACCACGCCATTGACATAAACCAATGTTCTACCACGCAGTAGCTTGATTGTTGCCGCACCTGAATCACAAGTCTCGTCAGTGGCCTGAACTGCCGTTAACGCACCCGTAACAACGCCGGTACTAACCGCTGGCAAAGACACGTGAACGCGCGATGCTGAGATATAAGAATTGCCAGAATTAGCGCCGTCCATTGATCCGCCCGCAGCGTACTGACCGTAGGTATTGCCTGCCTGATGCGCCATAACAGCCAGAACGCCTTTGTTAGAACCAATATCCGCTGGCAGATAATGTGCGAAAGGAATTGCATCACCCATGGTAGACAATATGGCAAGAACGGCGCGATTTGGCTGCAACCCAAGATTGTCTTGATGGTCTGAAGTGGCGGAATCAAATTTGTACTTTCTTTTCGCGGCATCGCTCGTTGAGTATGCCAAATGCAAACCAAGCTCAATAACGTCAGCCGGTGCATTGCAACCGTGCTGCGATTCGTAGATATCAATGCCGTCAAGAATCGCCCGCGTAACAGCGTTTCGCGCAGCATCGCCTTTTTCTCCAGACGGCATTTCATCGAGGACTATCTGCAGGTTTTCCGGCACTTTTACACCAGTATTATTCTGATTGATCGCCGTTGCCATAAAATCATTAGCAGCAGCAGAATCGAAGGTGCCTTCTTTGTTTGTCCCGTGATCTCGCAATTCAGCCGCAAATACAGCTACTTCAGCGGTTTGTTTTTTGAGATATTCTTGGTGAACCGTTCGCTTGGTCATAATTCTTCTGTCCTATGGTTAACATTTCTCACCCGGACGGATGACCGGGCACCTCCAACGTTTTAAAAACTTTGGTAAGTGCCTATTCTGGAATCTTGAATTGTGCTGAAACGGGGGTTTTTCCGGTTTTATTCTACAAAAGGGGCGTGCTGCCCGATCCCTAAAGCTGTTTAGCTTTATCCTGACTTCCTTATATAGCAAAAACAGAATTTAATAGTTCTTGCCCTAAATGGCTCACCAAATCGGGTAAATCTGTTAACTAGTTTATTAATATTTTCCTTTGATATTCGGGTGCGCCTAGGGGATTAACGACAAAGAAATAATCTGCTATCAGTTCAATTGATCTATGTGGGAGACCGAATTACCGCTATGCCTTCTCTATGTTTGCCTGACACACCCTCCGATCAAACTGAAAGCGGTATTGAGATATAATGATTTTTAATCGAAAAATAAGTAATCTGCTTATTGATTGTGTAATCAAACTGGACTATGTTGATCAGGTAATCAAGTTGGCTTGTGTTTTTGTTTTTTTGCAAGTGGACTGTCGGAACATCACTGTAATAACCTCATAAGGTCAATGATCATGAACCCGCAACTTGCAAAACTTAAAAAAGTTACATTCTTTCTCGCAGCAATTTCCACCGCATCAATTTCTGCAATGGCACATGCCGACTGGTCAATAAAAGGACTGGGTACCTTGGGTGGATACTCCAGTACAGCTAATGGCATCAACGATTCGGGGCAAGTGGTGGGCTATTCTACAAATGAAAGTGACCCTTATTACCATGCATTTATCACGGGTCCTAATGGTATAGGTATGACTGACTTGGGTACCTTGGGTGGAAGCTATAGTCGCGCCTATGGCATCAATGATTCCGGACAAGTGGTGGGATTATCACCTATTAGAGATGATTACCCTGTTCACGCTTTTATCACGGGTCCTAATGGTATAGGTATGACTGACTTGGGTACCTTGGGTGGAAGCTATAGTGGCGCCTATGGCATCAATGATTCCGGACAAGTGGTGGGATTTTCTTTTACTTCAAGTACTTCCAACCATGCATTTATCACGGGCCCTAATGGCATAGGCATGACTGATTTGGGTACTTTGGAGCGGGGGCAAAGCTCAGCCACAGGCATCAACAGTTCTGGACAAGTGGTGGGATTTTCAAATTCTATAGACCGAGACCATTTTCACGCTTTTATCACGGGTCCTAATGGCATAGGCATGACTGACCTAGGAACTTTGGGTGGGGAGGAAAGCAGAGCCTTTGGCATAAACGATTCCGGGCAAGTGGTCGGGTATTCTTCCGCTGATTTCTTTAAACAAGCTTTTATCACGGGCCCTAATGGTATAGGCATGATTAACTTGGGTACCTTAGGTGGTGATTTCAGTGAAGCTCATGGCATCAACAATGCCGGAGAGGTTGTGGGAGTGGCTGCAACTGCTACTGGGGAAAGTCATCCTTTTCTCTTCAGTCATGGCGGAATAACTGACCTTTCGTTATTGGCTCCTGTTGTCGCAGCTGGTTGGACTGATATTGATGTTAGCAGCATCAACAACAATGGACAGATGGTTGGGGATGGTATACACAATGGCCATTACGAAGCGTTTTTATTGTCGTATACTCCCGACACCGTATTTGACCCTAAACCAATCTATATCCCGCCAGTACCCGAACCAGAAACCTACCTGATGCTATTAGCTGGATTAGGTTTGATTGGTTTTATTGCGAGACGCAGAAAGGAAACTGACCTGTAGTTTATTTGGGCAGTTTATCCAGAACGGGAGCTTTTTGGCTCCCATTTTTTTAATCTGTATTGGTACACTCGAGGTGCATACCAATCAAATATCCAAATCACCCCGGCGATTTGTTACATAACGCATTGCAAATGGGCTGATATTCATCACAGTCTCTGGCTCAACTATTTCGTATGCCAATCTGACATCTTCCGATATCACGATAAGCATCACATCGCCTTTCTTTATCATGAAGCTGCCAACTGCACCGGTAGGCTGTTCTGGTTCGATCAAGAAGCGGAATTCATTGGCAAATCCATTATTTGCGTCTTGCCTTTCCATCATTGACGACGGTGAAAATGGTTCGGCCTGCAGCGCATACCCATTGCCAAGCAAGTCATATGAAATATTTTCTTCATCTTCTGCGCTGATAACACCCAGTCCGCCAATAGTTGGCATGCCGGAAATAACTGATTCATTCGCTCGATCTACAGATTTGCGGTACATCTGACATTCAAAAGAATTGGGGTGATTAATGACGATGTTTCGCGCCATACGATTAATTCCTGTCGGTACATTCGTTAACATATCGCTCCTATTCTTTAAATTTTGCAGCAACCTGTTTATCGGTGAATCCCAGTCTGCGTAATACCTCTAAATCCGACGCAGATAATTTTCCCGCTGCAAGCGCCGCCTCTATCCTGCGAGTGGCAGCTGGCTTCTTGGTCATCCTTGTCGTCTGCTTTGCTTTTTTATGGAGCGATTCTCGCTCCTTGATTCTTTGCCGCTCTTTTGCACGCTGATCACTTGTTTTGATTGGTTTTGCTCGGGACGACGCCTTCTTTTTAATTTCATCGTCATGCTCTTTCTGCTTTATTCGATGCTTGGCTGTGTTGTCTTGCGAGTCACGCAACTTTTCCATGTGTTTGGCCAGAAAATTCAACACCGAAGTGGATGATTCGACCTCAGACATGACACGCAGAACATGCTTGCACGCAACGCCCTTCAGGTTTGGATTGCGCACTTTCGGAAAGCCAAGCTCTTTTCGACCGGCGTTAAAATTCCCGATGGTGCTGATATAACGGAACCAGTACCGATGCCGCCCGCAATCACAATCAAAGGCCAGTTTTTGTTTTCTTAGCCAATTAGCGGTTTGCTTGGGATCTTTACGCTCTTTGGCGGTGGATGCCATCAGCTTATTGGCGGCTAATGCAAACGCATTGAATCGAACCAGGACATGGTGCCTGTTCACGTCGAAATCAGGACCGGCGTTGGTAATAAACCTAATCTCATTGTTAACCGCAGAAACCGGAACAGCCATAGTGATCTGCTTTCTTGCGCGATCGATATCGGTATCCGAACCAACTCCCGGCATGGGCTTGGATGAAGCAAGATCAATAACCTGACGCGCGGTAATACCATCGCCGTTAAAGTTCTTTTGCGCCATCCGCATGTTGTGACGGAATTGCGCTAGATCGTTGGTAGTGATCGGGCGCGGCGCACCGCCTATGGTTGTCATTAGAACTCGACTGGCATCCCATTCGCCTTGAACTTCGCGCTTGGTGAGTATTATTGAATTAGGTGATTTTTCTGCTGCTTCACGCTCAAGCTTGTCGGCCTTAGCGCGGCTTCTCGCCTCACTGATATGACCCTTGATCTTACCTAAGAATACATTGGCCATGATTTGGCGCTAGGCCGCCCAGGTGGGAGAGAAATTAAACCGGTTATCTGATCGCGATTCAAATCCTGTTCTCCGCTTGATGGCGTATAACTGGGCTTCGGTGGGCAAGGTTAAGCGCTTTTGTGGAAGTTCCTGATCGACCATATCCAAACCAGCCGCTGCCATGATCACCAAATATTCATCACGTCGACCGTATACGCGCTGAGAAACCAGCGTCAGATCGCGCGCTTCATCCGGCTTGGTTTCATAGGATATCTGTGGATCCCAAGATTTGGTTCTCTCAGAGAATAGCCGTATCTCTTTGTAGAAATCTTTGGCAGCAGTGGAGTTCTTATCTATCATCAGAGGAACCTTCAAATAGTGATAATTTCGCCGCGTGAAAGTGCGTTGAGTGCATCGAACATGTTCAGCGTTTGCTCAATCGTGCCGGAACGCGATGCATGTAGACATGTGGCCAATGCCGCAATCTGCCCACAGGTAACGCCTTCGGATATACGAAAGCGCGGCCCGGAAGCGTCCATGCCATCCTTTTCAATAGATTGCTCTGGATTTGATCTTGCTGCCCGCTCAGAAAACACAAGTCTCTGGCTTTTGTTGTCATTAGCAAAACCGGTTTTGAACGCAAAGAAGGCAGATATAGATGCTTTAATATCATCATCGGTAAACAGGCTGTCGTAGGGTATTTCTGGATTATTGGTTATGACGATACAGCCATCCATGCGATCTGCTCTATAGTCAGACTCAACGCTGACAACCAAAACATTAGAGTCTGGATCGATAGCCGAAAACAGGGTGCAGGCGCGTCCGCCGTAGCCAATGAATGTGGCTTGGATTTTGATCATAGCGCTCCGACAAGAAAGGCGATAATGACAGAAGCAATTAAGGGGTAAACCACTACAACCATAAATGTGGGAGTGCTCTCACCCCATAACACATCTTTAGCAGGCATTAACCACCCAGACCATGAGAATATCCAGCAGAACAGGTTATAAGGCCATCCGATGACTGAGGTAATAATTACAATCCCAAGCTTTTGATTTATAAACGCATAGTCATCTTCATTCCTAGCGCACACCCGCAGCACGATTAGCGACCAGAACAAACCAATTAACAGGTATGCAACACCTAGCCCATTAATCAAATCAACATCAGCATCAATGTAAATTTCCATCAAAGTACATCCTCTTTGTCATAGTTAACTTGCACAACAACCTGGTATCCGGATGGATCTGACGAATCTCCATCAGTACCCTTTCCATCATTTGGGTCATCATCAGAGGGAGCGCTGAATAATGGTATTGATGCTCTTAATGTGACATCACATGCCAGTATTGTTAAATTCTTCGAGTCCGTTTGAATGGACATGGCCGGTACATCAGGTGATTCAATTTGAACAGGCCAAGACATATCCTCACCGGCGAACGTGTGAGTAGCGAAAAACCGCCTGTTTTCCATGTTATCCAGATACAACAGGAATTGAGATGCTAATGATTTGGCCGTTGGTTCATCGTTAGCGCAGAACACGACCTGCGCACGAATATCACCTAGAATCACGCGCACCCTAAAGTCACGCTCTTTGGTATCACCGGGTAATATTACTTCCACCTGCTCGGATATTTGCCGCGCATAATCGCGCCCCGAGGGCGTGTAATCCTTAGCCATGGCCACAAATACAATCGGCATCTTTGCCGGTTGCGTGGGCGCACCATCTGTATCATTGCGCTGCCATGAAGAAAGCATTTCCTCTACAGCATCAACCATTCTCGAAGGTGCCCACGCAATGCTTTTAGCGAGACCGCGCGCAACATATTCGTTCAATCCGCGGGTGGTGGGCACTATTCCAGAATAGAACGCGCCCATATACTCCCCAAAAGCTATTTTGACTGGCTCAAGCATGCTAAAGCCCTACCGCGAAAATCTACTAAGCAGGCGATTGACAACAGAGCCAGCCTCTTCCCTCACCTCTTTCACGGGAGAAATAAAACCTGGTAACGAATCCATGTTTTTGAAACTTTCCATATCCCGCTGGATTGAATCAAGCGTTCCACCGGATACCATGATGGGCGCAATATAAGACGCATCAAGCACCATGGAAGGATCAATTCCTTTCTTTGCCAACATCGATAGTAATTGCTCGTTTTCTTGCTGCAGACGCTCGATTGTTTCGCTGGAAACGTTGCGCTCACGATCCAAGTTATCCAGCAAAACAATCATTGCTTGTTTTTGTTCGTCCTGTTCAGCCGCGTAGATATCATCGTAAGTCAGCTCGCCATAATTACCGCCCATGACATCATCCAAGATAACGCCACGGAAAGAATTGCCCAGGTAATTAGGCTGCATCACATAATCAAACCCGTAGAACGCTGGCTTTCTCTCATCAATCGCAGAAGAAAACCCACCAACCTTGCCATTCCACGCCTTGGCCGCGATTATTCCTGCAGCGGTATCGAGGAATTCAGCCTGATGCCGGATGGTTCCATCAGGTGTTGCGCTCA
>LNFM01006423.1_pt1 | contig 19355 bp, 24 predicted proteins | sample 596031 | NCBI WGS metagenome assembly LNFM01 (sample SAMN04254537, study PRJNA301005) | activated carbon metagenome | isolation source: dual media filters at the Ann Arbor, Michigan drinking water treatment plant | place: USA: Ann Arbor | reverse complement strand
TTTCGACCTTGTGCACCATCTCGGCCGATTCGACCTTTGGCACCAGGATCGCGTCGGGCTGCACCGAGACGGCGGCCCGGATGTCCTCGACGCCCCACGGCGTGTCGAGGCCGTTGATGCGGATGATCATCTCGCGCCCGCCATAACCGCCCTGATGCACCGAGTTGCACACCGTCTCGCGCGCCGCCGCCTTGGCGTCGGGCGCCACCGCGTCCTCCAGGTCGAGGATGATGGCGTCGGCCGGAATGGTCTTGGCCTTCTCCTGCGCCCGGGCGTTGGAACCCGGCATATAGAGCACGCTGCGGCGAGGGCGGAAGGTGGCGGCCATGACGATCCCCTGATGCTGGTTGTTTCGCGCCAACCTAGTGAAGGTGCGCGCCCGCGGTAAAGTTCATTTTCCGCGCAGGTGGGATGAGGTCTACGACGCCTTCTTCAGGTGCCTGCGCCCCAGCAGCTCGGCGATCTGGACGGCGTTGAGCGCCGCGCCCTTGCGCAAATTGTCGGACACGCACCACAGCGCGAGGCCGTGCTCGACCGTCGGGTCCTTGCGGATGCGGCTGACGAAGGTGGCGTAGTCGCCGACGCATTCGACCGGGGTCATGTAGCCTTCGTCCTCGCGCTGGTCGACGACCATGATGCCGGGCGATTCGCGCAGGATGTCGCGGGCGCGCTTCTCGTCGATCGGGTTGTGGAATTCGACGTTGATCGCCTCCGAGTGGCCGACGAACACCGGCACGCGCACGCAGGTGGCGGTCAGCTTGATGTCCGGGTCGAGGATCTTGTTGGTCTCGGCCGACATCTTCCACTCTTCCTTGGTGTAGCCGTCGTCCATGAACACGTCGATGTGCGGGATCACGTTGAACGCGATCTGCTTGGTGAAGCGTTCCTTCTTGATCGGATCGTTGACGAAGATGGCGCGGGTCTGGGTGAACAGCTCGTCCATGGCCTCGTTGCCGGCGCCCGACACCGACTGGTAGGTCGAGACGACGACGCGCTTGATCCTGGCCACGTCGTGCAGCGGCTTGAGCGCGACGACGAGTTGGGCGGTGGAGCAGTTCGGGTTGGCGATGATGTTGCGCTTGGTGTAACCGGCGATGGCGTCGGCGTTCACTTCCGGCACGATCAGCGGCACGTCCGGGTCCATGCGGAAATACGAGCTGTTGTCGATGACCGTGCAGCCGGTGGCGGCGACCTTCGGACCCCATTCCTTCGACACGGCCGACCCGGCCGAGAACAGCGCGATGTCGGTGCCGCGGAAATCGTAGTTCTCCAGCGACTGGCACTTGAGGATCTTGGTGTCGCCGAACGAGATTTCCCTGCCCTGCGAGCGGCGCGACGCCAGCGCGACCACCTCGGACACCGGAAACTGGCGCTCGGCCAGGATCTGCAGCATCTCGCGGCCGACCACGCCGGTCGCGCCGACAACGGCTACCTTGTAACCCATGTTCTTCTCCAGCGCCGTCACGCGGCGCGCTTGTCGAGCGCCGCCAGGATGGCGTCGCCCATGCCGGTGGTCGACGTCCTGGTCATCCCCGGCTGCATGATGTCGCCGGTCCGGAAGCCGGCGGCGAGCACGTCCTGCACCGCCTGCTCGACCAGGTCCGCGTCGGCGCCCAGATCGTAGGAGTAGCGCAGCGCCATGGCGAAGCTGAGGATGGTGGCGATCGGGTTGGCCAGGTTCTGGCCGGCGATGTCCGGCGCGCTGCCATGGACCGGCTCGTACATGGCCCGGCGCTTGCCGTTGGCGTCGGCGGCGCCCAGCGACGCCGACGGCAGCATGCCCAGCGAGCCGGTCAGCATGGCGGCGATGTCCGACAGCACGTCGCCGAACAGATTGTCGGTGACGATGACGTCGAACTGCTTGGGATTGCGCACCAGCTGCATGGCGCAGTTGTCGGCGTACATGTGCGAGATCGGGATGTCGGCGTATTCGTTGTCGTGCACCCACTGCGCTTCCTCGCGCCACAGGATGCCCGACTCCATGACGTTGGCCTTCTCCGAGCTGGTCACCTTGCCGTTCGGGCGCGCCCTGGCGATGTCGAAGGCGACCCGGACCACGCGGCGGATCTCGTCGGTGTCGTAGACCTGGGTGTTGACGCCGCGGCGCTGGCCGTTGGGCAGCGTGGTGATGCCGCGCGGCTCGCCGAAATAGACGCCGCCGGTCAGCTCGCGGACGATCAGGATGTCGAGGCCGGCGACCACGTCGCGCTTCAGCGACGAGGCGTCGGCGAGCGCGTCGAAGCACACGGCGGGACGCAGATTGGCGAACAGCTCCAGGTCCTTGCGCAGGCGCAGCAGGCCGCGCTCGGGCTTGATCGAGAAGTCGATGTTGTCCCATTTCGGGCCGCCGACCGCGCCGAGCAGCACCGCGTCGGCCTTGAACGCCTTGTCCATCACCGCGTCGGTGACCGGCACGCCGTGGGCGTCGATGCTGGCGCCGCCGACCAGATCCTCGTCCAGCTCGAAGGACAGCGACCGGTTCTTCTCCAGCCAGGCGATGATGCGGCGGACCTGCGCCATGGCTTCGGCGCCAATGCCGTCGCCCGGCAGGATCAGCAGGCTGCGATTGCTGGCCATGGTGTGGATGCTCCTTAGACGGCTTGGCTGTACAGCCAGGGCTGCGAGGCGTGCTGCTTCGCTTCGAAGCTGTCGATGCTGGCCTTCTTTTCCAGCGTCAGGCCGATGTCGTCCAGGCCGTTCAGCAGGCAGTGCTTGCGGAACGGATCGATCTCGAAGCGGATCTTGCCGCCGTCGGGGCCGGTGATCTCCTGGGTTTCCAGGTCAACCGACACGATGGCGTTGGCGCCGCGCTCGGCGTCGTCCATCAGCTTGTCCACGTCCGACTGGGGCAGCACGATCGGCAGGATGCCGTTCTTGAAGCAGTTGTTGTAGAAAATGTCGGCGAAGCTGGGCGCGATGACGCAGGTGATGCCGAAATCCAGGATCGCCCAGGGCGCATGCTCGCGCGACGAGCCGCAGCCGAAGTTCTCGCCGGCCACCAGGATCTTGGCCTGGCGGTAGGCGGGCTGGTTCAGCACGAATTCCGGCTTCTCCGACCCGTCCTGGTTGAAGCGCATCTCGTCGAACAGGCCGCGGCCGAGACCGTCGCGGGAGATGACCTTCAGGAACTGCTTCGGGATGATCATGTCGGTGTCGACGTTGATCATGGGCAGCGGCGCCGCCACGCCGGTCAGCTTGGTGAACTTGTCCATCGGTCTCTCCTCAATACCGAAGAGGGCCGGGTAACCGGCCCCCTGTCGTGGTCGCATCCGCTTCCAGCAATGGCCGGAGCCGCAGACTAGTTCTTCACCTTGATGATGCCGAACTCGCCCTTGGTGCCGTCGAAATCGTCGGCGATGCCGAGGACGTGCAGCCTTTCCATACGCGGCCTTTCCTCGGCCGACGCATGTTCCTTCGCCAGCTCGATCGCGCGGCGGAGGGTTGCGGCCCAGAGTTCGTCACTGATCAGCGCCATGGTGTCGTTCTCCCCATATTCACGCGGTGCGAAAAACCTATTGGAAGTCGCGCACGTCGACCAGATGTCCGGCGATGGCGGCGGCGGCGGCCATGGCGGGGCTCATCAGATGGGTGCGCCCGCCGCGGCCCTGGCGGCCTTCGAAATTGCGGTTCGAGGTCGACGCGCAGCGCTCGCCCGGCTCCAGCCGGTCGGCGTTCATGGCCAGGCACATGGAACAGCCCGGCTCGCGCCATTCGAAGCCGGCCTCGACGAAGATCTTGTCGAGCCCTTCGGCCTCGGCCTGCTCCTTCACCAGGCCCGAGCCCGGCACGACCATGGCGCTGGTCACGTTCGGCGCGACCTTGCGGCCCTTGGCGATGACGGCGGCGGCGCGCATGTCCTCGATCCGGCCGTTGGTGCACGAGCCGATGAACACCCGGTCGACAGCCACGTCGGTCAGCTTGGTGCGCGGCGTCAGGCCCATGTAATCCAGCGACCGCTCGGTGGCGTGACGGCGGCTGTCCTCGGCGAAATCCTCCGGCGCGGGCACGCTGCCGGTGATCGGCAGCACGTCCTGCGGGCTGGTGCCCCAGGTGACCTGCGGCGCGATCTCGTTGCCGTCGAGGGTGATCTCCACGTCGAATTTGGCGCCCGGATCGGTCTTCAGGTCGCGCCATGCGGCGACGGCCATTTCCCACGCCGCGCCCTTCGGCGCCAGCGGGCGGCCCTTGAAATACTCGACCGTCTTCTCGTCGGCGGCGATCAGGCCGGCGCGGGCGCCCGCCTCGATGGTCATGTTGCAGACCGTCATGCGGCCTTCCATGGACAGCGCCTCGATCACCGGGCCGGCGAACTCGACCACGTAGCCTGTGCCGCCGGCGGTGCCGAGCCTGCCGATGATGGCGAGCACCACGTCCTTGGCGGTGACGCCCACGGGCAGCGTACCGGTGACGGTGACGCGCATGTTCTTCGAGCGCTTCTGGATCAGCGTCTGGGTGGCGAGCACATGCTCGACCTCGGACGTGCCGATGCCGAACGCCAGCGCGCCGAACGCGCCGTGCGTCGCGGTGTGCGAGTCGCCGCAGACGATGGTGGTGCCCGGCAGGGTGAAGCCCTGCTCCGGCCCGATGACGTGGACGATGCCCTGGCGGATGTCGTCCATGCCCAGATAGGTCACGCCGAACTCGCGGGCGTTGTTCTCGAGGGTCTGGACCTGCACGGCGGATTCGGGATCGGCGATGCCGTTGGCGCGGCCGAGCGTGGGCACGTTGTGGTCCGGCACGGCGAGCGTGGCCTCCGGACGGTGCACCGTGCGACCGGCCATGCGCAGGCCTTCGAAGGCCTGCGGGCTGGTCACCTCGTGAACCAGGTGGCGATCGATGTAGAGGACACAGGTGCCGTCCTCCGCCTGATGCACCAGGTGGCTATCCCAGATCTTGTCGTAGAGCGTCTTAGGTCCGCTCATCGGGCAGGTCTCCTGTAGGCTATTCCTGGGGAGTTCCAGCCGTCTTCTTGGTACGGGTGAAGTCCTTCTTCTCCACGATACGCGCCGACTTGCCGGTGCGGCCACGCAGATAGTACAGCTTCGCGCGGCGAACCTGGCCGCGGCGCACGAGCTCGATGCTGTCGAGGCGCGGCGAGTACAGCGGGAACACGCGCTCCACGCCTTCGCCGTAGCTGATCTTGCGCACCGTGAACGACGAGTTGACGCCGTCGTTCTTGCGCCCGATGCAGACGCCCTCGAACGCCTGCACGCGCTCGCGGCTGCCTTCGACGACGCGCACATTGACGCGGACCGTGTCGCCCGGCGCGAAGTCCGGGATGGTCTTGCCTTCGGTCAGCTTGGCGACCTGCTCCTGGTTGAGCTGTTCGATAATGTTCATTGCACCTGTTCCTTAGCCGCTCTTGTTGTTCTTCCCGGCCATGTACCGGTCCCATAGGTCGGGCCGGCGTGACCGCGTTATAGCCTCAGCCCTGCTTTTCCGCCAAGACGCAATTTCCGCGTGATGGCCGGATTGCAAGACCGCGGGGATCTCTCGTCCTTCCCAGTTCTGCGGCCTGGTGTACTGGGGGTATTCCAGCAACCCGTCCGCGAAACTCTCCTCGTTCAACACCGCCTCGTCGCCGACGACGCCGGGGAGCAAACGCACCACCGCGTCGATCATGACGATGGCCGCCGGCTCACCCCCCGACAGCACGAAATCGCCCAGGCTCACCTCTTCCACCTGCCGCGCCTCGAGCACCCGCTCGTCGACGCCTTCGAACCTGCCGCACACCAGCGTCACGCCGCCCGCCTCGGCCCACCGCCGCGCCATGGCCTGGTCGAACACCCGGCCGCGCGGCGACAGATAGGCCAGCGGCCTGCCCGCCCTGGCCGGGTCCGCCAGCGCCGCGTCGATCGCGGCGGCCAGCACGTCCGGCCGCATCACCATGCCGGGACCACCGCCCGCCGGCGTGTCGTCCACGGTCCGGTGCTTCCCCAGCCCATGCGCCCGGATGTCCAGTACATCGAGCGACCATGTGCCCCGTTCAAGGGCCTTGCCCGCCAGCGAAACGCCCAGCGGGCCGGGAAACATCTCCGGAAAGAGCGTCAGCACCGTCGCCGCGAACGCAGGCACTATGCCGTCTCTCCTTCCGCTTCCTCGTCTTCTTCATCCAGGCGGACGACAACCCGCCCGCCCTTCACGTCGACCACCGGCACCGTCTCGCGCCGGAACGGGACCAGCACCGATCCGCCGGTCCCGTCAAGCCGGACATCGAGCATGTCGCCCGCCCCGAACGCATGGACGGCGGTCACCGTCCCCAGCGTCGTCCCCGTCTCGTCCTCGGCCCTCAGGCCGACGAGATCGACGTGGAAGAAGCTGTCTTCCTCGTCCGGGTCGCCCAGCGCCGCGCGGCTCACGCACAGCCTGGTGCCCTTCAGCGCCTCGGCGGCGTCCCGGTCCTCGACGCCGTCGAGCCGGGCGACGACGCCGTCCTTCACCGTCCTGACGCCCTTCAGCCGGAAGACCCTGCCGCCCGGATCGCCGGTCAGCGGTCCGTAGGCGGCGATTGCCCCGGGCGTCTCGGTGAAGGTCTTCACCTTCACCTCGCCGCGCACCCCATGCGCGCCGGCGATGGCGCCCAGGACGACCAGACCCTCGGCCTGGCCGGCCAAGGCTTACTCCGACGCTTCGGCGGCGGCTTCGGCCGGGGCTTCCGCGGCCTTGGCGGCGGCGGCGGAGGCGGCTTCGGCGGCAGCGGCGTTGGCGCGGATACGCTCCTGCGCCTTTGCCTTCGGCTTGCCCTGGATCAGGTTGCTGCGCGGCGCCGGCTGGGCGATCAGCTCGGCCGAGGCCAGGAACTTGGCGACCCGGTCGGTGGGCTGCGCGCCCTGCTTGAGCCAGTACTGCATGCGCTCGCTGTCGAACTTCAGGCGCTGCTCGCTGTCCTTGGGCAGCAGCGGGTTGAAGCTGCCGAGACGCTCGATGAAGCCGCCATCGCGCGCCGCGCGGCTGTCGGCGACCACGATGCGATAGTAGGGACGCTTCTTCGCGCCGCCGCGCGCCAGTCTGATCTTCAGTGCCATTTTCGCTCCTTGTTCTTGGTCTTGTGGTTCGTGGTTAGCGGGGCAGCAGGCCGTCGAAACCCGGCGGCAGCTGGGGCATGCCTCTGCCGCCCTTGCCCATCTTCTTCATCATCTCGGCCATCTGCTGATGCTGTTTCAGCAGCTTGTTGACCTCCTGCACCGAGGTGCCGGATCCCGCCGCGATGCGCTTCTTGCGCGAGGCGGCGATGATTTTGGTGTGCTCGCGCTCCTTGGGTGTCATCGACTTGATGATCGCGTCCTGGCGCACCAGCATGCTCTCGTCGATGTTCGCGCCGGCCAGCGCCTTCTTCAGCTTGCCGATGCCCGGCAGCATGCCGAGGATGCCGGACATGCCGCCCATCTTGCGCATCTGCTCCAGCTGCTTCTGGTAATCGACGAGGGTGAACTGGCCCTTCTTCAGGCGCTTGACCAGCGCCTCGGCGTCCTGCTCGCTCACCATCTCCTGGGCTTTTTCCACCAGCGAGACCACGTCGCCCATGCCCAGGATGCGCGACGCGACGCGCGACGGATGGAAATTGTCGATCTCGTCCAGCTTCTCGCCGGTGCCCACCAGCTTGATCGGGCGGCCGGTGACGGCGCGCATCGACAGCGCCGCGCCGCCGCGGCCGTCGCCGTCCATGCGGGTCAGCATGATGCCGGTGACGTTGAGCCGGTCGTTGAATTGGCGGGCGACGTTGACCGCGTCCTGGCCGGTCAGCGCGTCGGCGACCAGCAGGATCTCGGTCGGCATGGTGGCGAACTTCACCGAGTCCAGCTCGGCCATCAGGCCTTCGTCCACATGCAGGCGGCCGGCGGTGTCGAGCATCACCACGTCGTAGCCGCCGAGGCGCCCGGCTTCCATCGCCCGCTTGGCGATATCCAGCGGCATCTGGCCCGGCATGATCGGCAGGGTCGGCACGTTGATCTGGGTGCCGAGGATCTTCAGCTGCTCCTGGGCGGCCGGGCGGCGCGTGTCGAGCGACGCCATCAGCACCCGCTTGCGGTCGCGCGTCGCCAGCCGCCTGGCGATCTTGGCCGTCGAGGTGGTCTTGCCCGAGCCCTGCAGGCCGACCATCATGATGGCGACCGGCGGCACGGCATTGAGGTTGATGTCCTCGCTCTCGCCGCCGAGCATGGCGACCAGCTCGTCATTGACGATCTTGACCACCATCTGGCCGGGCGTGACCGAGCGCAGCACTTCCTGGCCGACGGCGCGGGCGCGCACCTTCTCGACGAAGTCCTTGACCACCGGCAGCGCCACGTCGGCCTCGAGCAGCGCCACGCGCACCTCGCGCATGGCCGCGCCCACGTCGGATTCATTCAGAACCCCGCGGCCCCGCAGCTTGTCGAAGATGTCGCCTAACCGGCCTGACAGCGTCTCGAACATTTTCCAAACACCAACGCCACCCGCGGGCGAACCTTCGCTGACGGGTGGGTATCCTCGGACACGAAAACACAGCGCTTTCGTTGAAGCGCGCGGAACCTAGGCGCGACGGGGCCGGGAGTCAAGGGTGGAGCGCGGCTAGGGTGGAGCGCGGCTAGCCTCCATTGCCCCGGCGCCGCATCGTCTTTAGGATCATGCCGGACGCCCGCGAGTTCCCGGAGCAGCGTTATGGATTTCTCTTTCGGACAGCTTTTGCGGATCGGCATCCAGATGATCATGGTTGTGCCAGCCGGCGGCGCGATCTTCGGCGCGTTCGCGACCATGTCCAGCGCCCCGTTGTTCCTGCTGTCGCTTATCACGACCTATGCGCTGACGCTCTGGGTCGCCATCGCCATTCACGAACTTGGCCACGCCGCCGCCGCCAAGCTGACCCGCCAGCGTATCAGGACCATTTCAGCTTGGCCGATCGACTACGACGTCAGGTCGAGAACCTTCCGGCTGTCGAAATGGATGATCACAAACGACATCGGCGGCTTCGTCAGCCTGGAGCCCGATCAATGGCCCACCTACCGCCAGCACATCCTCTTCATCATCGGCGGCATCGCGGCGAACCTGCTGGCCAGCGTCGTCCTGTTCACAATCGTCAATATTTCGGGCATCACGGATATCTCGCGCGGGGTCGGCTTGATCCTGACCGCCCTCGCCCTGATTTCCCTGGGGATGGCGCTGGGCAATGCCGTGCCCTTCAAAAGGTCGGACGATGATCTGCCCCACGGCAAGCGATCTTCCGCCATCAGTTCGGACGGCGCGCTGCTTCTTGACGCCATCCGAACCCGTCGCAACACAAACTGGCGGCGTTGGACGTAGTCTTGCCACCCCGGCCAAGCATCTGTCTAATCTCAGTGTCTATCTCAGTGACAGTGCACTTAACTCACCGGTCGACGCCGGAAGATCGAGATCGCCGGGCAGGCCGGAACGACAATTGGTGCACCATCACCGAATCTGCCACCGCGCCCAAACACCCGTAACCCGCATTTCGCTTGAGTCGAAAAGGGCACGGCCCATATAACCGCGCCATGAACGCACAGGGCACGGTACGCAACTTCGTCAAGATGCACGGGCTGGGCAACGATTTCGTTGTCTTCGACGCCCGCGCGGAGCCGCTTGCCCTGACGCCGGAACAGGCGCGCTTCGTCGCCGACCGGCACGTCGGCATCGGCTGCGACCAGATCCTGACCATCCTGCCGTCCGAGCGGGCCGACGCCTACATGCGCATCCACAACGCCAACGGCACCGAGGTCGGCGCCTGCGGCAACGGCGTGCGCTGCGTCGGCTCGTACCTGATGGCGACGCTGGGCCGCGACCGTGTGACCGTGGAAACCGCCGCCGACCTGATCCGCTGCGAGCTGGAAGCGGTGCAGGAAGAGCTGGTGACCGTCGACATGGGCGAGCCGCGCTTCGGCTGGCGCGAGATCCCGCTGGCGCGCGAGGCCGACACCCTCAACATGGTGTTCGCCAAGGGTCCGCTGGAGGACCCGGTCTGCGTCAATGTCGGCAACCCGCATGTTGTGTTCTTCGTCGACGACGCCCGGAAGATCGACCTGGCGACCTGGGGCCCGCGCATCGAGACCGACCCCATGTTCCCCGAGCGGGTCAACGTCAGCGTGGTCCAGGTGCTGTCGAGCGACGAGATCCGCCTGCGGGTGTGGGAACGCGGCGTGGGCATCACCCAGGCCTGTGGAACGGCGGCCTGCGCCGCCGCCGTCGCCGCCATGCGGCGCGGCCTGACCGACCGGGAAATCATGGTGCGGCTCGACGGCGGGCCGCTCGAAATCTCGTGGGGCGACGACAACCGCATCCTGATGCGCGGGCCGGTGGCCACCAGCTTCAGCGGGCAGGTGATGCTGTGAGCGCGCCGGAGATCATCACCTTCGGCTGCCGGCTGAACACGCTGGAATCGGAAGTCATCCGCCGCAACGCCATGGCCGCCGGCCTGGACGACGCGGTGATCGTCAACACCTGCGCCGTTACGGGCGAGGCCGTGCGCCAGGCCCGCCAGGCGATCCGCCGCGCCCGCCGCGACCGGCCGGACGCGCGCATCATCGTCACCGGCTGCGCCGCCCAGACCGATCCCGCCGCCTTCGCCGCCATGCCCGAGGTCGACCGGGTGCTCGGCAATGAGGAAAAGCTGCGGCCGGAAAGCTTCGACTTCGGCATCGGCCTCACCGAGCGCGTGCAGGTCAACGACATCATGTCGGTGCGCGAGACCGCCGGCCATCTGGTCGACGGCATCGACGGCCGCACCCGCGCCTTCGTGCAGGTGCAGAACGGCTGCGACCACCGCTGCACCTTCTGCATCATCCCCTATGGTCGCGGCAATTCGCGCAGCGTGCCCATGGGCGCCGTGGTCGAGCAGGTCAAGCTGCTGGTGGACAGCGGCTACCGGGAAGTGGTGGTGACCGGCGTCGACATCACCTCCTACGGCGCCGACCTGCCGGGCGCGCCGTCGCTGGGCAGCCTGTGCGCCAGCATCCTGAAGGCGGTGCCCGCGCTGCCGCGCCTGCGGCTGTCGTCCATCGATTCGGTCGAGGTCGATCCGCTGCTGATGGAGCTGATCGCTGGCGAGCCCCGGCTGATGCCGCACCTGCATCTCAGCTTGCAGGCGGGCGACGACATGATCCTCAAGCGCATGAAGCGCCGTCATTCCCGGCAGCAGTCCATCGAGTTCTGCGACGCGGTGCGCGCGAAGCGGCCGGACGTGGTGTTCGGCGCCGACATCATCGCCGGTTTCCCGACCGAGACCGAGGCCATGTTCGCCAACACCCTCGCCTGCGTCGACGAGGCCGACATCACCTTCCTGCACGTTTTCCCCTATTCGGCGCGCCCCGGCACGCGCGCCGCGCTTATGCCGCAGCTGCGCGGCGACGTGATCCGCGAGCGCGCCCAGATCCTTCGGCGGTGCGGCGAGCAGCGGCGCGACGTCTTCTTCGCCCGCCAGCAGGGCCGCGAGGCCGACGTGCTGGTGGAGAAGATCGAGGGCGGCGACAGCGTCGGCCACACCCAGCACTTCGCGCCCATCGTCATCGCGGGCGCCGCCGACGGCATCGTGCGCGCCCGCGTCACCGGCCGCGACGGCAATACCCTGACCGGACGGCTGGCGGCGTGAGCGAACCGGAGAAGAAGGGCTGGTTCAGCCGTCTCAAGGACGGTCTGAAGAAAAGCACCAGCTCGGTCTCCGACGGCATCACCGGCCTGTTCACCACCGGCGTCCTCAGCGGCAAGCGCAAGCTGGACGCGGCGACCCTCGACGAGCTTGAGGACGTGCTGATCATGGCCGACTTCGGCGTGGCGACCGCCGCGCGGGTCACCCAGGAGCTGGGCCGGACCCGCCTGGACAAGGAAGTGTCCGACGACGAGGTCCGCCGGACGCTGGCCAGCGTGGTGGCGCAGACCCTGATCCCGGTCGCCAGGCCACTGGTCGTCGACCCGGCCAACCGGCCGCATGTGATCCTGGTCGTCGGCGTCAACGGCAGCGGCAAGACCACCACCATCGGCAAGCTGGCGCGCCAGTTTCGGGGCCAGGGCAAGAGCGTGATGCTGGCTGCCGGCGACACCTTCCGCGCCGCCGCCATCGAGCAGCTCGCCATCTGGGGCGAGCGCAACAACGTGCCGGTGATCGCCAGGCCTGTCGGCTCGGACGCCGCCGCCGTCGCCTTCGAGGCGCTGGAGCGGGCGCGCGCCCAGAACATCGACGTGCTGATGATCGACACCGCCGGCCGGCTGCAGAACAAGCAGGGCCTGATGGAAGAACTCGCCAAGATCATCCGCGTCATCCGCAAGGCCGATCCCGCCGCGCCCCACGACACGCTGCTGGTGCTCGACGCCACCACCGGCCAGAATGCCGTGCAGCAGGTCGAGGTGTTTCTCGGCGTGGCGCAGATCAGCGGCCTGATCATGACCAAGCTGGACGGCACCGCCCGCGGCGGCGTCCTCGTCGCCTGCGCCGAGAAATTCGGGCTGCCGATCCACGCCATCGGCGTCGGCGAGAGCATCGAGGACCTGCAGCCGTTCGACGCCCGTGAATTCGCCGACACCATAGCCGGAGTGGCCGCATGAGCGCCGGATTGAAACTGCTTCTCGACCTTGGCCCGCTGGTGGTGTTTTTCGCCGCCTACTTCAAGGGCAACATCTATATCGCGACGGCTGCGTTCATGGCCGCGACCGTGGCGGCCATCGCCGTCTACTGGTTGAAGACCCGCCACATCCCCATGAGCCAGATCATCACTCTGGTGATCGTTCTGGTGTTCGGCGGGCTCACCCTGGCGCTCGACGATCCGCGCTTCATCAAGATGAAGCCGACCATGATCTACGTGCTGTTCGCGGCGATCCTGTTCGGCGGGCTGGCGGCCGGCCGCTCGCTGCTGAAGGCGGTGTTCGAATCCGCCTTCCCGCCCATGGACGAGGCCGGTTGGCGCATCCTCACGCTGCGCTGGGCCATCTTCTTCGCCTTCCTCGCGGTGCTGAACGAGGTCATCTGGCGCAATTTCTCCGAGGAGTTCTGGGTCAGCTTCAAGCTGTTCGGCTTCCTGCCGCTGACCATGGTGTTCGCCATGCTGCAGATGGGCGTGATGAACCGCCACGCGCTGCCTAAGCCGGCCGACGGTCAGTCCCAGGAAAGCTGAGACTTCGGAAGCCTGCCCGACGGATCGTGCACGCTCACCCGATGCGGCAGCGCCGGACCCCATCGCCACAGCACGAGATTATGGCTGTCCGGCCCCGATCCGATGGCGAAGCTGGGCACCAGGACGCCGGCCTGCCCGTCGCCGATCAGCCGGGCGGCCAGAAGCTGCGAGGGAACCGGCTTGCGCTCCAAGGCGAGCATCGCCCATGGCGACGCCAGCTCCTCGAACGCGACACCCGCGGCGGCGCGGGCGGCGGCGGTCCGCAGATCGGTGATGTCGGCGCAATCCACCTCGTAGCTGCACAGCACGCACGGCTCGATCTTGCCGGCGAACCCCTGATTGCCCTCGCGCACGGCGGTGACCAGGTCGAGGCTGAGATAGAGCGCCGGCACGCCCTTCGGATTGAACCGTCCCCCGTGGATCGCCGCGCCGTCGCCCGAGAGCGGCTTGAAGGACCAGCGCGGATCGTGGACCCGGTAGCCGGTCCCGACAAACCTCACGCCTTGAATCTCAAGCGTAGCCGCCCAGCGCCAGGTGATCGAGATAGTCGCGGACCGCCGCCGCCTGCCCGGTCTTGACCAGCGCCTCGGCGGTCCTGCCGCCGAACGCCGGGATCGGCTGGGCACGGTACCAGGCCATGGCCTGCATCCGGCCGCCCGCCCAGTCGGCGACGCGGGTGAGGATCTCCAGCATCTCGCGCAGCCGCGCCTGGGTCTTGCGCGCGGAGCGCAGCCGGGCCTTCTGCAGCACTTCCGGGCTGAGGCCCACGGTCTGCGCCAGTTGGGCGCGGGACATGGCGAACATGTCGGCCACCGCGTCGACGGGCACTTCGATGCCGGCGTCGTAGAACGCCTGATTGCCGTCCGCCATGCCGTGTGCTGCCTGTGCCTTGCGCACCATGTTCCCATTCCTTGACCGTATTACAGGTTATAATATAGGACAATCCCGCCCCCTGCGCAACTACCTGCTGACGGTCTCGCCCGCCGGGTTGGTGAACGGGCTGAACGGGCCCTTGCCGTCGATCTCGCGGAACTGGTTGAGGCCCCAGACCACGCTGGGGAACGCCAGTTCGTCCCACGGGATCTCGTCCCAGGAGAACAGCGCCACGTCGAGGCTCTCGGTGCCCGGCGAGAACACCGGCTCGGTCAGGTGCGCCTTGTAGATCAGCTGCACCTGGCTGATGCGCGGCACGTTGTAGACCGCCAGCAACTGCTCGATGACGATATGGGCGGTGGCCTCCTCGTAGGCTTCGCGGCGCGCCCCGTCCTCGGTACTCTCGTGTTCTTCGAGAAAGCCGGCCGGCAGCGTCCAGAAGCCTTTCCGTGGATGGATCGCCCGGCGGCACAGCAGGAATTTCCCGCCATAGGTGACGACGGCGCCGACGACGATCTTGGGATTGTCGTAGTGGATCAGGCCGCAGTCGTCGCAGACGAACCGTTCCCGGTTGTCGCCATCGGGAACGCGGCGGGTGAAGTTCTCGTGCTGGGCGGGATGATGTGCCATGGCCGGCAGTCTGGCACGGCCTCAGCCGCCCTTCAACGCCGCCAGCGCCTCCGCCGCCGCCGCATTCGCCGGATCGATCCGCCGTGCCTGCTCGAACGCGCCGATCGCATCGTCCCTGCGGCCGAGCACGGCATAGGCCTTGCCGAGGCGCAGCCAGCCGTCGAGGTCGTCCGGGTTCTGCTTCAGCCGGTCGGCGAGGCGCTGGACCATGCCCTCGATCATGGCGCCGCGGTCGTCCTCGGACATGTCACGCGCGGCCTCGACCTGCGCCGCGTCCGGGCCGGGCGCGCCGGGCGTGGCAGCGAAATCGGGTGACGGCAGGCCCATGCGGCGCGCGGCCCGCGTCAGGCCGCGTTCCAGCAACGCGGCATACTCGGCATCGGGCGGCGTCTCGGCGGCGAGCGCCGCCCAGCGGTCGAACGCGGCGCGGTCGTCGTGGTTCTGGAAGTCGGCGAGGCCCAGATAGTACCGCGCCATGGGATTCTGGGGGTCGAGCGCCAGCGCCTTGCCGAAGGCGTCGCGTGCATCGGGGTTCACCATGCCGGCGTCGCGGGCGACCCGCGCCAGGCCCAGCGACAGCCAGTGGCCGACCTTGCCCGGCTCCAGCCGCGCGGCGGCCTCATAGGCTTCGACCGCCAGGTCGTACCGGCCCACCGAGCTGGCGAGCTGCCCCTGCATCAGCCAGCCGCGCAACTCGTCCGGCCGCGTGCGCATGGTCGCGGCCATGCGCAGGGCCAGCTCGTCGGCGGTCGCCTGCTCGGCCGGCACGTCGGCCGCGCGCGCCGCCGGCCTGTCGGGCAGGCCCGGATTGCCCAACTGGTGATAGATCGCCCCGGCCAGCACGGCGACGGCCGCGGCGAGCGTGATCGCGGCGGCCTTGCGGCTTCCGGCCGGCATCTCCGCGTGCCGTTCCGGCGCGGCGCGATCGGCCGCGCGCAGCAGCCGGCGCTCGACCTCGATGCGCGCCGCCTCGGCTTCCAGCGGGCCGATGGCGCCCGCCTCGCGCTCGGCCGCCAGCTCGGCGAGCTGGGCCTTGTAGAGGGCCACGTCGTAGTCGGCCCGCTCCGCGACCGCGCCGTGCCGGCGCAGGATCGGAACCGCCAGGACGGCGGCCGCCAGCACCGCCAGCAGCGCGAACAGGGCATGGAGCATCAGGGCGGCTCGTCGAGCAGCGCCCGCAGCCGGGCGCGCTCGTCCGCGTCGAGCGCCGCGGGTGGCGCGGGCACGCGCTGGCGGCGGATGAATACCCAGGCGCCTACGCCGCCGGCAATCAGCATCAGCGCGGGGGCCAGCCACAGCAGCGCGGTGCGGATGTTGAACGGCGGCTTCATGAGGATCCAGTCGCCATAGCGGTCGACCATGTACTGGTGCACCTGCGCGTCGGTCTCGCCCGCCGCCACCCGCTCGCGGACGATCTCGCGCAGGTCGCGGGCCAGCTCGGCGTTGGAATCGGTGATCGACTGGTTCTGGCAGACCAGGCAGCGCAGGTCCTCCATGATGTCGCGGGCGCGTGTCTCCTGGACCGGGTCGGCCAGCATGGTCTCGTCGGCGCCCACCGCCAGCGCCGGGCCGGCCCACAGCAGCAGCGCGATAACCGCGAGCACCCTCATTTCAGCCCCCGCAGCAACGGGACCAGCGTGTTGGCGACGACCGCCTCGTTGAGCGGGCCCTGGAGCCGCCAGACCACGTTGCCCGCCCGGTCGACGACGAAGGTCTCGGGCACGCCCGAGATGCCCCAGTCGATACCGACCCGGCCGGTGGCGTCGAAGCCGGCGCGCGGGAACGGGTTGCCGTCCGCCGCCAGCCAGGCGCGCAGGTCGGCCGGATTGTCCTTCCAGGCGATGCCGTAGACCGGCACGCCGGCGCGTTTTTCCAGCTGCATCAGGATGGGATGCTCGACCCGGCACGGCGCGCACCAGCTGGCGAAGAAATTGACGATGGCCACCTTCCCCTGCAGGTCGGCGCTCGCCAGCCCGTCGCCGCCCTCCAGGGCCGGCGCCAGGTCGAAGGCCGGCACCGGTTTGCCCTCGAGGGCAAAGGGCGTCTCCTGCGGATCCAGATCGAGAGTGAAGGCGACGCCGAACGCCACCGCGATGGCGAGGAAAATGGCCAACGGCAGGACGTGCTGCGGCTTCATTCGGCCGGGACTCCGGCCGGCACCTTGGCGGCGCGCGGCGCGCCGACCCTGAGGCGCCTATCGGACAGCGACACCATGCCGCCCAGCACCATGATCAGCGCGCCCGCCCAGATCCACGACACCAGCGGCTTGTGATACAGCCGCACGCCCCAGCGGCCGTCGCTCTGCGCCTGGCCGATGACGGCATAGAGGTCGCCGGTGAATAGCGGATCGATCGCCGCCTCGGTGGTCTCCTGCGGCGGATCGGCGAAGCGGCGGGTCTCCGGGAACAGCCGCTCGAGGAACTTGCCGTCCTTGTAGACCGAGAACGTGCCGCGGATCGCCGCGTAGTTGGGTCCGCGCACCGGTCCGACCGCATCGAGCACGAAACGGTAGCCGCCGACCCGCACGCTGTCGCCCGGCTCGATGACGGTGATCTCCTCGCGTTGCCAGGCGCTGGAGACGGTGATGCCGAAGATCATCACGGCGATACCCAGATGGGCGATGGTCATGCCCCACGCGCCGCGCGGCAGCCCGGCGGCGCGGCGCAGTGCCTGGCCCGGCGCGCGGAAGAGATTGATCCGGCCCGCCAGCTCGGTCAGCACCGAAGCGGTGAGCCAGACGCCGTAGGCGACGCCGATGCTGGCCCAGAACGGCCCCTTGGTCGCCAACGCCACCGCCAGCCCCGCGATCACCGCCAGCGCGAAGGCGGGACGCAGACGCCTGAGCGCGTCGCGCAGATTGCCGCGCTTCCAGGCGAGCAGCGGCCCGAGCCCCATAAACGGGATCAGCAGCGCCATCAGCGCCGGAAACACGATGTTGAAGAACGGCGCCGCCACCGACACCTGGTAGCCCGCCTCCTTGGCGATGAGCGGATAGAGCGTGCCGAACAGGATAACGAACGCCGCCACCGCCAGCACCAGATTGTTCATGATCAGGCTGGTCTCGCGCGACACCGGCGCGAACATGCCGGTCGCCTTCATGGACGGCGCGCGCACGGCGTAGAGCGTCAGCGAGCCGCCGACCACCAGGATCAGGAAGGCGAGGATGAACACGCCGCGTTCCGGGTCGCTGGCGAAGGAATGCACCGAGGTCAGCACGCCCGAGCGCACCAGGAAGGTGCCCAGCAGGCTGAGCGAGAAGGTGATGATGGCGAGCAGGATGGTCCAGCTCTTGAGCGTGTCGCGCTTCTCGACGACGATGGCGCTGTGGAGGAGCGCGGTGCCGGCCAGCCACGGCATGAACGAGGCGTTCTCGACCGGATCCCAGAACCACCAGCCGCCCCAGCCCAGCTCGTAATAAGCCCACCATGACCCCAGCGCGATGCCCGCCGTCAGGAACGACCACGCGGCCAGCGTCCATGGCCTGACCCAGCGCGCCCAGGCCGGATCGACCCGCCCCTCGATCAGCGCCGCGATGGCGAACGAGAAGGCGATCGAGAAGCCCACATAGCCCAGATAGAGCATCGGCGGATGGAACGCGAGGCCCGGATCCTGCAGCAGCGGATTGAGGCCGTTGCCGTTGAGCGGCGCCGGGTCGAGCCGGGCGAACGGATTGGAGGTGAACAGCGAGAACGCCAGGAAGCCCAGCGTGATCAGCGCCTGGATCGCCAGCACGCGGGCGCGGAACGCATCCGGCAGGTTGCGCCCGAAGGCGGCGACCCCGGCGCCGAACAGCGCCAGGATCAGTATCCACAGCAGGATCGAACCCTCGTGGTTTCCCCACACGCCGCTGATCTTGTAGAGCATCGGCTTGTCGGTGTGGGAGTTGAGCGCCACGTTCACCACCGAGAAGTCGGACACCACATAGGCCCAGGTGAGCGCCGCGAACGACAGCGCCACCAGCCCGAGCTGCAGGAACGCGGCCGGCCGCGCGACGGCGATCAGGGCGGCGTTGCCCCGCTGCGCGCCGATCAAGGGAACCGTGCCCTGCACCAGCGCCGCCAGCAGCGCCAGGATCAGCGTGAAGTGGCCAATTTCAACGATCATTTTGGTCGACGATCATTTCGGCTCGCCCCGCCGCCACTCGCCCGAACGCTTCAGCGCGTCGGCCACCTCGGGCGGCATGTATTTCTCGTCGTGCTTGGCCAGCACGCGGGTGGCGACGAAGGTGCCGTCGTCGCCCAGCCTGCCCTCGGCCACCGCGCCCTGCCCTTCGGCGAACAGGTCGGGGACGAGGCCGTGCTCGGTCTGGTCGTAGACCACCGGCACCTCGGACGCGCCGTCGGTCACCACGAAGCGCATCACCATCTCGTTGTCCTTGTGGACGCTCCCGGGCTTCACCAGCCCGCCGAGGTGAAACGATGTCTCGGGCGGCGACGCCAGCTTGCGCAGGTCGCCGGGGCTGTAGAAGAACCGCACATTGTCGCCGAGGGCATAGAACGCCAGCAGGCCGGCGAACGCCAGGATGCCAAGCCCGGCGCCCAAATAGATCATGCGCTGGGTCTTACGCTTCATCGCCGCTCCGGTTTTGGTCGAGCATGGCCTCCAGCGCCGCCTGCGCGCGCAGCGCCCGGCGCAACCGCAGCACGCCGGCCACCGCGAGGCCCGGCAGGATCACCGCCGCCGCCGCGTAGGACGACCAGATATAGGCGGCGTATTCCCAATCCATGCTCAGGCCTCCGCCTGCATCATCTGCAGCGCGCG
>LNFM01006422.1_pt1 | contig 19357 bp, 14 predicted proteins | sample 596031 | NCBI WGS metagenome assembly LNFM01 (sample SAMN04254537, study PRJNA301005) | activated carbon metagenome | isolation source: dual media filters at the Ann Arbor, Michigan drinking water treatment plant | place: USA: Ann Arbor | reverse complement strand
ACTTTCCAATAAATATTTTCCGGTGATGTAGCTCGTGCCGTAGCCTGGCTGGCGCAGGTACAAATGTTGTTCGAAGATTAATAATTCTTTTTCCGTTTTCATCCACCCACGCGGTGTGTACTCCGAATGAATTTTTCCTGCTTCTTCCATTGTCATCTCATTCGCATGGGCATACAAGGAGCCAAGGCCACGGGCAGCGCGCTGGGCTATCATGATGTACACTATTTCTTTTACGCGTGGATCATCGTTATACAAGCCAGCTTGCATGAACATTTCTTCTACCGCTGTAGCCGTGCCTTCATTGCGCGAATCGAAAATGTTATAGAGCAATGGTCCCCTTCGGATTTCACTGTCATGCGGTTCATTATCCATCTGTGCTAATTCAAACCAATGATAAAAATGCGAGTACAGTGGCCGAGGGTCATGATGTAATGTGATGAGGAAAAAGTTTTGCTTCTCAGCTGGTACCAAACTACCGAGATGTTCGCGCAAAGCCGGCTCGAAATATTCTTTCACCGTTACGATTTCATCTTTTTCTAAAAAGGTCATTAAGCTTTTAGCTGCTCGTTCGGTCAACGCAGCGAAAGCTTCTGGTGTATACACCGGTTTTAGTTGGGGCAGGTTTCTGTTTCGGTGTTCTTCCAATTTTAATGCCGTCCAGGCGCGCGCCAGTTCCCGCTTAAGTAACATTACTTCATCCTCCCAGGTAAGTGGTACAAGGTGTACGTTTTTCAAATACCAGGTATAATTTTCTTTCCCTATTCCTGACGGTCCTGTTTTGGAGACGGATTCTTTCTCAAGCCATTCGACCAAATTATTTGTCGATTGAATTGATTCTTTTATAATCGCTACGAGATCCAGCTGATCGCTAACTCCGGGCAGTTGCAGTAAACCCTCGAGCTCGGTACTCTGCGTTCTTATATCCCGGATTCCTGCAAGCCATAAATCTTTGGCGTTGCCGGTGAGATTGGTCTTAGCCTTTTCGTTCAAGGTTTTAATCACACGAAGTTGCGCGGTCAGTTTTTCTTTACTTTCGCTCGACAATGGAAACTGATATTTCCAAAGGTCTACGATGGCATGATGCGTGGAGCCTTCGTGAGCCGGCACATCACTGCGGTCCAACCAAAGCGTTTTATAAAATGCAGGGTCACGCTCCCAGGGTCGCAACACGCGGTGATCGAAATCAAGTCCGTTCATTTCGGCATGCACAATGTACCAATCTACCTGATGTTCTATTGGCCAGCCTGTAGTGTCAAAATTCTGAAGTTGTTTTTGCCAGCTCTTTAGTTCCTCGTGTTGCTTTTTCATAGCCACAACAGAGTAGTCAGGCACACCTTCATTCAATTTTGGCTTTTGAAACTCACGCCACGATTTGAATAACTCAACGAGCTGTTCGTGGGTAGTAGATTTCCTAGTGTCAACGGAAGTTGGTGCGGTACAGCTGACCAGAATAAGAAAGCAATAACAGATCAGCACAAGGGGATTGGAAAATCGTATCATATCTTCCAAGCTAAAAAAATTAAAAACAAGTTGAGCTTTTCTGTGAATTTTTTATCTCGATTTTCTTTGACCGGCCCGGCCGAGATATTTAAAGGCGTCTGCCATCATGATGGTACCCGTAATGCCGGTAACACCACCGGATACCAAAAGCACTTTACCCAAATCATCATTTTTTCTTCCCAACATAAGTCCTCCGGCTATGGTTACGGAATAACCTAGAGTTGCAACGATAATGCCGCGCTTAAATTTATTTTGGGATTGAGAAAGGTTTACTTGGATCTGCTCTATATCGCCCTTAAGCAGCAATATTTCGTTTTTCAATTGCTCAACATCCTTCGTATCCGTCTGCGCGAAACTTAATGCTGGCAGGATAAAACATAAACTGATAAATAATTTGAACATATTATTTATTTTATGCGCCAATATAAAACTGAACCGGTGATCATGCAACTATCTGTCAAGCCAGGCTTTAAAATCCGAGGAACGGTCACGGCTGATCGTAAGCTCGTGAATACTGGGCTGCTTTAGTTTCACTTCCAGTCGCGTACTAATCAACCCTTTTATTTCAGCAATGGCATCTACATTAACAATAGCCTTCCGGCTTATGCGAAAAAATCTAGCATTGTCTAGTTGTCCTTCCAACTGCTCCAATGTGTAATCGATCAAAAATTTTTTATTATCATTTAGTGTATAGATATAAACCTCTTTGCCATCGGCAAAAAAATAGGCAACCTCATCCGTTGGTTTATATTGTAGCTTATTTCCTGACTTCACCAAAAGGCGTTCTTTAGGTTTTTGCTTCTCTTTTAAAAGCCAATCTTTTAATTCCGTTAATCGAATGTTAACATCTTCAGGTTGTTGACGCATACGTTTCCACTTGGCGATGGCTGCCTCCAGGTCGTCTTGCTGAACAGGCTTCAGCAGGTAGTCGATACTCAGGTGCTTAAATGCCTGTAGGGCATACTGATCATAAGCCGTGGTAAAAATGATGGGTGCATCTACAGCAACACGATTAAAAATTTCAAAACTCTTTCCATCAACTAGCTCGATATCCAAAAACAGTAAATCTGTTTTATTTCCGGAAGAAAAAAAGGAAACAGTTTCTTCAATGCTTTCAAAAATAGCCTGTATAAAAAAAGGTTCCTCGGTTTTTTGTAAAAGAGACGTAAGGCGCTCTGCTGCCAGGGCTTCATCTTCTACAATCAAAACATTCATGGCTCCAGGTAAAGTATTGGCAGCTTAACGATAAACAGTGTGTCTGTCTTTTCTATTTTAACCGGTTTATCTGATAAAAGTTTATAGCGACTCACGATATTGTTCAGACCAATTTTTGTGGATTCTTCCTCAATCTCCTTTTTCTGAAGGCTGTTGCTCACTTTAATATAGTCGCCCTCTGTTTGAAGTATTATGTTGAGGGGGGCCTTTTTGGAGGCAACATTATGTTTAATTGCATTTTCAATTAGCATTTGCAGGGATGCCGGAGCCACCATTACTTGCTTCAAGCCATCTGAAATTTTGCTTTCAATGATTAGGTTATCATTAAACCGTGTTCTTAACAAGTACGTGTAAGAGTCAAGGAAAGCCAGCTCTTCTTTTAACGTGACAATTTTCTTCTCCTGGTTGTAAAGCAAGTACCGATACACATTCGAAAGCTGGGCAATAAATTTAGACGATGCTTCCGCATCTTTATGTACTAATGTGGACAAGACATTAAAACAATTGAATAAAAAATGGGGGTTAATCTGATTTCGTAGGGCTTCAAACTGAGCTTCAATATTTTGCTTTTTCAATTGTTCGGCCTCCAATTGTGTCTTCTTTAACCTGTTCATGAAAAACACGATCGCATTAATACAGTTTAAAAACAGGTTCACCCGAAACCCAAATGCGGTGAGAAGTTTCCAGTGTGTAAAATTTAAGTCTAATGGTTTCCCCAGGAAAAAATAGAGAATGAATAATGAGACTGTTGACACTATAACGACATTCACCATGCTTGCCAGAAAAAGTATGATCAATGGGTGTACCCTTGAAACTCGTGGCATGACAAGTTTTTCTGCAAGGCGGTTTAATTCCCAAACACCCAAAACAACGACAGCAAGGACTGCGAATAAGAATCCGCTATTGAGTTCAAAGTCAAAAAGGTGGGTGCCCACCGTAACCCTAATGTTAATATAGGAATAGAGCGAAAGCAGGAATATAAATACGTATCGGTAGCGGACTGAAAACACTTTTTTAAAGATTAACGCTGTTCAAATAAACTAAATTATCTGGTAATGGTTATGCCCCGCAAATTTGCGGGGCTTCAACCCTACTACCAAACCCACTTCTACCTAGGGAAGAAGTACCTTATCAATTACGTGGATAACTCCATTTTTACCTTGAATGTTTAACAAGGTGGGCAAGAGAGCAGCGGGAGTACCCGAACCACCTACTACCGTTAAGTTTGCAGTATTCACTGTTACATTTCCATTAAGCGTGGGAACCGCACCAGAAACTAAATCTGTTGAGAATCTTCTCACACCTACTACATGTTTTTTAAGAACTGCTATCAATGTTGCAAGCGGAATCTCATTGACATTAGCTACGCCAAGGGAAGTGTATAATGCCTGAAATGCTGCATCTGTTGGTGCAAATACAGTCAATTCACCAGTGGATGCACTTACCGCTGCCAATAAATCGTCTGCACCCTGGCCGTTTGTACGAGACAATGCGGCCAATAGCTGAGTAAACTGTGGTGATGTTGCTGTTGTGTTAGCTACTACTATTTCAGCTATTGTTTGCGTTGGCGGAACCAATGTTCTATTAATCACATGAACAATTCCATTGGAAGCCTGAATATCAGTTGCGGTTACTTGAGTCGTGCCGTTAATAAAAACACCCGCTGTGCCTTTGCTTAGGTATAATTTGCCGCCACCAAATGTTGTGGCTGAAGACGGACCTGTGGCAATATTTGCCGCGGTGATTTCCGATGTTCCTGCAATAACGTGATATGCGAGTATAGAATTTAACAAGGCGTTACCAGTTGTTGTATTTGGAGGAAGTGTGGTAATGCCTGCAGCAGTAAAGGCTGCGTTTGTTGGAGCAAATAATGTTAACTGGTTAGTTGATGAAAGTAATGTAGGCAATAAACCTGCCTGTACAACGGCTGATACCAATGTAGAAAAATTCTTATTGAAATATGCAGGAGCTACAATTGTTCCAACAATCGGAGTTATAGTAGGCGGCACAAGCACTGCGTCAATTACGTGTACTACACCATTGGTGGCGCGAACATCAGCAGTAACAACATTAACGGTTGTATTTAACTTTACGCCTGAAGTAACATTGACATTGATAGCTTCACCCCCAACCGTGGTTACATTACCATTGGTAAGTTGATTAGATAAAACCGCGCCTGTGGATACAACATGGTATTGCAATACACTTCTCAACACTGACTCTGGAATGTCATCCAGACTTGTTTGACCGATAGCTGTAAGTAGACTGGCAAAGGCCGTGTTGGTGGGAGCAAAAACGGTAAAGGTTCCACTTCCGCTAAGCGTGGTCACTAAATCCGGATACTTGATAAGCGCAGCAACCAAGGTGCTTAACTCTGGGTTGCCCTGGGCAAGTGCCACAATACTTTCGGTAGGTACTACTTCATTGTCGTCATCATTGCAGCTCGCAAGAACAAATGAGAAGGCTAGTACGAAGGCCATCACTTTCGTGTGGAAGCCTGAGAAGAATTGATTTTTTTGTTTTGTATTCATGTTGAGTTTGTTATCTGGTTTGCTCTAAAAACTCAACAAAAAGACTTTTGATTTGTCGCGTATGTACGAAGCGCACGATTTGGCTACTGAGTAGCTATAAATCGGGAGTGAACGGGGATCGGGAATCTAAAACTTTGGTGTTGTCTCTGGCTCTGCGAAATCTCCACGCAATAGGCGATAGCGCTTTCGAGCCTCTGCGGCATAAACACTGCCTGGGTATTTATTTAAAAAGTCTAGGTAGATTTCCATGGCCTTATCATTATTCTTCAGGTAACGTTCTTGTATTTCTCCTTGCAGAAAATAGGCATCATCCGAAAGTATATCATCACCAAATTCTGTGATTATTTTTTCAAGCAGAGTAAAGGACTGATCAAACTCACCCCGCTTCATGCGAAGATTAGCTTCAAGCCAATAGATATCATCCTTAATGGTAGTAAAATCCTGTTCTATTTCTACCCAAACCGAATCGCTAACTGCAGATACTGCCGTGGGATTTTGCTTTTGTCGCTCTATTTCCTCTTTCAGGTTTTTAAGCTCCTCTGTTTTCATTGACTTTTCTACAGGCATTAAGTTTTTCGCAAGAGCATCCTGGCGGCTCATCTTTACTTTTTTTGTAACTCTAAAATCTTTAAGACGAACGAGAGCAAGGTCATTTTTATTTTGGGCTAACAACAATTCGACTGCAGCAAATTCCTTTAGTGCAGCGCCCGTTGTGTCATAAATCGTATTCTCCTTTATTCGCATACTTAGCTCCATCGCATCGTTGGCAATCTCGCGGGTAGTGGCTTGCTTCAAAATATCAAGGTGCTCCTGGGCCAATAGAAAATCGCCTTTGAAGTAAGAAAGTTTTGCGTTGCGCAATTTGGCTTCATAACCCAGGGGCGACTCCCGCTGAGTTTTTTCTACCTGCGAATACAACAAGGTTGCTTCCCAAGGTTCTTCTTTCAGCAAATAAATATCTCCAAGTTCAATTTTTGCTTTCGCCTTCATGGCAGGGGAAACCTTATTGTCAACTATCAACCGGTTAAGTCCGTTTACTGCAGAATCCTTTTCGTCAAGATAATAAGCATGCAGAAGTGATTGACTCATCACTGCCTCGTAACTATTGGGGTGGTCTGGATATGAATTTCTAAATTTCTGATATTCCGAGATAAGATATTTCACAGAGTCTCTGTTTACCGGATAGGTTTGCTTAACCTTTGCTTCGCGGGTTTGTATCAAACCCAGCCGGGCCGGTAATTCATTTTCTGTGCCCGCATATTCTTTTATAACAAATGAAAAGCAACGGTCTGCATTTATAAAATCGCCATTGTTAAGTGCGATCTGTGCTATCTCTAATGTCTTTGGCTGATCTTTCCTGAATCGCTTATCATATGCACGCGATTGTATATAGGCTCCATAAAAATTTTTCTGCTGTAGATTTACCCAAATGAGTAAGTCAACGAATACTTCGGAGTTTTGATTTTTCTGTACCCGATCATACAATAATTTTTCAAGGCTTTCTAACTCTTCGGGTTTTGTTAAAAGAATCTGCATGAGATTCTTAACATACGAAATATTGGCGGGTGTTTGCGTTACATAGTTCAGATACTCTTCCACCATCTGATCTCGCTTGCCGGAGAGACGGTAAAGGTTAGCGAGTTCAAGTGTATACAGGGAAGAATTATCCGATGAGCTTCGAGCCTGTTGAAGCGCAAGAATGGCATAGTCCACCAAATTGCGTGAAGCGAGATAATCTGAAGTTGCCTTGAGTTTGTACGGATCTTCTGCCTGGGTTTTGATAATACTTTTAAAATATTTATCGCCCTTTGGGATGTCACCAGAGCGTACGTAAATAATCCCCAAATCCAACCTGTAATTAAATTTTCCATCTCTTTTGATCAGCCGTTCAACATACTCTTCCGCAACCTTAAAGTTACCTGCATCGAGCAGCAAGTTGAGATAATTGGTGTGAACAAGTGCAACGTTTGCATTATTTTTTATCAATTGTTCATAAAGCGCCAACGCCTTCTCTTTTTCACCTTTCAGAATATATTCGTTGGCTATTTGAATTTCTTGTAAATCCTGAGAATAAGCTGGTGAGTAAACTAGTACACATAAGCACACAACCTGTATTGTTATTATTAAATATATATATTTAATGTAGTAGTAATTGTCTCTGTGCATTTGTGGATAAATTCTATTTTTTTAATGCGGGTTGGTATTTTGTGGATATTAAACTCACTCTTTCTTAATCAGAAGTTCGCTAAAGCAAGATACTATCAATTTGTCAACATTTTTCGTATTTGTGAATTAGAGTTTAAATAGGATTAACAAGAGGTGGATAATTTAGTATGGAAGGTGATTTATAAACAGACAGTACATGTTTTTAGGTGATTGTAACTTTGGATATCAGGAAAACGTATTTGTTAACATCAATCAACAACTTATTCAGAACTTTATCACCAAAGGTCCATATTCCCAATTTGCCCTGATGGGGAAGGAATACTTCCCCTCGTCTGATTTGTAGAATATGATTTTTTCAGGTTCTATACCTTTTTCAAAATTTCCAGCGTCCCATTTCCGGTTACCATTTGAATCGATCAATATCCGTATCCTGTACTCTTTGGGTTTAAGAAATTTGAAATTGATATCTTTAGGATTGTATTGTTTTTCTATAACAGTATTGTCTGAGGTAATAATTTCTATCAGGTAGTTTTTCTCTTTTGTTTCTATTTTTGCTGATACCATTCCGGTATCGTCTTCTTTAATAATTTCAATATTTTTTGATATAGATTTAGAGCTATCAAGCTCTATTGAAATGAACGCTCCTTTACCGTATCGCAGCATTGGAGCAATTGGTTTAAAACCTCTTTCCCGTATAACGGAATCAGCTTTTACTTCTATCCCAACTTTAAGAGATACTTGATGGTGTAAGGTATCGAATATTAAATTTTCTTTATTCACAGCAATTCTATTCAATGAGTCTATCTTAACATAAATACTGTCATAGTTTACTGATGATAATGGTTTGTTATAGGATAGAACATGAGTGTATTCTTTGGTTGCGGCATTATAGTTTTCTGATAACTCTTTTAGTCCAAATGTTTCAGTTGGCATCTTAGTCTCTGAATATTTGATAAAGAAGGTCGTATCTAACTTTTGAAGTACACTATCCTGTGCAAATAAATCTACTTGAATTGAGTCTGCTATCGGAAACCCCTGGTAGAAAATCATCTCGTTTTGTGCATCCCCATAGGAATAGATAACGGAGGCGTAAGACTCCAGTTTAATATTTAGGGAATCAACAAACTTGTTAAATCTAACAAGTGTTGTTTTATCCGTATTCCGGATACCTGTAATGGCTGGTGGTCGCGCATCTACACTAATAAGGTTGATTGATAATGAGTCAACATCTTTATCAAGTAAAACAGGTGTTGATAGATAACCGAACCTTTCAGTTTTGCTATCGACCTTAAGATTTTTGTTTTTGTCATCAAAGGCGTATATATAGTATGTTCCACCTTTTAAATTTCTAATAGAAAAACTACCCTCTTTGTTACTTTTGGTAAAGTATGTTGGTGTATGTTTATAGATGTTAAACGTGTCGCTTTGATAAAGAGCAACAGTAATTTTGTCCGGTATTTTTTCAGTAAATGTTTCACCAACTGAACCTTCGATGGTGAGAGAGTCAATAGTATCGCCTGTACTAAAGGCAAGTCGTAAATTTTCTGCCGGATTACCTTCTGTCAGGTCTTGTATTCCGTCTCTGAATGAAATGCTATATGTAGTATTTTCTTGCCATGAAAATTCAGGTTCTACTAGTACTTTGTTTTTCTTAACAGTGAATTTTGTGTTTTTTCCTGGAGAAGGTGTTATTAAAATCTCTTCCTTTGGATCTTTTAGTTTAATAAGTTCATCGAAGGTTAATTCGAGAACATCATTCTTAAAGTTTTTTTGTCCATCAGCTGGATTTGAAAAAGTCAGCTCGGGTGGGGTTTCGTCTTTCGGACCACCTGTTGGTGTGGTCTGGCTGGCGCACCCTAATAGGCTCAGGATTATTGTTACGCTTACTAGTTGATAAAATCTCATGCTTGTTTTGCAATATAGATGAGACTAGAGTATTGACCGGATTTTTTAGCTGACCTGTTGGATAGAATTCCGGTAGTCATTGCACTCATCATTTTTATTAATCCCGGTCTTTTGGGATCTTTGTAGCCCTCACTCAGTAGTGACACATAATATGAATCGAGTTTCATGGGTTCTATACTTAAAACCTGAAATCCGTGTTTAGATAGAAGTGAGGTCATACTTGTTTCAGTAAAATGCCAAAGATGTCTCGGCACATCGTATCCGGCCCAATAAGGACCATATTTTTTTGAATCTGCTGATTCATAGTTCGGTACTGCAATAAAAATGATGCCATCCTGATCGAGGTGTGACTTTAGTTCTAAAACTTTTGCATTGAGGTTGTGAACATGTTCCAGTACATGCCATAAGGTTATCACATCAAACTTTTTAGAGATCTCGTTCAGTTGATTTTTGATCCCTTGTTTTGTAAGTTGATGTGCCTTGTGTCTGGCATTTTCTGAAGGCTCAACGCCATCTACAATCCAATGATGATTTTGCATGTGTTGTAAAAACTCACCTGTTCCACACCCATAGTCAAGTAGGGCACCTGATTTTTTATATCTGCTGATGAGCTCGAACTTGGAGCGTAGAGTAATCTTGCGTGCTTGTAAGTAAACCTGATCGATAAAACTTCTGTTTCCTCCGCTATGGGAAATATATTTCTCTGATTGATAAAATTGAGCGATTGATGCCTGATCAGGCCGTGGATTTGTAAGGAGAAACTTACAATTTTTACATTGTTGCAACGAGAAGTCTTTTTGAGAAACTGTGTAATCTCTTGTAACCAAAACTGAGTCAAATGATTCGCCAGAACATATCGGACAAACGGAAATGGTTTCTAAGATCATTACTTGCCGAGATAGACGGTTAACACAGATACATCGGCTGGAGAAACGCCACTTATCCTGGACATCTGGCCAATCGTTTCAGGACGAATCCGCTTTAATTTTTCCCGGGCTTCTGATGAAAGCGCCTTCACACGATCATAGTCAAAGTCTGATTTTATCTTGTAATCTTCAAGACCTTCAATTTTCTCGGCTAATTTTTGTTCGCGTTCTATGTACGATTCATACTTCAAGTTTATTTCAACTTGTTGTTGAACTTCGTCAGTGTATTCATTGAGTTTTTCCCGAACAACAGGGTCAATTTTTTTCAACTCGTTAATTCCAATTTGCGGTCTGCGAAGTAGATTGATAACAGAAATCTTTTCTGAAATGGTTGAAGTATTAAGTTGTGCCAGCTCGTCATTCACAACCTCAGGAATTACCCGTATTTCTTTAAGCTCTTTAGATAGTCGAGCCATTTCATTTTTCTTGTTAGTAACTTTTTCAAGCCGGTCGTCAGATGCTAATCCAAGTTGATGTCCAAGTTCGGTAAGACGTATGTCTGCATTATCCTGCCGTAGCAAAATCCTATACTCTGCACGCGAAGTAAACATGCGATACGGTTCTTGTGTGCCCTTGTTAACCAGATCATCGATCAGTACACCTATATAGGCTTCAGATCTTTTCAATATGAAAGGCTCTTTATTATGTATTTTGTTGTGTGCATTAATTCCAGCCATTAATCCTTGACAAGCTGCTTCTTCGTAGCCAGTGGTACCGTTGATTTGACCTGCAAAGTACAGATTATCAATTAGTTGTGTCTCCAAACTCATTTTTAATTGAGTTGGCGGAAAGTAGTCATACTCTATCGCGTAGCCAGGTCGGAACATCTTCGCGTTCTCAAAGCCGGGGATTTTTCTGATAGCCTGGTACTGAATATTTTCAGGGAGTGAAGTTGAAAATCCGTTGACATAAATTTCTACAGTATCCCATCCTTCGGGTTCTACAAAAATCTGATGTCGTTCGCGCTCTGCGAACCGGTTAATTTTATCTTCAATAGATGGGCAATAGCGCGGTCCAAGTCCTTTAATTCGGCCTTGAAACATTGGTGATTGATCAAATCCTTTTTCAAGTTCTTTGTGAACAGCGTCATTAGTATAAGTGATCCAGCAACTAAGTTGTCGGTCTAATGGCTTAGTATCCGAGTAGGAGAATTTCCCAGGCTTGTCATCTCCGGGCTGTTCTTCCATTAATGAATAATTTAGAGAACAACCATCGATGCGAGGCGGGGTACCAGTCTTCATACGCCCCGATTCAAATCCTAGCTCAATAAGTTGTTCAGTAATTCCTGAGGATGATTTTTCAGCAGCCCGTCCGCCTCCAAAGCTTTTTTCTCCGATGTGGATCTTTCCATTAAGGAAGGTTCCGTTTGTAAGAACAACTGATTTCCCTTTCACCTCAAGGCCAAGTGCAGTTCTAACCCCAACTACTTTCCTATCCTTAACTATTAACCCCGTTGCCATTTCTTGCCAGAAGTCAATATTGGGAGTTTTCTCCAATGCAAGACGCCACTCTTCCGCAAACCGCATCCGGTCATTTTGAGTGCGCGGGCTCCACATTGCCGGACCCTTGGAAAGGTTAAGCATCCGAAATTGGAGCATAGATTTGTCCGATATTATTCCAGAATATCCGCCTAAAGCATCAATTTCACGCACAATCTGGCCTTTAGCCACCCCTCCCATTGCTGGATTGCACGACATTTGGGCAATAGTGTTCATGTTCATCGTGACCATAAGAACCTTTGAGCCCATATTAGCCGCGGCAGCTGCAGCCTCACAACCGGCATGCCCGGCACCAACAACAATTACATCGTATTCAGGAAACATTAGTATTTAGTTGTTCCACGTGAAACCTGGAGTGCTTGAATTTATTCTTCTCGAGAGTTTCACGTGAAACCCCGAGATTAACAGTTTATCAAAACCATAGGTTTCACGTGAAACTTATTTGCGCAAAGATAGGCAAGCATCTTCTTTTTTGCGCATAAGGGCTTTTTCCGAAGGCTTTTTGTCCATAAACCCTAAAAGATGCAAAACCCCGTGAATCATCACCCGGTGTAACTCCTCATCAAAAGAGTTCTTGAATTTGGCGGCATTTTCGGTTACTCTTTCAATACTGATATAGATATCAGCATGAAGTTCGGCACTACCATTAGAATTATCGAATGTGATAATATCGGTTAGTGTGTTATGGTTAAGGAAGTCCTTGTTAAGCTTGGCTAGGTATTTATCCGTGCAGAATATGTAGTTGATTTCAGCTTCTGGTCTCTTTTCTTTCTGGAGAACCTCTTTTATCCAAGAAACAGTTTTCCTAGGGTGCGGGATTGAATAGCTGGAATCTTCCTGGAAGAACCGAACCGAAATCATTAATTCATGTAAAAACTCAACTCTACAACCTTGCCCTTTTCCGTGAAGTCAACTTCATCGGCCAGATGCTTCATTAAAAATATACCTCGTCCACCGGGCTTCTCAATATTTTCTGGAGCGGTAGGGTCTGGCAAGTTGTGAAAATCAAAACCCACACCTTCGTCTTCGACCCTGAATTTGATCAGTCCCTCTTCAAGCGAAAGTGCAAGGGATACATTTTTCGCTGAATCTCCTCTATTACCATGTTTGATGGCATTATTAACAGCTTCTGTTACTGCTATCATGATGTTTCCATAGATATCATCGTTCAGATGGAATTTCTCCTTGGCATTGTCAATAAAGCTTTCAATCATCCTGATGTTTTCAGAAAGGGAAGGAATTTCAATGCGGATATTCTTCATGCCAGGCAATTCAGTTTATTTCCAGGGTCTTGATACGCTTAAAGTACTCTCCCACTTCTTGTTTATAATATGGATATAGCTTAGGAGGTACGGTTTTCAGCAATTCTACTTCTTTTTCCTTTAATCTTAAATACTCTTCAAATGCTCTTGGAATCTCATTCGTATAATCCTTGGCGGTTTCCCCTTTTCGCTCTTCATCAAGATCCTGTTCGCGCATAGACTTCTCAGCCTCGAGCAGTCGTGTAAGTATTTCTTTTTGCCGCTGAATAGTTTGCTCTGTAATCTGCTTATTAACCAGATCCATTTCTGTTTGTTCCATTTTGCCCGGTAAATCACCTCCTGGCATTTTACCACCTTCCTGTTTCATCTTCTCTTGCATTTCCTGAAGGGCTCTTCGAATTCGCTCTTGCTCCGCAGCCATCTGTGCAAATTCTTCTGATAACTGGCGTCCGCTCTTGCCCCCTTTGCGGATGTCTTCCATTTGCTGATTTAACTGTTGCTGAAGTTTTCCAAGGCTAGGTTTACCCGGTGATTTCTTCTTTCCTTTTCCAGGCATTGCATTGGCCATCATATTCATCATCATTTCAAAATGATCATTTAACATGAGCGCGAGATTATTTATGCTAGTCATGGAAAGTTGCATCTCCGTACTCGCATTTGCTTTGCGTCTTTCTTTAATGTTTACTACAGCTTTTTCAACGTGATCATTTAATTCACCAATCTCGCGTGTAACCACCGATCCCATAAAGGGATCTTTTTTAGATAGACTTAACAGGCTGTCTTCCAACACTTTAGCATCATCTTTTAGCTTCAGTTGGTTTTGTGAAAGCTGTACATACTTAGGATCGGTTTGTTGAATCGGTGCAAATTCTTTCATTAAATTTTCCTGGTCATACGAGAGCTTAATAAGTCCATGAATAATTTGACGTAAGCTTTCGAGATTTTGCTGATCAATCTCCATCTCCATAGAATTTTGCATCCCCTCCATCTGCTGCTGCATTTCTTTCATTTTCGAAATGGCTTTCTTTTGCTGTTGAGCCGACTTTTTTGTCTCCCCTTTGTCAAGAGATTCCTTGCTCTCCTGTTGAGATTGTTCTACCTCTTCTTGTTTTTCCGGATCAGAGGTTTCTTCGGGTTTATCGAGTTCCTCACCAAGTTTATCAAGTTCGTTCAGTTTCTCTTTCAGGTCTTCAAATTCACTTTTTAACTGCTCTTGCTCTTTAGCAAGTTCTTCCGGACTAGACTTTTCAGCTTTTTCATTCTGGTCTCCTTTGGAATCTTTTCCTTTATCGTCATTTTCTGTAGGATCGGTTATCTCTTCAGTTTTTTCCAATAGCTCCTCCTGCTTTTCAGTTTGTTGCTTTAATTCTTCAATGGCTTGTTCCAACTTGTAATCATATTGCAGTTGTTTGAAAAGCTCAAGGGTCCTTTCCAATTCTTTTTCAAGATTGACTTCTTTGCGGTCCATCTTATCCAGCATTTTCTGGATTTGGTTCATGTCCGCATTCTCTTTCAAAAGTTTTTCTAATTCCTGAAAAAGTTTTTTGGTCTCTTCATCGAGTAATTCATTCATCAATTTTTGTATCTGCTCTGATTTCTCTTTGATGCGCTGGCTTTCTTCAGAAAACGATTCTTTCTTTTGCTCAAGGAGAGAGTTCTCTTTTTGGAGGTTGTTAATTGCTTCGTCCAGTTTTTCTTTTTGTTTGATCAGATCCTCTAACATTTTTTTGTCTTGCCAATCCAGCGATTGTTTGCCACGAAGTTTTTCCTGAGCATCATCGATAGATTTTTTCAAATCTTTTGCCTTTTGCAGACTTTGATCGATTTTATTTTCTGCTGCTTGTTGTGCTCTTGTAATCTCTGCTTTGATTTCCTCTTCACCGGGCAAATCAAAAATATAGTTTGCACTACGCGATGACTTTCTACCGTTTACGCCATCATTATCCCACACTTGCAAGTAGTACATGAGTTTATCACCTGGTTGTAAATCGAGTGAGTCAATCTTCCATTGATAATAAAAATTCTGTTGTTGTTGGTTTGCCGCAATAGCAATGGGTTTACTTTTAGCGGGCATTTCCTTTGTTCCTTTTACAATCTGGTAGTTTAGTGTCAGTGCAGTAATTCCATAATCGTCATTTACTGCACCACCCAATAAAATTGATTGATAAAGAACAGAGTCCTGAAGATTATCAACAACCACTTGTGGATATTGATCTTTCACTACGCGAATGGAATACTTGATCTGATCTTTGTTTTTACTTTCTTCGTTTTCCAATAGAACAGAATACTCATCTGGATTTCTAAAACCTTTACTGAAAGTAAAAGACTCGTTATCAATTAATTGCATGTTGTTTTCTTCCATTTCGGAGGCAAATAACAGTGAGGCTTTTTGCGTGTGTGCAGCCCCAATCTTCCAGGTAACATTGGTTCCTTCCGGAATTTCCAGATTGCCGGCATTATTTAATTCCTGAGACTTCAATCTCAAATATCCTGGATAGTTTAGTGTGACTTTAAGTTGCGTTAACTCGGGTCGGCTGATTAATTGAATTTTGTTGCGATCAGAAAAAAATCCTGAAGCCTCCAATTGAAAATCAATATCATTTTGGATGTTGTCAAAGGTATACGTGAATAAACCCAAGCCAGCACTTTCCATTTTCCATCGCTGTTCTCCGGACACGATATAAACAGAGGCAGGCAAGGCCTCACCTTCCATTTTTATTTTCAAAGTAAAATCTTCATTGAAGAAGGCAACGAGACTTTCATTTTGCACAATAAATTGAAAAGGGGCTTGTGGTGAAAACTCTTGATTGAATTGTACAATTCGTCTGGTACTCTGCGTAAAAATTCCTTGATTGATAAGTAACAGCAAAAGAATCAGGAAAAAAGGAATGAGAAAGTATTTGGCGTACTTCTTATTTTCTCTTAGGTCAATCGCCTGCTCGAAGGCAACATGTTGTAATGAAACGGTCTTCTGATTAATACCAGCATCTAACAAAGCGCTCCGGTTTTGTGTAGAAGCTAGTTGTATAAGGTTCAAAAGTTTATCCGATACATCGGGAAAAAAACGGCCGATCATTTTTGCACTTTCTTCCTGGCGCAAGCCTTTTTTGTATATCCACCAGGCAATCGGTTCGCGAAGAAAACGGAAAATTGAAAAAGCGGCCACCGCAAAGAAAGATGCAAAAATCACAAAGCGACCACCTTTACCTAGCCAAAGATTATACTCGATAAGCGATGCAATCAGGAAGTAAGCAAGAAGAATAGAAAGCGATAAGATGCTACCCCGAATCAATAGATTCAGGTAATATCTCCTTGTAAAGGAGTTTAATTTTTCATTGATCCGATTTATCCCCTCACCCATGTTTCCCTTTAAAACGAACTTATCCTAAAGATAGTTTTTTATAGTACGAAGATAGGTGCGATGTACCCTCAAATCAAACCGCTTAAGGAGTGATTTTTTGATCTGGAAAATGCCAATCATACTCCTTTTCGAAATATTCAAGCACATGCATCTTTAAAAGCTTCTCTTGCTCCAGCAAATCAAAATGGGGTAGTTTTTTTACAAGTTTCCAGTGAGGCCAACCTTCTGCATCTTGCCCCTCCAATTCATAATAGCCGGCCAGGCTTAATACTTTGCAGATGGCTATGTGCATCAGGTCTTGCTTTTCTTCTTTTGAAAAAAGTCGTGCGCCCTTACCAAGTTCCTGCATGCCAATAATAAAGAGAACCGCATTGAGGTCTTTGGGCTTTTTCTCCAGTAGTTTTTCAATTTCTAGAAGCAAGCCGTGCCACTTACGCTCCAGATCTAAGTCCCGTTGAAACATGGCTACGATTTGGTAAGTTCTTCCCAATATTCAAATGCTCTGCGCAAATGCGGGATCACGATTGTACCACCAACAAGTGTGGCTACCCCCATGGCTTCATGAACTTCAGCCGTTGAAAACCCAACTTCTTTGCACTTACCCAAGTGATATTTAACACAATCATCGCATCGAAGAACCAACGAACAGGTGAGCCCGATCAGTTCTTTGGACTTTACATCTAAAGCGCCCTCTTGATAAGCATTGGTATCGAGATTAAAAATGCGTTTGATTATAAGATTATCGGCAGAGAGAATTTTCTCGTTCATCTTGCCACGGTATTCATTAAATTGCTCTACGAGTCCCATAATTCTGGATTATTTCCTCAAAGATGAGTTCAATTCGGATTAAATCAAATGTTGTAAATCCCGCGCTAGACGTGTGCCGTGATTTCATCTCATTGTTTTACCCACAATATTGTCTCGGATGTTCCCAGGCTTTGTTTAAAGGCGAAGAAATTTTGTGCACCCGTTGCATTCGGGATTTGCCAAAAACCGGATACCATCTCGAAGCCGATAATCCAATCAAGCTACGATTGGTCGGACGATTACCCGCCAAGCATGTGATGGCATTTTTGAGATTCAGAAAGACAGGTATTGTTCAACACCTGCTTCATCAATTGAAATATAACAACCACCCAGAAGTAGGTATTAGGCTTGGAAAGATTTACGGTCAAGAACTTGTGCAAGCCGGCTACACCCATGAGTTTGATTTGGTTGTTCCTGTGCCCTTGCACCAAACGCGCAAACGCAGAAGAGGCTACAATCAAAGCGCTTGTTTTGCACAAGGGCTAAGCAGCTCTTTGCAAATTCCCTGGGACGAAACCATCAGTACAAGAAAAGTAGGCACTTCAACCCAAACCCGAAAAAGCAAAGTTGAGCGCTGGGAGAATGTGAAAGATGTTTTTGCCATCCGCGAAAGCGAAAAAATAAGGGATGCCCGGATCTTATTGGTGGATGATGTTATCACCACAGGTGCAACCCTGGAAGCGTGCGGCAAACACTTGATTGAGGCAGGCTGCAAAGAGCTAAGTATTGCATGCCTTGCTGAAGCACAATAAAAAAACCCTCCGGAGGGAGGGTCTTGTTTATAGAATAAATTTTTAATCTTCTTAGTAGTTGGATCCTGCGCGTATCATTGCACAACGGAATCCAATAGTAGCAGTTGCTGAATCTTCATCTAAAAATCTGCGGGTACCCGGTGACATCCAGTAAGCCACATCTTTCCATGATCCACCTTTGTAAACACGAACCTTATCTGAAATCAAGGAGATAAAACCTTGTGGGTTTTTAACGTAATCAAAGGTGCGAATGTTCTTTGTTGTACCATCAGGCATAGTAACGGTAGAGTCTCTGGCTTCTTTGGTATAGCGATTTCTGTATTCACTATGACTATCAATGAAGTCATCTCTGCGGATAGGATTCAGATCATCAAAATCCTGATGGGATAGAGGACGGTAAACATCCATCACCCACTCACTAACGTTACCAGCCATGTTATAAAGACCGTAATCGTTAGGAGGATATTCATAAATGTAAGAAGTGATTAACGCACCATCGTTAAGTCTTCCGGCAATACCGGCATAGTCACCACGACCGCGCTTAAAGTTTGCAAGGAATGATCCCATTTGTTTTCCATAAGGATTACGTAATGCATGTCCATCCCACGGATAAATCCGCTGGTGGGTTTGCATTTCGTCCAACCATTGTGTTCCGATCAATGCCTGAGCTGCATATTCCCACTCGGCTTCAGTAGGAAGACGGTAAGCAGGAATAACAACCCCAGACTCTAAAGGAATTCGACCAGCCCCGGTTTCAGGAGCAGCAATACCTGCTTTTTCAGCCAGGTCAGCATTAACTTTAGCAGTTCTCCACTTAGCATATTCGTTAGCTTGTTTCCACTTAACACCCACTACTGGGAAATAACGGAAACCAGGATATCTTAAATAATGCTCAACATATGGATCGTTAAAGGCAAGATTCGAGCGCCAAACCAAGGTATCAGGCAACGCAAGAGAATAAGCCTTTCCTCCATCTACCTTAGTAGAGTCAACAGATAAATGATACAGATATTCAAGCCAGTGAATGTTAGCGATCTCTGTCTCATCCATGTAGAACGATGCTACTGATACAGTTCTTTCAACGTTATCGCGGTATGACATTACATCTTCTTCCAGGGAACCCAATACAGTGCGCCCACCCTCAATTAATACCATGTTAGGGGCATCGGGCTGAGAGTTATACTCCATTACGGGAAACCCTTCGGCTGCATCACGGGTATACTGTAATCCGGTGGCCGTACTGAGTTGACCTGGATTTTGAGCCGTGGGTTTGCCCCCTCGATTGCCAAATAAAGAACAAGAGCTAATAATAGCCGATAGCGCAACTAACAACAGGAGTGACTTGAAATACTTCATTTGCTTTTGGTTAGACATAAAAGTAACCGCTAATATAAATAGATAAATCAATGTTTTCCAAAGGGTAGCGTTTTTTT
>LNFM01008536.1_pt1 | contig 19358 bp, 17 predicted proteins | sample 596031 | NCBI WGS metagenome assembly LNFM01 (sample SAMN04254537, study PRJNA301005) | activated carbon metagenome | isolation source: dual media filters at the Ann Arbor, Michigan drinking water treatment plant | place: USA: Ann Arbor | reverse complement strand
CTCGCAGGCGCGGAAGGAAGGAGCCGCAAAGCGGCGACGCCGCGCCGTCCGCGAGTCGGAAATCCCTCGACTCGCAGGCGCGGAAGGAAGGAGCCGCAAAGCGGCGACGCCGCGCCGTCCGCGAGTCGGAAATAAAGCACCGGTGGTGAAACGGAAGACACACTGGAATGAGAGTCCAGGCTTTGCGGGTTCGACTCCCGCTCGGTGCACTATCCCCTTCACAATCAACCAAACTGCCTTCGCGGACTTGCTGACAATGGTGTCGCGCGCGAGGGTAGAGCGGAGTAGTCCAGAGAAGTCCGATGAAGATATCGAAGTGAGGTTCCCATGATCGCGACGCTGCTGCTGAACGCGGGCTTCGAGCCCGTGAAGGTCATCCCGTGGCAACGGGCCGTCACGCTCATCGTCCTCGGAAAGGCCGAGCTGCTCGAGGCGTACGACGACGAGATCCGCTCGGCGTCGCACTCGATGGAGCTCCCGTCCGTGGTGCGTCTGCGGAGGTCTCGACGGGGCAGCGCCCACAAGGGCGTGAAGTTCTGCCGAGGCAACGTGTACCGACGTGACGAGTTCACCTGCCAGTACTGCGGCGCGCGGCCGGGCGCCTCTCGACTGACGTTCGACCACGTGCTTCCGCGTTCGCGCGGCGGGCTCACTGAGTGGACGAACATCGTGACTGCCTGCACGGACTGCAACCGCGAGAAGGCGGACCGAACCCCGGCTGAGGCTGGCCTCGCGCTGGCCCGACCGCCGGTTCGACCGTCGTACATGGCCGCGGTCCAGGCAGAAGACGCGCAGCACGACTCGTGGAAGGGCTACCTCCCCGAGGCGAGCTGACCGCTGCTCGAGCGCCCCTCTCGAATCGACTCAGTTCGAATCGGAGGGGGCGCTCGGCGATACGACACCAATGGTTACGAGCGCGAGCTTGGTTGAGCGGCACGGTTGTCAACCGTGTGTGAGCGGGTTCGATCCCCGTCGTAACCGCCATGATTCTCTGGAGAGACTCTCCTATGGGTGCAGGTAGCGGTCCCGAAAACCGTGCGGCGGCGATGAGCCGTCGTGGGAGTTCGAATCTCCCTCTCTCCGCAACTTCGACGGTCCTGTCTGCTAACGGTAGGCGCGCTGAATCTCGATCAGCAAATGGAGGGTTCGACTCCCCCCAGGATCACTGTCACGGCTCCGTCTGCTAAAGGTCAGGCGCTCTGGTTTTCACCCAGGAAATACGGGTTCGAGTCCCGTCGGAGTCATTGCTTCCTCAGGGTCGCGCGCATCTCCTCCCGTCCGCGCGCGGCCCGCCTATCTCGCGGTCGCGGGGGCCATCGCCTCGCGCACCGATCGCGACGCCCCGTTGGAAGGAAGAAACGCCACGAGCCATCTCCTGGGAAATATCCCGAGATCCTCGCGTTGCGTTTCGCCAACGGAAGGCGGCGCGAAAATCAAGCGACGCCCCGTTGGAAGGAAGAAACGCCACGAGCCATCTCCTGGGAAATATCCCGAGATCCTCGCGTTGCGTTTCGCCAACGGAAGGCGGCGCCGACATCATGTTCTCTGGAGGGTATGTGCATCGCGGTCTGCACACCATTCTGCTAAACTGGGACGCCGAGAAAAAATCGGCGCAGTCGGTTCGACTCCGGCACCCTCCGCCGATCGCTCGCGCGTGATCGCGTGCGATGCATCGAGTATTTCGTCACTCTGGGGTTGTCCCCTATTTTTTGCGCTGGCGCTCTTCGAAGCGTAGAGAAGTACAGCAGCGGGTTTCATCGCATTCCAAGCGCGAGGTCGCAGGTTCGAGTCCTGCCGCGGCCACTACGACGGCCGCGTAGCTCAGTTGGATAGAGCGCGTTAAAAAAAGCCTGCAGCGCCTTTTCTCTCCACGTTTCGAAGAGCGCCAGCGCGCGAGCTTCACCGAGAAGTACAGCGCTGGCTTCCTTCGACCTTGGCTCCGGATGTCGCGGGTTCGAATCCCGCCTCCCGCGAGGGAGTAGTTCAATATGGTAGAACACCGCGGACTGGCGCGCTCTTTCTCTCGATGGTTCATTCCCTCGCTTCGATCGCGACGCTGATCGAAGCGAAGCGTAGTACGGCAGCGGGTTTCATCGCCTGAAAAGCACGAGGTAGCAGGTTCGAATCCTGTCGCGGCAATCACCGATGGCCGCGTAGCTCAACGGTAGAGCGCGTAAAACAAGCCCGCCGCGACCCTCCTCGCTTCGCTTCGACCAGCGCCGCGGCACAGCACGGCTCTGTCCCGCAGTACGGCGTCGGCGTCCTTCGACACTGGATCGTGGCTCCAGCTCGACGCGACTCTTCTCGGGACTCACATCGCTCTCTGGCGAGAAGTACAGCATCGACGTTCATCTCTCGAGCACGGGTTTTGTAAACCCGGAACGCTGTTGTCGCTGCGACTCTGCTCTCGCCGATCATTCATTCATCGCCTGGCAGTACAGAGGCGGACTGCTTCTCTTTTCGAGATGATGACAGTGTCACTGTCAGCGTTCGCCGCCTCGCCACTCCTCCAGGTTTCAGTTCTCCGGGCAGTACAGCGCTGGATTTCATCCGACTATTCATCCGAAGATGCGGGTTCGAATCCCGCCGCCCGCATCGTGCGCGGGTGTCGTCTAATGGCAGGATATCAGCAGATCTGGCGCGCTCATTCTCCCGGTCTCTCTTCCTCTTTCGCGCATCGAACGGGCGCGGCGGTCCACGTTCGGTATACTCCAGGCCCGTGTTCGCTGGAGTCCCCCTCGGTCCCAACCACAAGCACCGTGAAAAGTTCGCCGTCCGGACGTTCGAAGGCCCGGACGCCTACCACGACTCGCTCGACCACGTTCGCGTCGTGCACCTGACGGACATGCACGTCGGGCGCGTGACGCCGATGGAAGCGCAGATGGCCGCCGTCGAGCTCGCCAACGCTGCCAAGCCCGACTTCGTGGCGATCACCGGCGATTTCGTGTGCCACTCGCAGAAGTTTCTCGACGCGCTCCGCGCGGTGATCAGCGAGATCCGCGCCCCCGTCTTCGCCGTGCTCGGAAACCACGACCACTGGTCGGGCGGCGCCGAGGTCCGCTCGAGCTTGCTGCGCGCGGGCGCCGAAGTGCTCGACAACGCAGTGACGACCGTCACGGTGCGCGGTCAACGACTGCAGATCCTCGGGCTCGACGACGCCTACACGGGCCACGCCGACCGAGAGCGCGCGCGCAAGATGCTCGACCCGCACCTGCCGAGCCTCGGGCTTTCGCACATCGCCGAAGAGGCCGACGGCTTGTGGAACTACGGCGTTCCGCTCGTGCTCTCGGGCCATACGCACGCAGGACAGATCACCGTCGCGAAGCTCCACGAGCTCGCGATCGGGCGCGTCGCGGGGCACAAGTACGTGCACGGGCTCTATGGCTCGCGCTCTCGGGAGCTCGGCCGAGGCGCGGTCTACGTCGGCGCGGGCGTCGGCGCGGCCGTGATGCCCCTTCGCATCGGTGACCGCGGAAAGCGCGAGGTGACCGTGTTCGAGCTCGGGTTGAACGCCAACGTCGAAATCGAGCACCACAACTCGCAGCCGCCGCTTCCGGGCCGCCGACCCACGCCCGAGCTCACCCAGAAGCGACACCAGAAGGTCCTTCGCCTCCGTGACAAGCGAGAGTCCAAGACCAACAAGCGATAGGTAACGGCGCCACCAGAGACGCGCGCGGGCTCTTCGGTCCGGTGTACAAACGCCGCCATCACCCAAGGAGCTGATCGCACATGTCCATCGTCCACTCGTGGGGGCCGCCACCGTCCGGCGCGATGCCGGGAACGACGCTCGAGCGTCACATCCTCGAGCGCCAGCGGCAGACGCCCGGCGCGACCGGAGACTTCAGCGGGCTATTTCAGCAGATTTCACTCGCTGGAAAGCTCATCAACGCGCGCGTTCGCCAGGCGGGCCTCGCGGGCATGCTCGGCCTGACAGGGCAGACCAGGTCCAGAAGCTCGACGAGTTCGCGAACATCGTCATGATTCGCTCGTGCGAGGCGGGCGGGCACCTGTGCTTGATGGCGAGCGAGGAAGAAGACGACGTCATCAAGATTCCCGAGCGATTTCCCATGGGGAAATACGTCCTGCTCTTCGATCCGCTCGACGGCAGCTCCAACATCGACGTGGGCGTCACGATCGGAACGATCTTCAGCATCCACCGCCGCGTCACCATGGGACGCGCCGGTCAGCTCGCGGACTGCTTGCAGCGCGGCAGCACCCAGGTCGCCGCGGGGTACATCTTGTACGGATCGAGCACGATGCTCGTGTACACGACCGGCGACGGCGTTCACGGCTTCACCTATGACCCGAGCGCGGGCGAGTTCTTTCTCTCACACGAGAACATCCGCGTGCCACACAAGGGCGGGACCTACTCGCTCAACGAGGGCAACTACTCGCGCTGGACCGACGGCCTTCGCGCCTGGGTCGACTGGCTCAAAGAAGACGAAAAGAGCAGCGGTCGACCGTACGGAGCTCGCTACGTCGGCTCGCTCGTCGCGGACTTTCACCGAACGCTCTTGAAGGGCGGCGTGTTCGCGTATCCCGCGGACAGCAAGTCGCCTCAGGGCAAGCTGCGACTGCTCTACGAGGCCGCGCCCCTGGCGTTCATCGCCGAAGCCGCCGGCGGCGCGGCGAGCGACGGCGAGCGACGCATCCTCGACATCCAGCCGAAGGAGCTGCACGAGCGCACTCCTCTCTTCATCGGCTCGCGCGAGGACGTCGAGACCGCCCTCGCCTTCGCGCACGGCCGAAGATAGCGGGCATCCTGTGCGTGCTAGACGCACGTATGCAACGCTTCCACGGGATCGGGATGGGGCTCTCGGGGGTTGGCATTGTTGTTGAAGAGTCCTCGCGCAGGAGCAACAACGATGAGCCTCGACCAGCGAGATACGCGCGAAGAACCCAGGCACGAAGCCCGCAAGCCGAGCGTGAGAGAGACGATGCTCGCCGCGCTCGACAGCGCGATCCGTGCACCTTCAACGCACAATACGCAGCCGTGGATCTTCGGCATCGAGGACGATCCGGCGGCGATCACGCTGTTTGCGGACACCGATCGCGCCCTTGGCATCGCGGATCCGACCAACCGCGAGCTCTTTATCTCGTGCGGCACCGTCCTGCACCACGTTCGCGTCGCGCTCGCGGCCCGCGGTCGGGCATGTCGCATCGAGCGCCTCCCCGATCCCGCCCAGCCGCTCTTTGTCGCGCGGGTCACCCTCGGCGAGTCGATCCCCATCACGGAAGAAGCCCTCGCGCTGGAGCACGCGATTCAAGAGCGGCATACAGACAACAGCGTCTTCCAGCGAGGCGCGCTGTCAACGACCGTGCTCGATCGTCTCGCGAAGATGGTCTCCAACGAGGGCGCGAGGCTTCACGTGCTCGAGCGCGAAGACGAGCGCGCAATGGTGGCGGACCTCGTGGCCGTCGCCGATCGAGTGCAGCAAGAGGATCCGTTGTTTCGCGACGAGCTGGCGCACTGGCTTCGATCGGGGATCGCTCAGGCAGAGGACGGGATCACCATCGAGGGCATTCGCGGGTTCATCGAGCCGTGGATCGTGCGGACGTTCGACCGCGGCGACGGCGAAGCGGCGCGCGACCGCGCGCTCATCCTCGAAGGCTCACCTTGCATCGTGATGCTCAGCACCGAACGCGACACCCCCATGGACTGGGTTCGCGCTGGTGAAGCGCTCTCTGCGCTGCTCTTGGGCGTCACCGACGAAGAGCTGTCGTCGAGCTACCTCTCGCAGGTCGTCGAGGTCAGCAGCACGCGGGCTGCGCTCGATGGCCTGCTCGAAGGTCGGATCGTGCAGGTCGTCCTCCGCGTCGGTCACGGAAGCGGCGGCCGACAGAGCGCGCGGCGACCCGTGCGCAAGATGCTGAAGACCCGCAGCGGCTGAAGCAACGCGCAACGGCGCGAACGCACGGCGCGACGCGTGGCGTAGGATCGGCGCATGGAGACCGATCGAAGCGTCATCAGCTTTCCCAAAGCGAACGAAGTTCCCGAAGGCGCGGCCCTCGCCGTCGCAGAGCACGGCAAGTGGGACGGTCTTTATCTCGTCGATGGCGAGGTTCGACGGTGGGAGGGAGCGCTCGAAGACGTTCGCTCACCGGTTTGTTTCGCGACCGCCGATGGAGCGACGGAGCAGGTGATCGTCGGCCGAACCGCGAAGCTCGACGAGACCGCGGCTCGAGCCGCCCTCGCCGCGGCCGTCGGAGCGTGGGATCACGGTCGCGGAGCGTGGCCGTCGAGTCGCGTCGCCGATCGTCTCGCTGCGCTGAGCAAGTTCAACGAACGCATGCGCGGCGAACGCGAGTCCGTCGTTCGCCTGCTCATGTGGGAGATCGGCAAGACGCGCAAGGACGCCGAGAGCGAGTTCGACCGCACCGTTCAATACACGCAAGACACGATCGAGGCGGTCAAAGAGGTCGATCGGACCTCGGCGCGGTTTCAGCTCGCCGAGGGATTCATCGGGCAAATTCGCCGCTCGCCCCTCGGCGTGGTGCTCTGCATGGGCCCCTTCAACTACCCCCTCAACGAGACGTACACGACGCTCATCCCCGCGCTCATCATGGGCAACACGATCGTCTCGAAGCTGCCGCGCTTCGGTGCGCTCTCGCACATGCCGCTGCTTCGCGCGATGGCCGAGTGCTTTCCGCGCGGCGCGGTCAACGTCGTCAACGGAGACGGCGCGACCGTCGTCGGCCCCATGATGAGCTCGGGCCAGATCGACGTCCTAGCGTTCATCGGAACCTCTCGGGTCGCGAACATCCTCACGCGGCAACATCCCAAGCCCAATCGCCTCCGCACCGTCACAGGCCTCGAAGCGAAGAATCCCGCGGTCGTCCTGCCGGACGCCGACCTAGACCTCGCCGTACGCGAGTGCGTCAACGGCGCGTTGTCGTTCAACGGTCAACGATGCACGGCGATCAAGCTCGTGTTCGTCCATCGCTCGATCGCCGACGACTTCGTCTCGCGCCTGTCGGCTGCGGTCGACGCGCTCCGCGCAGGAATGCCCTGGGAGCCAGGCGTCACGCTCACGCCCCTGCCCGAGCCCAACAAGTGCGCGACGCTCGCGGCGCTGGTCGATGACGCCGTCGCAAAGGGAGCGAAGGTCGCCAACCGCGGCGATCGCTCGTTCGCGACGTTCTATCGACCTGCGGTCGTGTACCCCGTCACGCCGTCGATGCGGCTCTATCACGAAGAGCAGTTCGGCCCGATCGTCCCCGTCGCGGTCTACGACGACGAGCGCGAGATCGACGCGTTCATGCGCGAGAGCAACTATGGGCAGCAGATCGCCCTGTTCGGTCGCGATCGAGATCGAATCGCGTTTCTCGTCGACGCGTTGGTCAACCAGGTGTGCCGCATCAACATCAACTCGCAGTGCCGTCGCGGTCCCGACTCCTTTCCCTTTACGGGCCGCAAGGACAGCGCCGAGGGGACGCTCTCGGTCACCGACGCCCTCCGCCAGTTCTCGATCCGCTCGGTGGTCGCCTGTCAGGCCACCGAGTCGAACAAGCAGCTCGTGCAAGACATCGTCGCGTCGCGAAAGAGCGCCTTCCTGTCGACGGACTTTATTCTCTAGCGCCTCGGCAAGGCGGTCGTCCCTGAACCACGCCACAATCGGGCGTCGTAGAAATGAGTCGAGCGTCGGCGTGGTCGAACTCGAGTCGAACCGCCGAGTCCACTGAGAAAAATGCGTCGATCGAAGGAGCGGCCGTTTAGACGTCGCGCTTGGCTGCTTCCGCGATCGCGTCGGCGATGCGCTGGATCGTCTCTTCGCGCGGCCCCTCGACCATGACGCGCAGCTTGGGCTCCGTGCCGCTCCATCGAACGAGCACCCTGCCCTCCTTGCCGAGCTTCTTCTCGCCGTCGCGGATCGCTCGCTGCGCGTGCGCCATTTCGCTGAGCTCGCGGCGCGCCGAGAGCTTCACGTTGACGAGCACCTGCGGGACGCGAGTCATCGCTCGCGAAGCAATTTCGCTGAGCGGACGCGCTTCGCGCACCAGGATCGCCACCACTTGCAGCGCGGCGATCAGCCCGTCGCCCGTCGTGGCGTGATCGAGAAACAACAGGTGCCCCGACTGCTCACCGCCGAAGTTGTAGCCGCCCGATCGCATGGCCTCGACGACATAGCGATCGCCCACCGCCGTTCGCAGAAGCTTCGCGCCTCGCTCGGCGAGCGCTCGTTCGAGACCCAGGTTCGACATCACCGTCGCGACGACGGTGTTCTTCAGCAAGCTACGCTCGGCGATCAATCGCTCGGCGACCATGGCCATAATCGTGTCGCCGTCGACCACCTCGCCTCGCTCGTCGACGACGATGAGCCGGTCGGCGTCGCCGTCGAGGGCGATGCCGATGTCCGCGCCCTTCTCTTTGACGTACCGCGCGACGTGCTCGGGGTGCAGCGCGCCGACGTTGTCGTTGATGTTCTTTCCGTTGGGCTTGACGCCGATCGACGTGACGGTCGCGCCGAGCTCTTCGAACACCGCTGGCGCCACGCGAAACGCAGCGCCGTGCGCGCCGTCGACGACCACGCGAAGCCCGTCGAGCCTGAGCGACCGCGGAAAGGTGCTCTTCACATAGGTCACGTACCGCCCGCGCGAGTCCTCGATCTTCTGCGCTCGACCGACGCCGCCGTCGCGCTTTCGCGCGTGAACGAGTCGCGGGTCCTCCATGAGCGACTCGATCTCGGCCTCGGCCTCGTCCGGGAGCTTGAAGCCGTCCGAGCCGAACAGCTTGATCCCGTTGTCCATGAACGGGTTGTGCGAAGCCGAGATCACAACGCCCGCGTCCGCGCGCATGGACTGAACGATGTACGCGATCGCTGGCGTCGGCAGCGGGCCCGTGAGCAGCACCCTGCCGCCCTGCGCGCACACTCCCGCGGCGAGCGCGGTCTCGAAGAGGTAGCCCGAGAGCCTCGTGTCCTTGCCCACCACGATGCGCGCTGCGCGTCCGCCGCGCGAAGCCCACCACGTGACCGCGGAGCCCACCTTCATCGCGACCTCGGGCGTCATCGGGTGCTCGTTGGCGACGCCGCGGATTCCGTCGGTACCGAACAGTCGACGAATGGGCTTCGGCGCGGGCGGCGGGATCGATTCGCGTGGGGTTTCTGGGAGGGTTGGCTTCTTCGTGCGTGTCATGGGTCCTCGGACCCGAGGGTGGTACCACGATGACACGCCGAGCGACGCGCAACGCTCAACGGGCGATCGGCGACGCGATGACCTCCGGCGGGTCGATCGCGACCAGCTCGACGCCCGCCGGAAGGCGCCCAGCTCGCACCGGCAGGCGCACCGCTTCGCGTCGCGTCACGACCTCTTCGCTCACGTCGACGGTCGGGACGATCAGCGTGGGATCCACCGCTGTGATCGGCGTCGCCAGCCCTCGGACCCGGATCGTCACCGCCGTCGGTCGCAAGGTCACTCGCTGCGAACCCACGACCGTCACCTCGAGGTGTTCGAGCGTTCGCTCGGTGAGGTCGCGCTCGACCGTGATTGCGACCCGCACGCTGCTGGCGCCAACATAGTGAACGCGCGACCGCGGGCTCTCGAGCGCGACGCGCCGCGTGTGCACCCCGGCCTCGAGGCCCGTGACGTCGATCGCTTCGGTGCGCACCGCTGAGAGCCCATCGACGAACAGCGCGGGGCCCGTCACGTGAACGCGCGAGGGAATCGCTTCGATCGTCGCCGAGGTGCGCGTCCCAGGCGCGCTGCGTCCGACCGTCTCGACGCGCACCGGGACGTCCCGCTCGACGAGATCCTCCCACGCGAGCTGCAGCGACGCCGGTTGAACGCTCGAGATCGTGACCCCCGCCGGAAGCTGCAGCGTCGCCGGGTCGATGCGCGCGACGACCGAGTGTCCGTCGCTGGCGTTCACCTCGACGCCGCCGATGGACTCTTGCCGGATCGCGTTGACCAACGTCGGCGGTCCCTTCACGACCACTCGAACGCGGTTCGGCAAGTCCGTGAGCAACACGCGGCGCACGTCTGGCGGCGGGGGCCGCACGAGCAGGCTCACCTCGATCCCGCGCTCGACTGTGCCCGCGCCGCGAACGACGCCGTACAGCGCCATCGCGATGAGCAGCGACGTCACCTTGAGCCCAGCGTTCTCCGTGGTGGTCTCCCAGGCGCTCGTCACGAGCGCGGCGACCTTCGAGGGTTTGGTGTCGGGCATGGGCTCCCTCCGCTACTCCTTGTCCGCCGCGCGCGGCTCGGGCACGACGCTCACGCGCGGGGGATCTTCGTCGCGCTTCTTGCCGACTCGACCCTCGAGCAAGCGCGCCGCGAGGGGCTTCGGGTAGAAGAGCCCGTAGAGCGCGTGCCGAAGCGAGTTTGCGTCCAGGCCGCGGACGAGGTTGCCGTTGAAGCACAGCGAGATTTGCCCGCGCTCTTCGCTGACGATCACGACGACCGCGTCGGTCTCTTCGGTGATCCCGATGGCGGCGCGGTGACGCGTACCGAGCGTGCGATCGAGCGACGGGTTTGCGGTCAGCGGCAGGATCGCTCCCGCTCTGTTGATGCGCGCGTTGCGGATCACCACCGCCCCGTCGTGCAGCGGGTTTTCGTACGCCGGCAGAAACAACGTGTAGATCAGCTCGCTCGTCACGCTCGCGTCGAGCTCGGTGCCCTGCTGCAAAAAGTCGTCGAGCGACGCGTCGCGCTCGAACACGACCAGTCCGCCGATGCGCTTTTGCGCGAGCTTCGTGCACGCTTCGATCACCTCTTCGAGGGCCGTGGCCTCCTCGCGCTTGCGAAAGCGCACGAACCAAGGCCTCGTGCCGACGCGCATCAGCGCTCGCCGCAAATCGCCCTGAAAGAGCACCACCACGACGAGAAAGAACGACCCGAGCACGCGGTCGAGCAGCGTGTGCGTCGTCGTGAGCCCTGCCCTGTGGGCGACGAGGTACACGAGCACGACGAGGGCCAGGCCCACGCTCGCCTGCACCGCGCGAGTGCCGCGGAGCAGCAGCATCAATCGATAGATGGCGTACGCCACGATCGTGACGTCGAGCAGATCCCGCGCGAGCGAGGACGCGCTGGTCGGTCGCAAGAGCGTCAGCAGCCCCTCGATCATGACGCGCGCCCCTCGCGCGCGATCTTGATTGCGTGTGCGACTCTCGCTGCCTGTCGAGCCTCGCGTACGTCGTGAACGCGCACCGCGTGCGCTCCGGCGAGCACCGCGGCGGTGACCGCGGCGCAGGTGCCTGCGAGCCTGTCTGTGGCCTCTTCCGCGAACCCGCTCCACGCCGGCGGAAAGGCTTCTGGAGCGGAGATAAAGCTCTTTCGTGAGGGCCCGACGCACAGCGCGAAGCCGAGCGACGCGAGGGCGCTTGTGCCAGCGATGAGCTCGATTGACTGGCGAGCGGACTTCGCGAAGCCGATGCCCGGGTCGATCCAGACTCGGGATCGCGCGACGCCGAGCGCAGCGATGCGCTCTGCGTCACGAGCGAGCGAGTCGCGTACGGCCGTGACGACGTCGGGCTGGTACTCCAGCAACGTCGGGTCCGCGCGCATCGTCTTCGGCGTGCCGCGCGAGTGCATTCGCAGGTAGCTCGCCGCGTAGCGCGCCACGATGGGCGCGAGCTCGTCGATCGTCGCGCCGACCCCGACGTCGTTGAGGATCCGCGCGCCGACGTCGAACGCCGCCGCGGCGACAGCCGGCTTCGTCGTGTCCACGCTGACGAGCGCGCCCTCGCGGACCAGCGCTCGGATGACCGGAACGATCCGCTCGATCTCGCGCGATTCTTCGACGGGCTCGGCGCCAGGACGGGTGCTCTCGCCCCCGACGTCGACGATGTCCGCTCCCTCTTTCACGAGCGCGAGCCCGTGCGCGATCGCCTCAGTCGAGCCCCAATAGGAGCCACCGTCGCTGAAACTGTCGCGGGTTACGTTGAGCACGCCGAGCAGCACCGGCCGAGTCCACTCGATCCGATGCGCCCCGAGCTCCATGGGAGCGGGAACCATCCGGGCACTACTACGCCACAAACCCCCCGAACGCGCCTCTTTCTTCCCACCGAATCGACCGAGCGGCCGCTCTGGCGAGCCGGACGGCTCAGCCCTCGCTCGGCTCACCCTTGCGCGGCGGAAACACCGCGGGGCGCGGGGCGGTCTTCTCGGCGCGGCCCTTTTCGCGGCGCTCGCTCCACGTCGGGATCTCGACCTTTTGCCGCTCGGGAAGCGGGACTCCGTCGACGCACGCCTTGATCTCTTCCGTGTCGAGGGTCTCGCGCTCGAGGAGCGCCTCGACCATGCGCTCGACCGCGGCGCGATGCTCGATGATCAGCGAACGCGCTGTGCTTCGCCCCTCGTCGACGATCCGACGAACCTCTTCGTCGATGATCTGCGAGGTCGCCTCGCTGTGCGAACGGCGAAGCCCTCCGAAGTCGTCGTCCTCGGGCATGTCGTAGGACACGACGCCGAGCTTCTCGCTCATGCCGAGCTTGCAGACCATCACCCGCGCGATGCGGGTCGCCTGCTCGAGATCCGAGACCACGCCGGAGTCCGATCGGCCCGAGATCACTTCGTCGGCGACCATCCCGCCCATCGCCATGGCGATCCGCGACATTCCGCGCTGACGAGTCAGGTTGCGAATGTCCTTCTCGGGCAGGGACATCGTCAGCCCGAGCGCCTGGCCGCGCGGGATGATCGTGACCTTGTGGATCGGGTCGTGCTCTGGCGAAAAGAAGCCCACGATCGCGTGGCCCGCCTCGTGGATGGCCGTACGACGCTTCTCTTCGGGGTCGAGCGCGAGGCTCTTTCGCTCGACGCCCATCATGATCTTGTCCTTGGCGAGCTCGAGGTCGTTCATCGCGACCGCGTCTTTGTCTTGCCGCGCCGCCAGGAGCGCCGCTTCGTTGACGAGGTTTTCGAGGTCTGCGCCGGCGAATCCTGGGGTTCCTCGCGCGATGATCCCGAGCTCGACGTCGGGAGCCAACGGGACCTTGCGCGTGTGGACGCGAAGGATCTGCTCTCGGCCCTTCACGTCGGGGAGCGAGACGTGGATGCGTCGGTCGAAGCGTCCGGGACGAAGGATGGCCGAGTCGAGCACGTCCCCGCGGTTGGTCGCGGCGATGATGATCACCCCGTCGTTTGCGTCGAAGCCGTCCATCTCGACCAGGAGCTGGTTGAGCGTCTGCTCGCGCTCTTCGTGACCGCCGCCCACGCCCCCGCCGCGGTGTCGACCGACCGCGTCGATCTCGTCGATAAAGATGATGCAGGGCGCGTGCTTCTTGCCTTGTTCGAAGAGGTCGCGAACGCGGCTCGCGCCGACGCCGACGAACATCTCGACGAAGTCCGAACCGGAGATGCTGAAGAACGGAACTCCCGCCTCCCCGGCGATCGCTCGCGCGAGGAGGGTCTTTCCCGTCCCCGGCGGCCCCATCATCAGGACGCCCTTGGGGATGCGACCGCCGAGGCGCCTGAACTTCTTGGGGTCCTTCAAGAACGCGATGATCTCTTCGACCTCGTCCTTGGCCTCGTCGATCCCCGCGACGTCCGCGAAGGTCACTCGCTGCGCGCTGTCGCTGACGAGCTTGGCCTTCGACTTTCCGAAGGTCATCGCCCTGCCGCCCGACGACTGCATCTGCCTCATGAAGAACAGCAACATCGCGAACATGATCAAGCTCGGAAGCGCGATCGCCACGATGATGGGCGCCGCAGAGCCGCCGTCGTCCTTCTCGTTGTGCACCGTGACGTTGCGGTCGATGAGCTCTTTTTGCATGGCCCATTCTTCGATGGGCCCGTGCGTCGAGCGGTCCTCCGGCTGCGCGCCGGGCTGAGCGCGACGCGTATAGACCACGTCGCGCTCTTTGATCTTCACCTCGGTGACGCGACCCTGCCGCACGTCGGCGACGAACTCGCTGAAGGCGACGGGCGGCGCGCTCGGGGCCGCGCTGAACATCGCGTAGACCCCGAGAAACATCAGGATCAAGAAGATCCACAACAACAACATCCGGTGCGACTGCTTCACGGCTTCCTCGAGACTCTCACGCAGAAAGGGTGCGCGATCGACGCTTCACGAAACGTTGCCTACCGCAATGGTCGCGACGTCGCGAGGGACTACCGCGCAGAAATCCGCTGTCGAGCACGGCACGGCCCGCTGTAGCGCGCCGTGACGACAGGACCCTGGGGCAGGAGCGACTCAGGCGCAACGTGCAAAATCACGCCCGACAGAGGGACCATGGAGGGTTTCGCCGGACGACCGCCAAACGAACACCGAGGTAGTTGCCGTTGCCCCCGCGAGAGTTCAACGGATTTTCGCTCAGACGTCGCGCCCCGCGCGCCGGCAACGTCCCGAGAGCGACAGCAGCGCTCGGTCCACCGACGGAAACTCGGCCCGGATTCGAGGCAGGATCCCATCGCGAACTCGCTCGTCGTCGCTCGGCACCGACGCGAGCTCGGGAGGGACGTTGCAGACGACGAAGCCCGACGCTGTCGCGATCTGCTCGGCATCCTGCAGCGTGCTCTCGAGCAGCGGCCGGCTGACTCCGTCCCGGCGCCGCGCGCACAACCCGCGCACAGCGCGCCCCTCGACGCACTCGCGCAGCACGCGCGCCGCGCAATCCTCGATCGTATCGGCCAGCGCGAGCCGGTCCCATCCCCGACGAACGAGCGCGTCGAGCGCGCCGCGAACGACGCGCGCGTCGCTCTGCTCCACGGTCACTTCCAAGCCGAGCTGCCTGGCGAATCGGGCAGATTCGGCGGTCTCGTCGTCGTCGAGACCGTCGCGGCGCTGGACGATCACGACGGCGACCGCGCCGAGCCCCAGCTGCGTGCGCGCGCGGGCGACGAGCGCGGCGAGCGCGGCAGAGCGAAGGTCACCTCCCATCGCGATCACGACGCGCTCGCCCGGCCGAAGGACCCGTCGTCGTTCGACGAAGCTCACCGCGCGCGCGAACGCGTCGTCACGCAAGCTCGAACTCCTTGCAGAAGCTGCCAGCGGGCTCGGCGCCCGGCTCGAACGCGCCGAGCTTGTGCGAGGCGTTCGGGTACCGATGGGCGCACGTTCCGTCGCCGTGCGCGAAATAGACGCAGCGCTCGCAGCCGACGACGAGGGCGAACTCCACGCGCTCACGTTGAAAACGTGGGTCGGATTGCGGTGACGGCGGATCCTCGATCTTGCGCTTCACGGTCGAGCTCCACCGCGACGCGAGAGCGCGACGACGAGCTCGACGTGGGGCGTCTGCGGAAACATCTCGAACGCGTCGATCGACTCGACGCTCATGCCCGCGCCCAATAGACGCTGCACGTCTCGGCTGCACGTCGCCGGGTCGCAAGAGACGTATACGACCCGCTTCGGCGGCTCTTCGACGAGCGCGGCAATCACGTCCGCCGCGCCTTGTCGGGGAGGATCGAGGACGACGACGTCCCAAGACCGATGCGAGCGCGCCGCGATCTCCGAGGGCCCTTCGCGCGCTGCGACGTTGTCGATCGCGCGGGCCGCGAGGTTGTCTTGCATCGCCCTCACGGCGCGGCCATCGAGCTCGACCGCGCTCACCTTTCTGGCCTTGCGCGCGATGGCGATCGTGAAGTTGCCTGCGCCCGCGAAGAGCTCGAGGACCTTCTTGCCTTCGCAGCGCGCGCGCTCGACGACCGTTCGAACGAGCTCGAGGTTGAGCGCCTCGTTGGCCTGCGCAAAACCCTCGGATGCGAGCGTCAACGGCGCGTCATCGAACCCTCGGACGACCGGCCTGGGATCGCCGTCGACGGCGGGCGCGGTCGCGCCCGGCGCGTAGAGCTCGACGCCCGCGAAGCCGCTCGCGAGCAGCGCGGCCCCCGCGGCGAATCCGTCCGCCGAAAGCTGCTGATTTGGGCGCAGCGTGACGACCGGCTTGCCGTCTCTACCCGCAGCGAGAAACGCCTCGCCGCTTCCTCCGATGCGCGCGAGCGCTCGTCGCAGCGGATCGAGCGCGTCGCTCAGAGCAGGCGCGAGCACCGGACACTCGGAGGTGTCGACGATGTCGTTGCTCGAAGCAGCGCGGTGGCCGAGCAGCAGTTGCCCGCTGGCGAATTTCCACGCGATGCGGGCGCGCGTTCGATAGCCGTACTGCGCCTCGCTGGGGTGCCACTGGATCTCGAGCTCGCGCAGCGGCTTCGGGAGCGCTCTTCGCGCGGCCTCGAGCACCGCGCCGGCCTGCAGCTGCGGCGGTACGTGCTGCCACGTGCAGCCGCCGCAGCGATCAGCGACGGCACAGCGAGGGATCAGCCGATCTGTCGCGAGCTCGACCCAATCGACCGCCTCGGCGACGCGGGATTTCTTCGCGAGTTTCACGCGGACTTGATCGCCCGGCATCGCGCCGCGCACAAGGACGATGCCGCTCTTGTCGAAGCCGACGCCCTCGCCGGACTCCGCGAGCCGCTCGATCGACACATCGATCCACGAGGCTGCGGTCATGGGCCGGGAAACCCTTGTGCGGGCAAGGCCTGGTCGAACTGAAACCGAAAATAGCCCGTGAGTCGCGCGCGCCCTGTCGGATCGGAGGGCAGGATCGGCGGAGTGAAGCTCGAGAGCGGAGGATTCGTCGGAGGCTGATCTCCGACCGGTCGCGAGTCTTCGAACTCGAGATCGAACGCCGACACGTCCGTCGGCGTCGCCGGCGGGTCGAACCAGCGCGGCGGAGAGATTCCTCCGTTATCGACGGAGCGAAACTCCATGGTCCCTCGCACGATTGGCAGTGAAATATTGTAGCCGAGTCGCGTGGTCTTCGTTCGGCCGCACGACCAGCGAAACGCGAGAAAACCGTGCACCAGCACGTCGGCCGCGCCGGCTGGCCCGACCTGCGCTCGATAGACTCGCTGGCCGGTCGCGTCGAGCTCCGTCGAGTTGGCGATGCGCTGCGCGAGCGCGACGGTGTCGTCGATGCGAAAGTAGAGGTGATCCGTGTACTCAGCGACCGCTCCGCCGTACTGCGCGCGGATGTCCAGGATCTTTCCGCTTCGCTCTGCAGAGAAGAAGTTGAGCGGCATTCGAAAGGGGTTGGGCGACGCGCCAGTGTCCGCGAAATTGATGCGACAGAGCGGAACCCTCGCCGATCCCGTCGCGAGCCCTTCGCCCGCTCCGACGCAGGCCGCGACGCCGACGCCGACGCTGAACGCGATCACGGCGATGGGGATCAACCGTCGCATGCGACCTCCACGGCGTCGCCGGGCTTCAACCCGCTCGATCCTTCGCGAACGCACAGCTCGATGCGCCCCGACGAGCCGACGAGCCCGAGCCCTTGTCCTCGATCGACCTCACCGTACGCGCCGCGAACAGGACCGGCGAAGCGAGCGGGCGAAATCACGCGAAGCTCTCCCTCGATCGGTCGCACCGACGTGATGGCGTTGCCGTAGCGGTCGACGGTGATGACCTCGCCCCTGGCCGTGTGGACGCGGCCTTTCTTCACCCAGTCGGCGTCGGCCGGAAGCACGCATTCGGTCTCGAGCTCGTCGCGTCGGCCTGCGAGGTCAGGGTGCAGTCCTGCGGCCAGAAGCGCTGCGATGGGCGCGAAGCGTTCGCGTCCGTCGAAGGTCGTCACGCTCGGGTCGGCGACGAGCAGCTCTTCGCGCAGCGTCCAGACACGATCGCGATCGCGTCGAATCGGAAGGACGCCGTTGTCTGGACCCACGAGCCAACGGCCCTCTCGCTCGGCGAAGATCCGTCGCCGTCGCGTTCCGACGCCGGGGTCGACCACGACAACGAGCGCGGCCCCGCGAGGGAGCACCCACAGCGCTCGTTCTGCCATGAGCGCGGCGTGAACGCGGTCGAACGGCTTGACCTCGTGGGTCACATCCAAGAGCCGGGCTGACGGAACGCGCGCGAGCACCGCGGCTCGCATCTCCATTACGTAGCTATCCGCGAGCCCAAAATCCGTCACGAACGCGACGAGCGCTGCCATGTCTCCAACGTTTCTACACGATGAAGCCGCCGCCGACGACTCTATCGCCAACGTAGAACACCGCGGCCTGACCCGGCGCGGCCCCGCGCTGGGGCGAATCGAGCTCGAGCACGGCCTCGTCGCCCGAGGCGGCGATCGAGCATCCGACCCCCGCGTGTCGATAGCGAAGCTTCACCTCGGCCCGACTCGGAGGCGTCGCGGTCAACCAGCGAACCTCCCGCACTGTGACTGTGCGAGCCGAGGCCTCATCGGTGGTTCCCACGATGACCGCCCCGCGATCGGCGACGACGCGAAGCACGTACCGTGCTTTTCCGTCCCAGCCGGCGATGCCGCGGCGTTGACCAACGGTGAAGCGATGGACGCCGTCGTGTGAGCCCACGACGGTGCCGTCTGGGGTCTCGATGGTCCCTGGCAGTCGCGCGACGCCGTGCGACTCGACCCATTCGGTGTAGTCCTGCCCTTCGACGAAGCACAGATCCGTCGAGTCGGGCTTCTGCGCGCTCACGATCCCGCGCTCAGCCATATAGGCGCGAACGTCCGGCTTGCGCCGCCCTCCGAGCGGAAGCAACAGCCGCTCGAGCGCTTCGCGCGGCGCGATCCACAGGAAGTAGCTCTGGTCTCGATCGAGGTCGACTGCCCGCTCGAGCACGACCTCGTCTCGCTCGCGTCGCACCCTCGCGTAGTGCCCCGTCGCGACGTGCTCTGCGCCGAGCCGCTGCGCGAGCGTCCAGAGCGGACCGAGCTTCACGTGCTCGTTGCAGCGCACGCACGGGCTGGGCGTTCGACCCTCGCCGTAGTCCTTCACGAAGGGATCGACCACGCGCTCGCGAAAGAGCTCGCGCCGATCGAAGGTGTAGTGGGCGATGCCGAGCTGATCGCAAACACGCTTGGCGTCGTACTGGTCCTCGGGAGCGCAGCAGCGCCCCGCGTGTCCTTCACGTTGATAGTCCCAGAGGTGCAGCGTCACGCCGATCACCTCGTGTCCGGCCTCCGCCAGCATCGCGGCCGTGGCGCTCGAATCGACGCCGCCGCTCATTCCTACGACGACCCTTGCCATCGCTCCCTCGAATCGATCCTTGGTTGACCCCCTCACGAGAGGGGAGGGCACCCTAGCACTCGCCTCGATCCGCGCGACGCTCGTGTCGTCGCGCACTTGCGTCCGATCATCGAAGGGGGACTTCAACAATCCTCCGACGATGCGCTCGACGAAGCTCCGTCGTTCGACTCGGTCATCGATCGAAGAACGAACCTGCGCGCATGAACAGCAGAGCGCAGAGGCAATTCCATTCGAGCGAACAGCGAAATCGACCGCGGTCGCAGCGACATTGCGGCGTCTTTTCGAGCCGTTGCTCTCCATGCATTCGCGCGACAGTCGAGCGCGACGTCGAGTGCTTCACTCGCCACTTCAACGTCACATTGCCGCGACACGAATGTGACTCAAGTGCGTGCGCGCGTTGAAGAAGCGCTCACTTCAAGGTTCGCCCCCCCTTC
>LNFM01006421.1_pt1 | contig 19359 bp, 12 predicted proteins | sample 596031 | NCBI WGS metagenome assembly LNFM01 (sample SAMN04254537, study PRJNA301005) | activated carbon metagenome | isolation source: dual media filters at the Ann Arbor, Michigan drinking water treatment plant | place: USA: Ann Arbor | reverse complement strand
CCAGCTCTCCTGCGTGAGCGCCGGCGCCCGATGGCGTCGCTGCCGTTCGTCGAGGCCCAGCGGAATCATCGACACAGGCCACGCGCGCCCCCTCTACTTCTCAGCGACAGCGCCCCAACACGCAGAGCTGCCCCGCGCGGCACATCACTCCGCACCCTCCGCAGTTGCGCGTGTCGACCTGCGTCAGCACGCACGCGCCGCTGCAGTTGGTAAACCCCGGCGGACACATCATGCCGCCGCCGCGGCACATTCCTGCCGCGCATACTTGCCCGGTCGTGCAGCGCGTCCCGCACATCCCGCAGTTGCTCGGGTCCACCTGCGTGTTCGTGCACACTCCGCTGCAGTTCGTCGTCGTGGGAGGACACATCATGCCCGTCGTCTGGCAGCGCCCCAGCAAACACACCTGCCCCACCATGCAGCGCGTTCCGCACATGCCGCAGTTGCTCGGGTCCACCTGCGTGTTCGTGCACACCCCGCTGCAGTTGGTCGTCGCCGGCGGGCACATCCCCATGGGCGAGACGCACCGCCCGTCGCGGCAGAACTGGCCCATCGCGCAGGTCGTTCCGCACGCACCACAATTCATCGGATCGAACGCCGTCACCGTGCACCGCCCGCCGCAGTTGGTGGTCCCCATCGGGCACATCACCATCGTCGGTCGGCACGCGCCCATCTGGCACGTCTGTCCCGTCGGGCAGACGTTGCCGCACGAGCCGCAGTTGCGCGGGTCGATCTGCGTGTTGAGGCAAATGCCCCCGCAGTTGCTCGTCGGCGCCATGCACGTCGTCATCGACGTCACGCAGCGCCCGAGCTGGCAGACCTGCCCGGCAGCGCACGCCATCCCGCACCCTCCGCAGTTCATCGGGTCGAGCAGCGTCGTCACGCACCGCGTCCCGCACAGCGTCGAGCCGATCGGGCACGTGATCATCGTCGAAACGCACGCCCCCGCCCGACACGACTCGCTCGCCGCGCACGTCCTTCCACACATCCCGCAGTTGGCTCGGTCGCTCTGCGTGTCCACGCACACTCCGCCGCAGCTCACTGTCCCCGGCGGGCACATGCCCATGCCCATGCACACGCCCGCGACGCAGCTCGCGCCCGGCATGCACGCCGCGCCGCACATCCCGCAGTTCGCCGCGTCGGACCGCACGTCCACGCAGCGCCCGCCGCAGAGCTGCTGCCCTGTCGGGCACGCGCACATCCCTCGCGCGCACGAAGCGCCGCCGGTGCACGCCACGCCGCACGCACCACAATTCATCGGGTCGCTCTGCGGGTCCACGCAGGCGCCGCCGCAGGACAGCGTTCCCGTTGGGCACATCGCGACGCAGCGGCCCGCGGCGCACATCTGACCCATCGGGCAGAACATCCCGCACGCCCCGCAGTTGCGAACGTCCGACGTCACGTCGGTGCACACGCCCCCGCACAGCGCCTCGCCCCGCGGACAGGCGCAGACGCCCGCCGCGCACGCGGCGCCGCCAGAGCAGGTCGTCCCGCAGACACCACAATTCGAGTTGTCGCTCTGGGTGTCGACGCAGGCGCCGCCGCACATCGTTCGACCGGGCGGACACGCCGCCGCGCACGCGCCCGCCGCGCACACCTGGCCCGCAGGGCACATCATTCCGCAGCCGCCGCAGTGCGACGGACTCGAGCGAGGATCGACGCACATCCCGTCGCACAGCGTCTGCCCCGTCGGGCACGCGCACGCGCCGCCCGAGCAGCTCGTGCCGCCCGTGCACCGGCCGCCGCACGCGCCGCAGTTGCCGTTGTCGCTCTGCGTGTCCACGCAGGCTCCCCCGCAGTTGACGAGGGGCGCTGCGCACATCGCCGAGCACGCCCCCGCGCTGCACACCTGCCCCGCGGGGCAGACCGCGCCGCACGCACCACAATTCATCGGGCTGGTGCGCGGATCGACGCACGCGCCGCCGCACGAGAGCTGCCCCATCGGACAACCACAAGCGCCGCGGTTGCAGCTCTGTCCCGTGGGGCAGATCATGCCGCACGCACCACAATTCATCGAGTCGCTCTGCGTGTCGACGCACGCGCTGCCGCACCGGGTCTGCCCCGCGGCGCAGTCGGCGGCGCAGCGCCCCGAGCTGCACACCTGGCCGCCCGGGCACGCGACGCCGCAGGCGCCACAGTTCATCGGGTCCGACCGAGGATCCACGCAGCGATCGCCGCAGCGAAGCTCGTTGGCGGCGCACTCGACCCCGCCCTCCGTCGGCGGCGTCACGCGGTCGTCGACCACGATCGCGTCCATCACCGAGCCGTCACCAACAGCGCCGTCATCGGGCCCGCGGAGCACCGCGCGGCCGCCGCACGCCGAGAGCGCCGACAGCGCGGTGATCCAAACGATCGCGAGGGCAAGCTTGAAAGAGGTCATGATTTCACTCCCGATTGACTGCGTGCATCGACGCTTGTGGGACGAAGACGAGAGGGCAGCGGCTCCCAGAGGACCGCGGGCGCAGCGCGCGAAGACTGCGAGTCATCGGGCTGCCCCCGAGTGAACTCCTCATCGCTACCCAAATTGTGCCTGGGAAAATCCTCGTGAAACGCGATCGGCGCAGAGCTGCTTCGCAGCCCCCACCCGCGCTGCCGCGCGCCCCGCCCGCGAGTGAAGCGACAGTGGGCGCAGAGCTGAAGCCCCCACCCGCGCTGCCGCGCGGCTCTGTGCACAACGTCGTTCTCCTCACTTGGGGGCCGCCTCGCGGCTCTGTGCACAACGTCGTTCTGCCCACTCGGGGCGCGCGGCAGCGCGGGTGGGGGCTGCGAAGCAGCTCTGCGCCGATCGCGTTCCACGAGGATTTTCCCAGGCACAATTTGGGTAACGATGAGGAGTTCATTCGGGGGCAGTCCCCGAACCCCCGCCCGCTTTCCGCTCGGCGCTCTTTCGCAATCGCTCTCGCATGCATGTCGATGCACCCTCTTCCGTCGCGAGGACTACATTTGTCCGACGGCGCTGCCCGCGCCGTCGAGGATTCGAAAATCAACGCGGCGATTCTGCGCGCGCGCGTCGCGTCGCGCCCGTCCGCGAAGGGTCGTGACCGCTCGCACGGGCCTGGTCTCTCCGTACCCGTGCGCCTCGAGCCTCGCAGCTTCGACGCCGTGCTCGACGAGCCAGCGCAAGACGCTCTGCGCGCGGCGCTCGGACAGGCCGAGGTTGCGCGCGTCGTCGCCGACGTCGTCAGTGTGCCCCTCGACCGCGACCCGTCGCATCTCGCGATTGGCGCGCAGCGTGTCGGCCACCGCCGTGAGCACAGCGAAGCTCCTCGGCAGAATGCGATCGCGGTTGGTCGCGAAGAACACCGGCGAGGTGATCTGCAGAAAGCCGTTCTGCACGCGAACGAGGCCCGGGCAGCCGTTGCGCGCGGGGTCCGAGCTCGGCGCTCCGGGCTGGTCCGGACAACGATCGACGTCGTCGAACACCGTGTCGCCATCGCGATCGGGCAGCGGACACCCTGCGCGCGCCGGGTCGGGACGGTCTCCCTGCGGCACGGCTCTGCACTGATCGAGCTGATTGCGAACGCCGTCGGTGTCTTCGTCGCCGTCGGGACAGCCTCGTCGCTGCGGGTCCGGCGTCGGACCCTGCGGCGACGCGATGCACTGGTCGTCGCTGTCGAGCACGCCGTCGCGATCGGTGTCGTGAATGGGGCACCCGCGTCGCGCGGGGTCCGGTCGCTCGCCCTGCGGCTCGTTGACGCACTGATCGTCGGCGTCGAGAACGCCATCGCGGTCAGTGTCGGGAGGCGGCTGCGATGGAGGCGGCTCGACGACCGGCGGTGGTGGTGGCGGCGGCGGCGGAACCCTCAGTGACAGCGCCACCCCGCCGCTCCAGAACATCGCGTCGGCCACGTCCGTCCCCTGCGCCGCCACGACGTGCGAGTAGCGGAGCATCGGGCCGACGCCCAGCCACTCCGTGGGCAAGAACTCGACGCCCAACCCCACGTCGAAGCCGAAGCGCGTGAGCGCTCCCGTCGGCAACGCCAGGCCCGTGAGCGCCACCTGCGCGTGCGCGTCGAGCTCGAGCCGCGCCACGCGCCCGAGCCTCGGCTCGAAGCGAAGTCCCACGTTGGGCAACAGCGCCTGCCCGTCACCCTGTCCGCTTGGAAAATACCAGCTCGAAAACCCCAGCTCGACCGCCAGCGGATCGATGATCGAGAAGCCCAGCCGCCCCGTGCCCTGCACCGCGAGCATGTAGCCCTGGCGGGTCATCTGGTCGGCCGAGAGCATCGTTCCGACTCCCACTTCGCCGCGAAGGGCGAAGCGCTGAAGAACCTGCGCGTGCGCCTCTCGCGCAGGTGCGAGCAACACCATCGCCGCTGCTGCTGCCAACGACGCGCACGCCGCGCGCATCGCGCGCGACGAAACCTCTCGAGACCGTTCGAGCCGACTCATTCAGGGAGGCGCTGAGTATCACAGTCCCTTCAGCGCCTCGAAATGGGCGCTGAACCCGTTCGCGATGGCTCCCGAAGAATATTCTGACATTCTATGGGTTACAGAAAATCATTCCAAAGAATCTAGAATCGCAGAATAAAGCATTGACGCATCGCGTAGATGCCGGCTAAGACCCACCGCGACCGAGAGCCCCCATGGCGGACAGAATGCGAAAGGCCCCTGACTTCGAGCTCGACCGAACAGACCTCGCGCTGCTCGACGAGCTGCAGAGCGACTGCAAGCGCTCGCTCGCTGAGCTCGGCGAGCGCGTCGGTCTCTCTGCGCCCGCCGTGCACGAGCGCGTTCGACGGCTCGAGGCCGCGCAGCTCATCCGCGGCTATCACGCGCACATCGACCCGCGAAAAGTGTCGCTCGACATCGGCGCGTTCATCGGCGTCGGCATCGACAAGCCGCGGCACATCGAGGCCTTCGAGAAGGTGATCGCCGCGATCCCCGACGTGCTCGAGTGCCACCACGTCACCGGTCGACACACCCTCGTCCTCAAGGTTCGCACCGAGAACACCGAGACGCTCCAGCGCTTGATCAGCACGCTGCGAGACCTGCCCGGCGTCGAGCGCACCGAAACCATGATCGTCCTCGAGACCCAGTTCGAAAGGACCGAGCTCCCCATCACCGTCCCAGACACGCAAGCGCGACCTCGCAAACGATGAACGCTCACGACGCCGTTGATCCCCTGCCCGCCCACGCCGATCCCTCGGACCCGCGCGAACGAGCGCAGCGCGAGGGCCTCTATCGCCCCGACTTCGAGCACGACGCCTGCGGCGTAGGCTTCGTCGCCACGCTCGATCGCAAAGCCTCGCACGCGGTCATCGAGCGCGCGCTCACCGTGCTCGAAAACCTCGAGCACCGCGGAGGCGTCGCCAGCGATCCGCTCACCGGCGACGGCGCCGGCGTGCTCGTGCAGATCCCCCACGCGCTGCTCGAGGACGAGTGCAAGCGCCTCGCGATCCCGCTGCCCGCGCAGGGCACCTACGGGCTCGGGATGCTCTTTCTGCCGCGAGATTCGCAGGCGCAAAAGCGCGCGCGAGCGCTCGTCGAGCGCGTCGTCGACGAAGAGGGCCAGTTCGTCCTCGGCTGGCGCGAAGTTCCCGTGGACGAGAGCGTGGCGGGAGCGTCCGCGCGCACGTCGATGCCGGCGATCGTGCAGGTCCTCGTCGGCCCCGGGACGCTCCCGGCCGACGATCACGCGCTCGATCGCAAGCTGTACGTCATCCGCAAGCGCATCGAGCACGAGTCCCGCGCCGAAAACCTCCGCGACGGAGAGTACCCCTACGTCGCCTCGCTCTCGACGCGCACCGTCGTCTACAAGGGACTGCTCACGCCCTATCAACTTCCGCGGTTCTTCAGAGACCTGAGCGATCCGCGGGCCAAGACCACCTTGGCGCTCGTTCATCAGCGCTTCAGCACCAACACGTTTCCGTCGTGGTCGCGCGCGCACCCGTATCGTCGCATCGCGCACAACGGCGAGATCAACACGCTGCGGGGAAACGTCGGGTGGATGCGCGCCCGCGAGCCCTCTCTGCGCGCGCCAGTATTCGGCGAAGACGTCCGAAAGCTCTCGCCCGTGATCGACGAGACCGGCTCGGACTCGTCCATGTTCGACGACGTCCTCGAGCTGCTCGTCCACACCGGACGCTCTCTGCCTCACGCGGTCATGATGATGATCCCCGAGGCCTGGCAGAACCACGAGTCCATGGGCGCAGAGCGCCGCGCGTTCTACGAGTACCACGCGTGCGTGATGGAGCCCTGGGACGGCCCCGCGTGCATCGCCTTCACCGACGGCCGCTACATCGGCGCCGTGCTCGACCGCAACGGGCTGCGCCCCGCGCGCTACACCGTGACGCGCGACGGCCTCGTCGTGATGGCGTCCGAAGCAGGCGTCCTCGATTTCGCCCCCGAGTCCGTCGAGCAGAAAAACCGGCTGCGACCCGGGCGAATGTTTCTCGTCGACACCTACGAAGGCAGGCTCGTCGACGACGAAGAGATCAAGAGCGCCGTCTGCGAGCGACGCCCCTGGGGCGTCTGGCTCGAGCGAAACCTCTTGCGCGAGAGCACGCTCTCGCCTGCCTCGAGCGCGTCGCGGCCGCTGCTCGGCGACGCAGACCGACGACGACACCACGTGGTTTGCGGCTACACCCGAGAGACGCTCGCTCGCGTGATCGCTCCCATGTGCGCGACCGGCGAAGAGCCCGTCGGCTCGATGGGCAACGACACGCCGCCAGCCCCGCTCTCGCGCCGCGAGCCGCTGTTGTGGGAGTTTTTTCGGCAGCAGTTCGCGCAGGTCACCAACCCGCCGATCGACCCGATCCGCGAGGCGCTGGTGATGTCTCTCGCGCAGACGTTGGGCTGCGAGTCCAACCTCTTCGAAGAGAGCCCCGAGCACTGCCGCAAGCTCGCGATCGACTCGCCCGTGCTCACGGACAGTCAGCTCGCGACGCTGCGCGCGCTCGACCGCGGCGGGCTGCGCGCAAAGACCATCCCGACGCTCTTCGCCGTCAACCACGGTCGAGACGGCCTCGACGGAGCGCTCGCCCGCATCGGCGCAGAAGCAGAGCGCGCGATTCGCGACGGCGCCACGCTGCTCGTCTTGTCGGACCGGGGCATCGACGCAGAGCACGCGCCGGTCCCCGCGCTGCTCGCGCTCGGCGCGGTCAATCGACACTTGTTCGACAAGGGCCTTCGGCACAAGTGCGGGATCATCGTCGAGACCGCCGAGGCGCGCGAGGTCGCGCACGTGTGCCTGCTCGTCGGGTTCGGGGCGGGCGCGGTCGTTCCGTGGCTGGCGTACGACACCATCGGGGCGCTCGTGCGCGACGGCGAAATCGAGGCGAAATCCCGAGAAGAAGCGATCGCGAAGTACCGCAAGGCCCTCGAGAAGGGGCTGCTCAAGGTGATGTCCAAGATGGGCATCTCGACCGCGCAGTCCTACCGCGGCGCGCGGATCTTCGAGGCCATCGGGCTCGAAGACGCGATGGTCCAGCGATACTTCGAAGGCGTCGCCGTGCACCTTCCAGGCGCCATCTCGACCAAAGAGCTCGCCGAGGACGCGCAGCACAGGCACGAGCGCGCGTTCGCGAAGATGCGGCTCGACGTCGTGCAAGAGCAGCTCCCGTCCGGCGGGCGCTATCAGTACCGCCGCGACGGCGAGCGCCACGCGTGGACGCCCGAGACGCTCGGCGCGCTGCAACACGCGGTGCGATCGGCCAACTACGACGCGTTCGTGCGCTGGTCGGAGCGCGTCGATCGAGACACGCTCGACGGCGGGTTTCTGCGAGGGCTGCTCGAATTCGTTCCCGGTGAGCCGGTCCCGATCGACGAGGTCGAGCCCGAGCACGAGATCGTGCGACGCTTTCGCACCGGCGCGATGTCCTTCGGGAGCATCTCGCGCGAGGCCCACGAGACGCTGGCGATCGCGATGAACCGCATCGGCGCGCGGTCGAACACCGGCGAGGGCGGCGAAGACCCCGCCCGATTCGTCCCCGACGAAAACGGCGACTCGCGCCGAAGCGCCATCAAGCAAGTCGCCTCGGGGCGATTCGGCGTCACGATCGAGTACCTCGTCAACGCCGACGAGATCCAGATCAAGATCGCGCAGGGCGCCAAGCCCGGCGAGGGCGGACAGCTCCCGGGCCACAAGGTCGACGCCTACATCGCCAAGACGCGCCACGCGACCGCGGGCGTCGGGCTCATCTCGCCGCCGCCACACCACGACATCTACTCGATCGAAGACCTCGCGCAGCTCATCTTCGACCTGAAAAACGCCAATCCGCGCGCTCGCGTGTCGGTCAAGCTCGTCGCCGAAGCCGGCGTCGGAACGATCGCCGCCGGCGTCGCCAAGGCGCGCGCAGACCACATCTTGATTTCTGGTGACTCTGGCGGCACCGGCGCATCGCCGCTCACCAGCGTCTACAACGCCGGCGTCCCGTGGGAGCTCGGCCTCGCCGAGGCTCAACAAGTCCTCTCGCTCAACGGCCTGCGCGGACGCGTGCGGCTCGAGACCGACGGTCAGCTCAAGACCGCCCGCGACGTCGCGGTCGCGGCGCTGCTCGGCGCCGAGGAGTTCGGCTTCGGGACCGCGGCGCTCGTCGCCCTCGGCTGCGTCATGATGCGCGCCTGTCACTTGAACACCTGCCCCGTCGGGATCGCCACGCAGGACCCGCGGCTGAGAGCGAGGTTTCCCGGCGAGCCCGAGCACGTCGTCAACTACTTCGCGTTCATCGCCAAGAGCCTCCGCGCGCTCATGGCGAGCCTGGGATTTCGCACGGTGGACGCGATGGTCGGGCGCGCCGATCGACTGCAGCGCCGCCCGCTCGAAGAGGGCTCGCGCGCCTCGAAGCTCGCGCTCGACAAGCTGCTCTATCAGCCGAACGCCAAGGGCCCGCTGCGCAACACACAAAAACAAGAGCACGAGATCGAGCTCGCCCTGGACACGGTCCTGGTCGAGCAGTGTCGGCCCGCCCTCGACCGCGGCGAGCCGGTCGAGATCCGCATGCCCATCCGCAACGTCCATCGCGCGACGTGCACGCTCTTGAGCTCGCACATCGCCAAGAAGCACGGCGCCGCGGGGCTGCCAGACGCCACCATTCGCCTGCACTTCTCTGGGAGCGCGGGGCAGAGCTTCGGCGCTTTTCTGGCGGCCGGCGTCGACGCGACGCTCGAGGGCGAGGCCAACGACGGCTTCGGCAAGGGGCTCTCGGGCGGCAGGCTCGTGGTCTTTCCCCCGGAGGGATCGCGGTTCAACGCCGAGGACAACGTGATCATCGGCAACGCGGCGCTCTACGGCGCGACTTCGGGAGAGGCCTTCGTGAGGGGCGTCGCGGGCGAGCGCTTCGCCGTGCGCAACTCCGGCGCGATCGCGATCATCGAGGGCTGCGGCGACCACGGCTGCGAGTACATGACGGGCGGCCGGGTCATCGTCCTCGGTCCCACCGGACGCAACTTCGCCGCGGGAATGTCCGGCGGAATCGCCTACGTCCTCGACACCGACTCGACCCTCGAGCTGCGCGTCTTCGGAAAGAACCGCTCGAACCACGGGACCGTCGCGCTCGACCCGCTCGACAACGAAGACCTCCAGCTCGTCCGCGCCCTCGTCCACAAGCACTACCAGCGCACGATGAGCGCGCACGCCTGGCGCGTGCTCTCGGGCTGGCGCCAGTGGAGCCGGCGCTTCATCAAGGTCATCCCCCACGAGTACAAGCGCGTGCTCGCAGAGCGCGGCGACACCCACGCAGGAGGCGCGTGATGGGACGCACCGGAGCATTCATCGAAGAGCACCGCCAAGAGCCCAGCAAAGAACCGGTCGAAGCGCGCCTCGCCCACTCGCGCGAGTTCGAGCGCCGGCTCCCGGTCCTCGCCGCCCGCGAGCAGGGCGCCCGCTGCATGAATTGTGGTGTCCCGACGTGCCACGAGGGCTGCCCCTTGGGCAACGCGATCCCGGACTTCAACGACCTCGTGTACAGAGACCGATGGCGCGCCGCGAGCGCGTCGCTTCACGGGACGAACAATTTTCCCGAGGTCACAGGGCGCGTGTGCCCCGCGCCCTGCGAGACAGCGTGCGTCCTCGAGCTGTCGGGCGAGCCTGTCACCATCCGCGCGCTCGAGCGCGCCGTCGCGGATCGGGCGATCGAGGAGGGTTGGCTCGTTCCACAACCGGCCGAGCGTCGCACGGGGCGCCGCGTCGCCGTCGTCGGCTCGGGCCCCGCAGGCCTCGCGTGCGCGCAAGAGCTCGCGCGCATGGGCCACGACGTCACGGTCCTCGAGCGCAGCGATCGGCTGGGCGGCCTGCTTCGGTACGGGATTCCCGATTTCAAGCTAGAGAAATCGCTGATCGATCGCCGCGTCGAGCAGATGCGCGCCGAGGGCGTGAGCTTTCGAACGCGCGTCTCGGTCGGCCGCGACGTCACCGTCGCGAGCCTGTGCGCCACGCACGACGCCGTCGTGCTCGCCACGGGCGCGACGATCCCCCGCGACCTGCCCATCGAGGGACGCGCGCTGCGCGGCGTGCACTTCGCGATGGAGTACCTCGAGCAGGCCAACCGAACCGTCGCGGGGGACGCGATCGAAGCGCATCGCATCGACGCCCGCGACAAGCGCGTCTTGATCCTCGGCGGCGGCGACACTGGCAGCGACTGCCTCGGAACCGCGCTTCGCCAGGGCGCCGCGAGCGTCACGCAGCTCGAGATCGCGCCGCGACCGCCCGAGCACCGCGGCGAGCGCGATCCCTGGCCAAACTGGCCGTGGATCTACCGCGTGTCGTCGAGCCAGGAAGAGGGCGGCCAGCGCGAGTTCGCCGTGCGAACACTGCGCTTCGTCGGCGACAGCGAGGGCAACGTCACCGCCGCCGAGTGCGCGCGCGTCGAGGACGGCCGCGAGTCCCCCGTCGAGTTCGGCGTGGACCTGGTGCTCCTCGCGATGGGATTCACCGCGCCCGAGCCGGACGCGTGGTCGGGCTCGCAGCTCGCCACGGACAATCGAGGAAACATCGCCGCGCCATGGGGCCGCTTTTCAACGAGCGAACCGCGGATCTTCGCCTGCGGCGACGCGCGCCGAGGCCAGAGCCTCGTCGTTTGGGCCATCGCCGAGGGCCGCGCTTGCGCCGCGGCGGTGCACAGCGCGATGGCCGCAGAGGCCGCAGCGAGTCGAGCAGCGAGCGCGCAACCGCGGTGAGCGCACTACGCACTCCGAGAACCTCCTTGGAGATATCCCGATGAGATCGAGTTGCGTGGAGCCAACCCGAAGCAAAGCTGCGCTAACCCGTCTACGGCGCTCTGCGCCGGGCGATCGTCGGACAACCCGTGACCTCGAGCGGCGCGAATCGACCATCCAGCGTGAGCCCCATCCACCGGTCGCCCACCGCGGCCACGGCGGCGTAGCGGCTCTCCGCGGGGAGCGGGCGTCGCTGTACGCGAACCGGGCCGATCAACGCGAGCCAACCACCCGCCAACACCGCCGCGTGGGTGCGGTCGACCGCGACGATCGACGAGACGTCGTCCACCGAGCCCGCTGTCCACGAAGCGCCCCGAACACCAAGCGCGCTATGCCTGCCGAGAACCACGGCGTCATCCGACGGCTCGTTCACCGAGAACAGCGAGCCGTCCGCGCGCAGGAGCATTCGGTGGCGCAGCCCCCGGCCCCGATACAACACCACGCCTCGTCGGGCTCTGACATCGAACGGCGCGAACGGCGAGAACACACCCGCGACCAACGGCGAGGACGCTACCGCCGCAGCGCCGCGTCCGTTGCACGACAACTCGTGCACCAATGACCGCCCATCGAGCCCCAAGGAGGCCGCGGGATCCGTCGTCGATACGACGCCATCGACGATGCATCGACGCGCTCCCTCGGACTCGAACCCGATCGCGCCGTCGCCCGAATACAAGCGCCCGTGCGTAAACTCGAGCGACCGCCACCGAGGCGCAGCGTCGCGCAACGGCGCGCAGGCGACGTGCCCCTCCCGACCATCGCTCGCGCAGCACGCCCACCCACGGCCGTCCAAAGCAAGTAGCGGACTCGCGCGGACGTGATCGACGTCTGCCGTGTATCGACACGGGCTCATCGACTCGCGAACGCCTCCGGTCGCGCCCGATTCGCTCGAGACCCAACGCACGAGCCCCGACGGAAACAACACCGCGAGCGAGCCCATCGCAGACGCGTACACCGCGATCCCCGACCGATCGCGGTCGAGCACATGGTCCACCCAAGCCGCAGCCCCGTCGCCCGCGAGCGACCGAAGCGAAAGTCCCTCGCTCGTCGCGATGGCGATCGTGAGCGCTTCGCCTTCCGTCGGCGCGATATCCATCACCGCCGTCATCGCTCGCCGTGGCAGCGCGAGAAGGGGAACCCGCGCGGGCGCCTCCAACGCGACTGCGTCTGCCCGCTCGGCCAGCACGACTCCCCCCAGGCTCACCATACGCGGCGTCTGATCAGACGGGCCACTCCACGATCGTCCGTCGTCGCGCGAAGCGAGGGCGCACACACCGAGGATCGACCGCGGCCCCGAGAGCCACACCTCGCCTTCTTGCCCGTGGTGCACTGCGCCGACGGCGCACGGATCGCTCGGAGCGATCGAACGAACCTCGTCTGGCACACTGGCGCCAGCGGCGAGGCGCACCAACGAAAAGTCCGTTCGCGGAGAGAGCGATCCTTGCGCGGGGAGTCGTCCGCCGCTGCGCGGTCGAGGCGCTTCGTCCTCGGGCTCGGGTCGAACCAAGGCCACGATCGTCTCGTTGTCGGTCACGGTCAGGGACCGAACCGCACCGCCGAGCTCGATCCGTGCAAACGAGCGTCCCCCGTCGAGCGATCGCTGCACCGCGCGCCCGAGCCAAAACACAACCGTTTCGCGGTGACTCGCGAGTCCGGGGACGAGCTCGAGGTTTCTGACGACTCGGCCCTCGCCAAGGGTCGGAAGCGGTCCCTGCCCCAGCGTCGCAGCGCGACTCCACACGCCCGTCCGCGCGTCGCGCTTCGCGAGCGTGACCGTCGAGCCGTCGATCAACGCATACGCCCCGCGGCCCCCGCTGCTGACCACGGTGCGGATCCGCTCGCCCTCGCCCTCGAGCGCGACGCGCGTGGCGCCGGCGCCCTCCTCGCCGATCGCTCGCTCGAAGAGCGCGAAGTTAGCCACGCCGAACGCGCGGTCTCCCGCGAGCACCACCGTCGTAAACTCGCTGCGAGCCGCGAGCGGTCCGGGATCCAGCAACGCGCCCGCGCGCAACGTAGCGCTCTCGCAGCCGAGCGTCGGACCACCGTACCTCGCGCTTGTAGCCGAGCGCTTTCGGCAGCCAGCTACGAGCGTCAGCGCAGCGAGCGCGACCGAAGCGACGAGCGGCAGCGTCGCGCATCGACGAGGACAAGGGTCGGAGTTCATCATAGCGCGCGAAGAGCTATTACCCCAGAACGCCGCCGAAAAGCGGACGATCGAGGGCCCGTTCGATGAGCCACAGCGACGCCAGAACCGCGAGCGCGAGCGCTCCGCGGCGGCGAACGCCTCGATCGAATCCCCACCGCGCGGTCAGCGCGACGGCGGCCGACGTCACGATCGCTGCCACGGTCGCGGCGCGCGCCCCGGGCACGCCAGCGAGCGTCACCAGGGCCGCGCCGAGCAGGGCCGCGCCGAACGCCGCGAGCGAGGCGAGCGCAAACGCGCGCCGAGCGCCGTCGACGACCCGATCCGTTGTTTGCGCGAGCAACAGCAGCGCGGGCAACGAGACAACAACGAGCGCCAGCTGCCCGAGCTCGACGCCGAGGTTGAACCCCAACAGCGCCGCCGTCGAAGCTCCGCGCGGGAGGCCCAGCTCGCCGAGCACCCCCGCAAACCCGAGGCCGTGGATCAACCCGAAGACAAAGGTCAACGTCCAGCGATTCGAAGGGGGATCGGCGCGGCGCGCGTTGTCGACCGCGACCCACAAAATCGAGACAGCGATCGCGCTCTCGACGAGCCGCGACGGGAGTCGAACGACGCCGAGCGCTGACAGCGCGAGGGTGATCGAGTGAGCGACGGTGAACGAGGTGACGAGCGCGACGACCTCTCGAGCCGCGCCGCGCGGGCCGAGCCGATCGCGGGCACCGAGCGCGCTCGCGCCGAGCAACAGGGCCAACAAAAACGCGCAGTGATCGTAGCCAACAAAAATATGCTCGACGCCGAGCAGCAAGAACTCGCTCACTGCGCTGCTCGTCGCCACGCGTCCTTCGAGCCTCGCGGTTCGCGACTCGCGACGCAGGATCGTGGCCTCGCTTCGTCCGAAGCCCCGAAGCTCGACCATGAGCCGGTGCTGTGGGTCGAGGTCGAAAAACAAGTCGCTGTGGAGCACGAGCGTGTCGATCGACCGAGCGCATCGAAAGCGCGCCGTCATCGCGAGGGTAAAGCCCGTCGGCTCGAGGTCGAAGACGCGCGAGGGGCCGGGGCTCGCAGCGCACTGCGCGGCGCCGTTGTGTACGGTCATCCGCGCGAGCACGTAGCGGGTCGCGCGCTCGCCCGAACGCGCGACGAGCGCGCGCCCCGGCGTGACCTCGGGAGGGCCGCCGACAGGCTCGCCGAGGTCGACGTCCCGCACGTTGATCTCGAGGTCCGCGAAGGGTCCGCTCACGCTGAGCGTCGCAGACACGAGCGAGGTCTGGTGCGCGAGTGCGGGCGCCGTTCGCAGCAGCGCAGCGAGCGCGAGGAAGGCGACGACGAGCCACAGCCTCATCGACGCGTGCCCGCTGCGTCTGCGGCAGCGCCGCCATCGGGCAAAGGCGCCCCCCAAGAGCGCAACAGCGCCGCCGCGTCGCGCGCCTCGCGCGGATCCCAGGCGGGGTTGTAGGTCCACGCGCGCTGCAACGCGCCGATCGCTGCGGCGCGCTCGCCGAGCGCCTCGAGGATCATTGCGCGATGAAAGTGAAAGCTCGCGTCGCGGGTTCCGAGGCGCAGAGCGCGGTCGATGGCGTCGCGCGCTTCCCGTGAGCGGCCAGCGCGATGAAGCGCCCACGCGAGGGCATGATCGGAAAAGATGTCTGGTCTGCGCTCGCGCTCGCGCTGCACGCTCGCGATCGCGTCGTCGAGCGACGAACCTCTGCGCGCAGCCAGCAGCGCGAACGTCCGCGGGTCGGTTCGCCGCGCGATGCGCTCTGCGCTCTGCATGGCGGCCTCGGACAGCGCGTGTGCGCCGTCGATCTCGAGGATCTCGCCGAGCAGCCAGTGGTGCTCCGCGGCCCCGCGTCGAGCCACAGCGCGCTCTGCGAGCGATCGAGCTTCCGCCAGGGCGCCTCGCGCGACGAGCACCCTCGCCAGCCCCGCGAGACAGTCGCTGCTCGTTGGGTGCGCGTCGAGCGCCAGGCGATACAAGCGCTCGGCTTCGCGGTGGTCATTGGTGTTGAACGCGAGCTGCGCCGCCTGCCCGATAATCCATGCGCGTCCGTCGGCGCTCCTTGGCAGCGCGTCGAGCGCGAGTCGAAACAACGCCGCCGCGCCTTCGGGATCACCGTGGAGCCAACGCAACCATGCAGCACGCACATAGCCGCCGCCGTCGGGCCGAACGTCGAGCATACGCTGCGCTGCCTCGATCGCGCAGGGGTACTCGCCGAGCTCGAGGCACGAGTCACTCACGAGCGCGTGGAGATCCGAGCTCTGCGGCGCACGACGAACGAGCCGCTCGGCCAGGTCGCGCGCCTCGCGAAATCGATGCTCTTCCGTGAAGATCGCGGCGCGAACGCGGAGCGCCGGCAGGTCGTCCGGGGCTCGCGCGAGCACGCGATCCACCGCGTCCTGCGCGAGATTGGTGAAGCGCCCATCTTCGCTCTCGCGCGCCTTGCGAAAGAACAATGTGGCGAGCCCGATCATCCGAGCATTATTGGTGGGCGCGAGCGCCACCCCGCGCTGAGCGAGGCGAATTTCGTCGTCGATGCGGCCAGTGCCCACGTGAGGCACGAGAGCGCCCGTAGGTCGTCCGTCCGTCGCATCGACAGTGATTGGAACGCGCGGGGCCTGCAGCGGCGCCTCGCGACGGCAGTCGCAAAGCGCGACCGCAGCGAGCGCGGCCATCCACGCGCAGTTTCGCCCGACGGAAAGATAGTCCGCCATGGGGCTCGAGCACTCAGCGCTCGCGCGGGCTTGCATGCGGTCTGAGCGGCCCATACACCACAACGAACGGCTCTGCTCAGCGAGCAGCGACAGCTGGCGTAACGCCGCCGTAGGTGCCGGGCGCGAAGCCCTCGAAGGGACGCGCCAGGTACGGGAAGGTCGTCGAAAACGGACGATCGTTCGCGTTGACTCCGTCGCCGACGGAGGCGTTCGGCGCAGCACCGCCGCGGTTTGCGAGCGCGCCCGACAGGACGCGGAGCTCGATGTCGCTCACGTCATCTGCGAGGCGACGGCCGTTGGGAAACCCTGCGGGGTCTGCGCGCAGCGCCCCCAGCGTCGCCGGAGAGCCGGCGGCAGGAAACGGGTCGCCAGCGCGCTGCAAATTGATGCGAAGAATGTCCGCCGGCGCGAGCGAACCCATCGGGCTTGCGCCGCGAATCAAACCGCCAGAGATCAACGTCACGAGGTTGCCGCCGACCATCGCCACGTCCGCGGGGACGCCGAGCGGCGTCCAGTAGAGAGCGTTGAGCAAGCGCGTGACCTCGTTGTTCATGAGCGCGGCGCCATAGTTCGCGACGTCTTGCGCTGGTTGGCTGCCGAGGTAGAAGTCCTTGAAGGCCAGGGGCACGAGCACTTCGTTGACGAGCGGAATTCCGAGCCGCGAGACTTGAACGAGCTGACCGTGATGCGTCACGTCCGTGCTGCTCCGCAACACGCGGACACGCGGTCGGTGCGCGGTTGTCCAGACGCCGACGACAGAATCCGCCGCGCCCTCGACCGACGGCATGATTCCGCCGTTGGTGACGGAGGTGATCGGCACTTCGAGGACGATCGAATGCGTGTTGAAACCGGCGACGTAGTCGACGCCGCCGCCTTGGTTTCCGACGTTGCCGGCTCCAACGTTGAGCGGTCGGACGCGAAGCAAGTCGAAGACCGCGCCGAGGTCGACGAAGAACGGATCATCGCGAGGACCAACGAACACCCGCCCCCCAGCAGCTCCGGTCAGGGTGACGATGTTGTTGGCGTTGACGTATGCGTCGTACGCTGCGTCGCCGGCTGCGCTGGTCGTCATCGGCGAGACGGTGGGCATCGTGTAGCTGTGCCGACCGACGTATGCAGGCGCAACGTTGGCGGTCGCGGGGCTCACTTGCGTCGGCGCGCCCGAACCAACGGTGCGAGTCACGGTGTACGACTGCTGAACGTTCAACGATCCAGCGGTCGGGATCGGACCGGTATTGTAGAGAAAGGTCGTCCCGCTCGCGACCGTCGTCGAGAAACGAAACTCGTAGACGATGTCCGCGACAGCGTCGCCGTTGTTGTCGATGTTGATTCGATACGCGGCGCTGTCAGACAGACGATGAAAGTTTGGCCCGCCCGCAGCCGCCTCGAACGGAATGTAGTTCGCAACGATAACCAGGTTGGTGCCGTTGCGAAACGCGTAGAGGTCCGTCGCGTCGACCGCAGGGTCTTCGAGCAGCAGGGGCGCCTCGCGGTGGCTCGACGCAGTGGCCGTCTGGGTCGCGGACGTAACCGTGGCAATGGCCAGGGCAGCACCGATACAAAGCTTCTTCATCACAGTGAAACTCCTCGAGGATCGAAGATTGACGATTGGAACCAGTCGCTTCGGGCGGTGCGCCCTCAACGGAGAATGAAGATCGCGCCGGCGTTCGAAGCGCCAGCGCGCTCGTCGGCCACAGCGAACACCGCTGCGTTGCTGGCCCGACCGGCACCGACGGGCGAGCGGAAATCCGCGTTGGTGAGGTACTCAGCGGTGCCCGTCGCAGGATCGAGATAGGTGAGTCGAACCGTCCCGTCATTCGGCGCACCAGCGATCAGCAAGCGACGGCCGCTTCGATCTCGGGCGATGCCTGCGGGATAGTTGAATCGGTACCTCGCTGTTCCTGCGACCGTCGCGCCGCCGAACCCTACGACGCGACCGCTCTCGAAGCCGAGCCCCGTCTCTGTCGCGTACCCTTGACCCGCGACCCCCAAGGACGTGATCTCCGAGAAGTCTGCAGCGCTGAACAACACCGTCCCGGCCCCGCCGCCCGACGGAATCGAGAGCACCGCGGACTGTCGCGGAGTGCTCGTCCCCGTCAGCGCGCTCACCAGGAAGTTGGCTCCGTCGAGCGCGATGCCCGCAGGACCGACGCGCGACGTGGTTGCGATCACGGTTGGCGCTCCCCCCGCCACGGCGACCCTGAAGAGGGTGCCCGAGCCAGCGCGCAGGGCCTCGTCCGCCGCCAGGTCTGCGACAAACAGCGTGGCGTTGTCGTCGCTGATCGCGATGCTCACCGGAAACTGGTACGGACCCGTCGAGATGCGGGTCGGCACCCCGCCCGCCGTTGGAGCCCGAAAGATTCCAGCGGCGCCACTGGGATCGAACGCGGTGAAGAAAGCCGTTGTTCCCGTGCTGTCGAGCACCACGTCGAGAGGACCGCGGCAAGCCGCGCCGCATTCGATCGCGCGAGAAATGGTGGACGGAAGTGGATCGGGTCCAACTGCGGCGTCTGGCACGTCAACCACGGTCGAGTCGGGCAACCCCGAATCGACCTCGACCCCCGTGTCGACGCCAGTGTCCGTCACAATGGTGTCGGGCGTCGGCTGATCAGCGGGGATGACGCGATCGGCCTGCCCCGTATCGACACCAGCGTCGGTTGGAGTTGGTGCCGGACAGCCAACGAGCGCGATTGACCCGAGTAACCCCACCACAGGCGCGCTGACTGTTTTGGGAACTTTCACGCGATGCAACGCCATTCATCTCTCCTGCAGGAGCGTCGATTCATTGGGGCGAACGGCCGTCTACGTCCCTCGAGCCGAGTTGGATTGCTCCCATTTGATCGAGTTCGACGAAGCTCGACGAATCGAGAGACGAACGTGGCGTTTCACAAGCAAATTTCCTCACGGATGCGGAGCATCGATCACCCACCGCTCGTGACACAAAACTCGCTTTCGTGGCATGCAGTGCTGACACAACGCGTCACCGACCCGATCACTTCGCCGCATGGTCGACTCGCCACGCTCGGCGCGGAGCGCGCGGCGGTTTCGCTCGTTGGTTGTTGCCGGGCTACCCTCCCCACCATAACTGACGGGCTGGCGGAAATGGCCGCATGATTTGCAGCATGAACAGGGAACCGGATTTGGGCGCGACAGCCCTGGTATTCGTGAGGGAACAACGCGGACGCTCGCTCGCCTCACAGCCAGAGGTCGAGTCCTCATGGTTACCCCAGTTCAGTGAGGGAAAGGAGCAGCGCAGCTTCGGCCCGGCCCCTTGGCTCCGGGCCGAAGCTGCGCTGCTCCTTTCCCTCACTGAACTGGGGTAACCATGAGGACTCGACCTCTGGCTGTGAGGC
>LNFM01006420.1_pt1 | contig 19362 bp, 21 predicted proteins | sample 596031 | NCBI WGS metagenome assembly LNFM01 (sample SAMN04254537, study PRJNA301005) | activated carbon metagenome | isolation source: dual media filters at the Ann Arbor, Michigan drinking water treatment plant | place: USA: Ann Arbor | reverse complement strand
AGAAAAAAATCATCCGCATGATCGGCGACCCGGCCACGCGTTACCGCGAAGACCCGGTGCGCATCATCCGCGCCGTGCGTTTTTCGGCCAAGCTGAGCGCGCTGGGCTTCAAGTTCGAGGACAAGACCGCCGCGCCGCTCAAGTCCATGAAAGGCCTGCTGGCCGATGTGCCACAGTCGCGCCTGTTCGACGAGATGCTCAAGCTGCTGCAGACCGGCCACTCGCTGGCCAGCATCGCGCAGCTCAAGTTCCTCGGGCTGAACACCGGCATCTACCCGCTGCTCGACGTGGTGGTGGACACCGCCGAAGAACCGTTTTTGCAACTCGCGCTGATGGATACCGACCGCCGTGTCGGCGAGGGCAAACCGGTGGCGCCCAGCTTTTTGCTGTCCTGCGTGCTCTGGGCCGACGTGCGCCAGGGCTGGGAGCAGCGCCTCCAGCGCGGCGAGCACACCATGCCGGCACTGCAGGACGCGATCGACGACGCCTTCAACGCCAAGATCGGCGATGTGTCGGGCCGCGGCAAGCTGGGCACCGACATGCGCGAGATCTGGACCATGCAGCCGCGTTTTGAAAAGCGTACCGGCAGCTCGCCGTATTCGCTGCTGGACCAGCCGCGTTTCCGCGCCGGTTTCGATTTCCTGCGCCTGCGCGCGCAGACCGGCGAGATCGAGATGGAGCTGGCCGAGTGGTGGGAAAAGTTCAGCACTGCCTACGACGACGAGCGCCACGAGATGATCGAGCAGGCCCGCCTGGCCCAGGCGCAAAAGCCGCAGGCGCCGCGCACCCGCGTCAAACGTGTGGAGTCCGACGCAGCACGTGGCGCCGACGGCATCCAGCCCGCAGCGCCTTTCCCCGAATTTGGCGAGTCCGGCGAAGCGGCTCCGGCCAAAAAACGGCGGCGCCGCCGCAAGCCGGCCAACCGCGAGGGCGGTGCGCAGACAGCCAGCCCGCCGTCCGACAGCGCCGGACACTGAGGCTTGCCATGCCGGCTGGTTCATCGCTGAACGAGCCCACGCCGCTGGTCACTGCCCATGTGGCGCTGGGCGCCAACCTCGGTGATGCAGAGGCCGCCGTGCGGCAGGCGATGGACGCGCTGGACCGCCTGCCCCAAAGCCGCGTGCTGCGGCGCTCCAGCCTGTACCGCACAGCGCCCGTGGTCCGCGATGCTGCCGCCAGCGCGGACGGGCCCGATTACATCAATGCCGTGGTGGCGCTGGACACCCGCCTGCCGGCGCTGGATTTGCTGGACCATCTGCAGGCGCTGGAGCAGGCGGCAGGGCGTGAACGCTCTTACGCCGATGCGCCGCGCACCCTGGACCTGGACCTGTTGTTGTACGGCGATGCCCGGATCGATTCAGCGCGCCTGAGCGTGCCGCATCCGCGCATGGCGCAAAGGGCTTTTGTGCTGGTGCCGCTGGCGGAGATTTCGCCCGGGCTGGTCAGCGCGGCGCAGCTGGCGGCTGTCGCCGGTCAGGCGATCCAGCGCATGCCGGATGTGTCATTGCGGACCTGATCCGCAATCATGCCGCGCGAGCCCGGTCAGTTGTTCATGCCACATCGATCCCGGATCAGGTCCGGGATGACAGACAAGGGGTCAAGGCGCCAGCCGCTCGCGCAGCCAGCCGCCGCCTTCCTGCAGCGTGTAGCGCAGGCGGTCGTGCAAGCGGCTTTTTCGACCCTGCCAGAACTGCCAGCTGTCGGGCTGGAGCCGGTATCCGCCCCAGTGCGGCGGGCGTGGCGGCTGCAGCAAAAATTTGGCGCCGTATTTTGCGGCGTTGGCGACCAGCACGCTGCGGCCGGAGATGACCTCGCTTTGCGGGCTGGCCCAGGCGCCTATGCGTGAATCGAGCGGGCGGCTGTGGAAGTAGGCATCACTTTCCTCGGCCGGGACCTTTTCAACGCGCCCTTCGATGCGCACCACACGCTCGAGTTCGACCCAGTGAAACTGCAGCGCGGCGAAGGAGTTGACGGCCAGTTCGCGGCCCTTGCGGCTGTCGTAGTTGGTGTACCAGACGATGCCGCGCGCATCGTAGCCCTTGACCAGCACGACGCGCGTGGAAGGCCGGCCATCGGCGGCCACAGTGGCCAGCGTCATGGCATTCGGCTCGGGCACCTCGGACGCAATTGCCTCCTTGAGCCACTGGTCGAACTGCTGCAGCGGGTCGGCCTGCGAAGCCTCCTCGTTGAGTTCGGCGCGCTCGTAACTTTTGCGCAGATCGGCGATGGAAGGGGTGGTGTCTGACATACTGGAAGTATAGGCAGTCCATCATGATTCCGTCGCCCTCGCTCCCTTCGTCTCTCGCTGTGTTGCCCGTGGTGATCGTGCTGGCAGCCGGGCGTGGCGAGCGTTTTGCCGCATCCGGGGGCACGTCGCACAAACTGGCGGCGCAGCTGGCCGGACAAACCGTGCTTGAGCATGTGCTGGCGGCGGTCCGGGCCAGCGGCCTGTCGCACCATGTGGTGCATGCCGACGCGTCACGGCCGGGTATGGGTGACTCGATCGCCGCGGGCGTCCGAGCCACGGCTGATGCGGCGGGCTGGCTGATTCTGCCGGGCGACCTGCCGCTGGTTCGCGGCGACACCTTGCGCGCCGTGGCCAGGGCGCTGGGGCAGCATTCCGTGGCGGTTCCGGTGTACCGGGGCGAGCGCGGCCACCCGGTCGGGTTTTCGGCGTCGTGTCGCGACGCCTTGCTGGATTTGAAAGGAAATCAGGGCGCAGCCCCTGTCCTGCGTGCCTGTCAAGCTATCAATTCCGTAGCATTTGTGGACGTCGACGACATCGGCGTCGTCACCGACATCGACACCATCGAGGACCTGGCGCGCGCCGAAGCGCTGCTCGCCGCGCGTTAGCTTCGTGAGATGACAGCGCACGCCAGCCGCGGGCCGGCGTTGCCGGTCGGCTGGGTTTTGTAGTCGTCGGGATCGCGGTGCACGATCAGGCCCTTGCCGACGATATCGGTGCTGCCGCTGCCGACCGTGATGGTGGACGACTCAAAGCTGAAGCGGGCCACGCCGCCGGCGTCAGCCTTCAGACTGGGCAGGTCGCCCGCGTGGTGCATGCCCATGGCGTGGCTGCCGTGCGGCGCACCCGTGGGGTTGAAGTGGCCGCCGGTGCTCATGCCGTCGCCGCTGGAGCAATCGCCTTTTTCATGCACATGAAAGCCATGCTCGGCGTTGGGCTTGAGGCCGCGCACCTCGCCGCTGACCAGCACCTTGCCGCCGGCCTGCACAAAGCTGGCGCTGCCGCGGGTGCTGTTGCCGGTGGTCGGTTGCAATTCGGCGCTGGCGCGCGGGCCGCCGGGCGGGCTGGCGCAGGCGGTGAGCAGGGCGGTGGCCGCAGCCACCAAAAGCAGTTTTGTAGCCATGGGAGTCTCCTGGTTGAAAAAATATGCAAAACCCCGAATCTAGGCCGCAGCTCAGGCCTGTGAAGTAGGACGGGAGGCCAAGTTGAGCAAGCGGGCCAGGGCTGCGTCTGAAATGCCGTGGTGCTGCAGGCTTTCCAGCGTTTGCCGGGCGTAATCGTGGGTGCTGCCGTAACGCCCGCAGGCCGCGGAAAAGATCTCGCGGTAACGCGCTTCGCTGAGTTCACCGGTGAAGTTCGGGCTGCGGCGCGACAGCGTGAAGGCCAGCGCCTGGACCGTTCCCCGGTCCGTGTTGCAGCGCAACAGGCGCGGGTCATACACGCCCGTCACCATCTCGCGCAACCACAGGCGGGCCACCACTTCCGGGACTTCGTGCCGTGGCACCCGGTAAACCACGCCGTGGCAGCTGCCGCCAGACAGCAGCGCAAACACCAGGCCGGGGCACTCGGGCGTGCCGCGGTTGATGCGGCTCCACATCTTGAGCGCCCGGTGCCAGCCGTGCACCCTGGCACGCCGCTGCTCGCTGAAGTCGAAATCCGGCCGCCAGATCAGCGAGGCGTAGCCGAAGATCCAGAGGTCGTCGCGGCCGCCCCAGTGGTGCAGAAAACGCTCCAGCATGGGTGCGGGATCGCGAAGGGTTAACAGGCCGTTAGGCGGGGGAGTGTCCACACGCACACTTTACAATGCCCCTGCAATTTGCGCATCCCGCGAGCCCAGCGCACCTGCCCTGGCCCGACGTTTTTCCGGAGATTTTTTCTGCATGTTTTCACAGTCGGACGATGAGCAACAGGGCTGGATGCTGGGCCTCGTCTTGGGCCTGATTGCGCTGGTGCTTGCGGGGGTGATTGGGCTGGCCATCAGCCGCAAGGCGGCGCCACCGGGTGTGCCGCCGGCGGCTCCGTCACCGGCTGCCGTCCTGGTTCCTGCGGCGGCTGTTGCCGTTCCGGCCGGCGTACCGGCTTCCGCCCCACCGTCGGCCCAGGCGGTATCCGACGCTGCCAGCATCACGGTCGAATATGGCGTGGTCAAGTTTTATTTTGCCTCCGGCGACGACAAACTCGCGGCCGGCGCTGCCGACGCCCTGGTCGACGTGGTCAAGGGCGCGCGCGGCGGCAAAAAAGTGCTGATCTCCGGCTTTCACGATGACAAGGGCAGTGCCGCGCGCAATGCCGAACTGGCCAGGCAACGGGCGCTGGCGGTGCGCCAGGCCCTGATCGCCGCCGGTGTGCCGGATAGCCAGATCCGCCTCGACAAACCCGCGCAGACCGCCGGCACGGGCAGTGATGCCGAAGCACGCCGGGTCGAGATCACGCTGCAGTGAGACCAGGCGGTCCGGTAACCGCCTTGTACCCCTGGCGATGAAGGGGCTTGCCGAGCCAGTAGGATGGACGAAGTGAAAGTTGCCACCGAACACCGAGAACACACGCCATGAGCCTCCATCCCGTCGTCGCCCAGGTCACCGAAAAAATACGCGCGCGCAGCCGCGACACACGCAGCGCCTACCTGCAGCGGCTGGACAGCACCGCGACCCGCGCCATCAGCGTGGACCGCATGGGCTGCGGCAACATCGCCCACGCGGTGGCCGGCATGCCGCTGGACGACCGCTTCAAGGTGGTCACCGAGCGCGCGCCCAACATCGGCATCGTCACCGCCTACAACGACATGTTGTCGGCACACACGCCGCTGCAGCCCTACCCGGACCTGATCAAGTGGGAAGCCCGCCTGCATGGCGCGACCGCGCAGGTGGCCGGCGGCGTGCCGGCCATGTGCGATGGCGTGACCCAGGGCACAACCGGCATGGAGCTCAGCCTGTTCAGCCGCGACGTGATCGCCATGGCCACCGCGGTGTCGCTGAGCCATGACATGTTCGACGCCGCGCTGATGCTGGGCGTGTGCGACAAGATCGTGCCCGGCCTGCTGATAGGCGCGCTGCATTTTGGCCACCTGCCCATGGTGTTTGTGCCGGCCGGCCCCATGCCCTCGGGCCTGCCGAACAAGGAAAAAGCCCGTGTGCGTGAACTCGCGGCGCAGGGCCTGGTCGGCCGCGACGGCCTGCTCGAGGCCGAACTCAAGAGTTACCACAGCCCCGGCACCTGCACGTTTTACGGCACGGCCAACAGCAACCAGATGCTGCTTGAGGCCATGGGCCTGCATGTGCCCGGCACGGCATTTGTCAACCCGGGCGACCAGCTGCGCGACGAACTCACGCGTGAAGCGGCGCGCACCGTGCTGGGCATTGTCAAGTCATCGAAACGCTTTTCGCCGATCGGAAAAATCGTCGATGAAAAGGCCATCGTCAACGCCATGGTCGCGCTGCTGGCCACCGGCGGCTCGACCAACCACCTGATCCACTGGGTGGCGGTGGCGCGTTCGGCCGGCATCCTGATCGACTGGAATGATTTTTCCGATTTGTCCGATGTGGTGCCGCTGCTCACACACGTCTATCCCAACGGCAGCGCCGACGTGAACCAGTTCCAGGCCGCCGGCGGCACCGGTTATGTGATCCGTGAACTGCTGGACGCCGGTTTCATGCACGAGGATGTACTGACGGTGCGCGCTGGCGGCATCCGCGAATACACGCGCGAGCCGGAGATGCGGGATAGCCAGCTGGCCTGGCATGAGATGGGTGCATCGAAAGACGAGGCCATCGTGCGGCCGGCCGGCGCGCCCTTCAGCGCCAGCGGCGGCCTCAAGCTGCTGCAGGGAAATCTGGGCCGCAGTGTGATCAAGGTCTCGGCGGTGCCGGACGACCGCCATGTGATCGAGGCACCGGCGCGCGTGTTCGATTCGCAGGAAGATTTGCATCATGCTTTCCAGGCCGGCGAGCTGGACCGCGATGTGATCTGTGTGGTGCGCTGGCAGGGCCCGCAGGCCAACGGCATGCCCGAACTGCACAAACTCACGCCGCCGCTGGCGGTGCTGCAGGGCAAGGGCTTTCGCGTGGCGCTGGTGACCGACGGCCGCATGAGCGGTGCTTCCGGCAAGGTGCCGGCGGCCATCCATGTGTCGCCCGAAGCGGCGGCCGGCGGCCCGCTGGCGAAGGTGCGCGACGGCGACGTGATCCTGCTGGACGCCATCAACGGCATACTCGAGATCAAGGTGCCGGCCGCCGATTGGGCCGCGCGCGAAACCGCGCTGATGCCCGACGCGCTGCGTATCGCCAATGGCCTGGGCATGGGGCGTGAGCTGTTTGCGGGCATGCGGCGCCATGCACTGACCGCCGAAGAAGGAGCTTTGTCGTGGATCTGAAACTCGATATCAACCGGCCGCTGACCGCCCTGCAGGTGATGCAGGATGCGGCGGTGATTCCGGTGATCGTGCTGACCGATGTGGCGCACGCGGTGCCGCTGGCGCGCGCGCTGGTGGCCGGCGGTATCCGCATGCTGGAAGTCACGCTGCGCACGCCGCAGGCGCTGGCCTGTATCGAGGCCATTGCGCGCGACGTGCCCGAGGCCGTGGTCGGCGCCGGCACTGCGCGAAGCGCCGCCGATGTGCAGGCCTGCGCCATGGCCGGCGCGCGTTTCATCGTGAGCCCGGGTTACACCCACGCGGTGGGCACGGCCTGCCGCGATGTCCACCTGCCGCTGCTGCCCGGTGTCGCCACCGGCAGCGAGATCATGGCGGCGCAGGAAGACGGCTACACCGAACTCAAGTTTTTCCCGGCGCTGCAGGCCGGCGGCCTGGCCATGCTCAAGGCCTGGGGCGGGCCTTTTGGCGATGTGCAGTTCTGCCCCACCGGCGGTATCACCGCGACCAACGCGCCGGAATTCCTGGCGCTGGCCAACGTCGCCTGCGTCGGCGGGTCCTGGCTGGTGCCGGCCGATGCGATGGCAAACGGCGACTGGGGCCGGATCACCTCGCTTGCCAGGCAGGCGGCCGGCTTGCCGAGATAGCCTGCTTTAGAGGTCGAATTGACCGTCAGCCCTTTGGTGGCGGTCGTTAGCAGCTATTGAATTCATAGCAAAAATTGTCATCCCGGACTTGATCCGGGATCCAATGTTGGATAACCCGTGCGCTCTGGTATGCCAGCAAGCCGGGGGTTGCCCGGCGGCAAGTAACTTTCTTTTGTCTCGCCAAAAGAAAGTCACCAAAGAAAAGGCGACCCGATGGTCCGGGTCCCTCCGCTTCGCTACGGGCAACCTGCGGTGCTCGCAAAAAATGGGGTCGAGCTCGAACTCGCCTTCGGCTCAGACAATCGCGAGCCCTGATCCATTTGTTGCTGCGCTCCTCGGCCCAGCCCGACGGGTGGGGAGGCAGAGAAGACAGACACCAATACCGAACTCCCCTCCGGAGTCCTTGAAGCGCGCAGCGCTTCAAGGACGGGACTCCCAACGAACGGTCATGTTTGCACGCGAGTGCAGCGCACGCGGCCAAATGAGGACCCCCTCCATCGCCCAGCGGGGCGAGGGAGGGGCTAGGGGAGGGAGTGGGGAGTCAGACCTGCTGTCCACCGCAGACCACTGGCCCATTTGGCGCCTGCGGTCAAGGAGATTAGCGCAGTCCCGCTCCCCCCACATCACCCTTGCGCTCAATCAACTCGATCTTGTACCCATCCGGATCAGTCACAAAAGCAATCACGGTGGTCCCGCCCTTGACCGGGCCGGCTTCGCGCGTCACGTTGCCGCCGGCTGACTTGATCCTTTCACAGGCCCCATACGCATCGGGCACGCCCAGCGCAATGTGGCCGTAAGCCGTACCCATGTCGTAACTGTCGGTGCCCCAGTTCCAGGTCAGCTCGATCTCGGCCTGGCCGGGGTTGCCACCTTCGTAGCCGACAAAAGCCAGGCTGTATTTGTATTCGGGGTTCTCCGATGTGCGCAGCAGTGTCATGCCCAGCACCTGGGTGTAGAAGTCGATGGAGCGTTGCAGGTTGCCAACGCGAAGCATGGTGTGCAGAAGTCTCATGGGGTTTGCTTTCTCGGGGGAAGTGGCATGTGTGTTTCGTGATTGTGCTGCAATTTTCCAACACCTGTTGCGTTGGACTGACATGGCAGGCAAGCGACACTTTCGCTGTTTTGCGCTCGCTGCATTCGATGCACGGCAGTTCGGCCTGCATAATCGACGGCAATAAAAACTGTACCCGCTCTCAATGTCCCTGCCTTCCCAGAACGATCATCCGCAGGACTGGATGGTCCCCACCCGCTTGCTGGACCTCGATGATCCCAAGCTTCGAATCCAGGCCCTGCGCATCACGCAGCTGGCGACCACCGAAACCCAGAAGGCCATCCTGATTCACGACTTTGTCAAAGCCATGCCCTTCGGCTGCGTGGCCGGCTTCGACCATGTGACGGCGGCCGGCGTGCTCAAGGCGGGACGCGGCGACTGCCACACCAAGGGCACGCTGTTTGTGGCGCTGCTGCGCTCTGTCGGCGTGCCGGCAAGGCTCAGGTTCGTGACCTTGCCCAGCGCCTTTCTCAGGGGCATCATCGATGTGTCCAACGGCACCATCACGCACGCGATTGGTGAGGTCTACCTCGACGGCCGCTGGTTGCAGACCGACACCTATGTGACCGACTCCCTGCTGGAGACGCGGGCCGTGGAACTGCTGGCCAGTCACGACAGCCATGTGGGTTACGGCATCCATGTGCGCGGCAGCCATTTCTGGGACGGCCAGCATTCGGTCTATGCCCAGTACCACCTGTCAGACGCGACCAGCCTTCCGGTCAATGACTGGGGCGTGGCGCATGACCCCGAGCATTTCTACCGCGATGCGGCGCATGAGGATTTGCAGCGTGGCTGGCTCACGCGCGTCAAATGGCTGCTGGCTGCGGCACTGGTGAACCGCCGGGTCGAGCAGATACGCACGCAGACCGGTCCGCTGCCGCGCCAGCCGGCCTGATCAACGCGCGCCGCTGGGGCCCTTCAGCCGGCTTTGGCGGCAGGGACCTCAAACACCAGGCAGGTGGTCGTCGCGTGTGCGTAGAGCTTGCCGTCGGGCCCGACAATGCGGGCCTCGGCGGTTGCCAATTGGCGGCCGCAATGGATCACGGTGCCAATGGCCCGCAGCGGCCCGGTCTTGTATGACGCCGCCCGCACAATATTGACGCCCAGCTCGGCCGTGGTGTAGGCCCGGTCCGCCGGCATCAGGGTGTGCACGGCGCAGCCCAGCGCCGAATCCAGCAAGGTGGCATACCAGCCGCCGTGCACCGTGCCCAGCGGGTTGTAGTGCTTGAGCTGGGGCGTGCCCTGGAACACCGCCTTGCCGGGCGCCACCTCCACCAGCGAAAAGTCCAGCGTGTCGGCGATGTGCGGAAACGGCAGTTCGCCGGCCAGCATGGCCTGCATCACTTCCATGCCGGTCTTGCCGGCCACCATCTCGGGCCGCGCCAGCCCGGGCTTGCCGCCGCCGGCGAGCATGCGCGCCACCACCGCGTCGCGTTCCTCATTCCACAAAGCCAGGGTCTGTTCAGGGGTCATTGTGCCGCTCCTTTGATTGCATATACAACAATTGTAGCTACAATCGAATCATGGGCACTGTCACCACCGCAACATCCGCTTCGAATTCTGTGGACCTCAAGCCGCAGGGCTGCACCAACATGAAGTTGCGCCAGTTGATGCGCCGCGTGACGCAGCATTACGATGCCGAGGTCGGCAAGACCGGGCTGAAAGGCACGCAATATTCGCTGCTGTCGCATGTGTTCAAGCTGGGCCCGCTGCGCCCCGGCGATCTGGCGCGTGCGATGAAGGTGGATGCCTCCACCCTGACGCGCAACCTCAAGCCGCTGGTGGCGGCCGGCTGGCTCACGCTGGAAGCCGGCAGTGACGGGCGCAGCCGTCTCGTCAGCATCACCGACAGCGGCCGCGAGAAACGCATCGAGGCGCAACGCCGCTGGCGCGTGGCGCAGGAAGCGATCAACCAGATCCTCGGCGTGGAGCAGGTGCTGGCATTACACGCGCTGATTGATGCTTCGCTGGAACGTTTGTCCCCCTTGCCTGGAGCTGATGATGAGTGAAGACGGGGCCGCGGCAGCGCGCGCCGCAAGGAGCAACACGCTGCTGTGGCTGGTGCTGTTGGCCGCCGCCGGCACCTTTGCGCTGACCATGGGCGTGCGCCAGACCATGGGCCTGTTCCTGTCGGCGCTCAATACCTCGACCGCGCTGGGCGTAGGCAGCATCAGCCTGGCCTTTGCCTTCGGCCAGCTCTGGTGGGGACTGACCCAGCCCTTTGCGGGCGCGGTGGCCGATCGCATAGGCACCGGGCGCGTGATTTTTATCGGCGTATCCCTGGTGGCGATCGGCACCATCCTCACGCCGCTGATGACCACCACTGCCGGCCTGATCCTTGCCATCGGTGTGCTGGCTGCGGGCGGCGCCGGCATGGCCGGCCCGTCGGTGCTGATGGCTGCGACGGCGCGGCTGGTGCCGCCGGAAAAACGCGGTCTTGCCAGCGGCATCGTCAATGCGGGCGGCTCTTTCGGCCAGTTCGCGATGGCGCCGATCGCGATCGGGCTCACGGCGGCTGTCGGCTGGGCCAGTGCCATGCAGTGGCTGGGTGTGCTGGTGCTGCTGGCACTGCCGGCTGTTTTTGTGCTCAGGGGCAATTCGAAGGCACTGGCCGCGCAGGCGGCGGCCGCCTCGGGCAAAAAAGCCCTGAGCGCGCGCGAGGCCATCGCGCAGGCGCTGGCCACGCCCAGTTACCGCTACCTGAGCCTGGGTTTTCTGGTCTGCGGGTTTCACGTGGCCTTCCTCGCCACCCATCTGCCCGGCGTGGTGGCGGCCTGCGGCCTGCCGCCCGACATCGGCGGCTGGTCGCTGGCCATGATCGGCCTGTTCAACATCGTCGGCAGCCTGGCCATGGGCTGGGCCGTGGGCCGCTGGCGCATGAAGTCGCTGCTGGCGCTGCTGTACGCGACGCGTGGCCTGGCCGTGCTGGTGTTTTTGCTGGCGCCCAAGACGCCGGCCGTCATGCTGATCTTCGCCGCGGTGATGGGCGTGACTTTTCTGTCGACCGTGCCGCCGACCGCCGGCCTGGTGGCCAAGATGTTCGGCACGGCCAACATGGCCATGTTGTTCGGCATCGTGATGCTGGCGCACCAGGTCGGCGGTTTCTTCGGCGCCTTCCTCGGTGGTTATGTGTTCGAGGCCACCGGCAGTTACGACTGGGTCTGGTACATCGACATCGTGCTGGCCGTCGGTGCGGCGCTGGTGAACCTGCCTATCCGCGAGTCGCGGATTGTCCGGGCAGCAGCCTGATGAGCGGCGAGATGGATGGGCGTACCCGGCTTCTCCTGGAGGCGCCTATCGTTCCGACCCTGCTGCGCCTGGCCGCCCCCAATGTGCTGGTGATGCTGGCGCAGGCCGGTGTCGGACTGATCGAAACCTGGTTTGTCGGCAAGCTCGGTACCGACGCGCTGGCCGGCATGGCGCTGGTGTTCCCGGTCGTGATGCTGATGCAGATGACGTCGGCCGGTGCCATGGGCGGCGGCATTGCGTCGGCGATTGCGCGTGCGCTCGGCGCGCGCCGGCGTGAGGACGCCGACGCGCTGGTGCTCCATGCGCTGGTGATTGCGGGGGTGTTTGCGCTGGTGTTCACCGTTGCCGTGCTGGGCGGCGGGCGCTGGCTCTACACCCGCATGGGCGGCACCGGCGGCGCGCTGGAGGCGGCCCTGGTGTATTCCAACTGGGTGTTTGCCGGCGCGGTGCTGGTCTGGCTGTTCAACACGCTGTCGGCGGTGATCCGCGGCACCGGCAACATGGCGGTGCCGGCCAATGTCACGGTGCTCGGTGCGCTGGCACTGGTGCCGCTGTCGCCCCTGATGATCTTTGGCTGGGGCCCCGTGCCGGGCCTGGGCATCGCCGGCGGCGCTATCGCGCTGCTGGCCTACTACCTGGTCGGCAGCCTGGTGCTGGCCGCCTACCTGTGGTCACCGAAAAGCCTGCTGCGCCCGTCACTGCGGAACATCACTTACCGCTGGGTCCTGTTCAAGGACATCCTGCGTGTCGGCCTGGTCGGCACCGTGTCCACCGTTGCCACCAACCTCGCGATCGGCATCACGACCGCGCTGGTCGGCGCTTTCGGCACTGCCGCGATTGCCGGTTACGGCACGGCCTCGCGGCTGGAGTACCTGCTGGTGCCGCTGGTGTTCGGGTTCGGCGCACCACTGGTCGCCATGGTCGGCACCTGCATGGGCGCCGGCCAGCACGAGCGCGCACTGCGTGTCACCTGGATAGGCGCGGGGCTGGCGTTTGCCATGACCGAAGCCATCGGCCTGTGGGCGGCACTGTTTCCGCGCGCCTGGCTGTCGCTGTTCAACAGCGACCCGGCGATGATCGAAGCCGGCAGCGCCTACCTGCGGGTGGTCGGACCGCTCTACGGCTTCTTCGGCCTCGGGCTGGCGCTGTACTTCGCTTCGCAGGGGGCGGGACGGCTGCTCTGGCCGGTCGTCAGCAATATGGCGCGGCTGGCCGTGGCCGTCGCCGGCGGCTGGCTGGCGCTGCGCTGGGGCAACGGGCTCACCGGCGTGTTTGTGGCGCAGGGTGTGGCGCTGGTGATTTACGGCGTGATCAACACCTGGGCGATCGCCGGCGGCGCCTGGTTCGGGCGCGTCGGCTGGCCGCGCAGCACGGCGGCCCTGCTCAGGCGCTTGCCGCAGGCCTGAATTGACAAGTCGAAAAGGCCTCCAGCCCTTTTCCGGCAAGGGCAGCATGCTATATTTTCAGGAGCATTGCGGTGTACGTTTCCGTGCTTCACAACAGCCAGACACCCAGCCAGACCGCCGCGATCATCAGCACCAGCCCCGGTACGATGCGCGCCGCATAGGCGGCACCCCCGGCGTGGAAGGCCACCACGGCCTTCATCAGCGTATTGGTGCTCAGGCCGGCGAGGATGGGCCACAGTGCGTCGTCCAGCGGCAGCTTGCCGGCCGCCACCAGCGAAGCGACCGAGGCGGCGGTCGCATGGGCATCTACCAGGCCGGTGGCAGCGGCCGCCAGCAGCGTTCCGCGTGCGCCCAGCCAGGCGCTGAGCGCTGCCGACACCACCAGCACGCCCGCCACGATGGCGGCAAATGCCAGCGCTGTCTTGAGGTTGAAGGCCCGGCCCAGGTCCGCCTGTTCCGGCCGCCCGGCGGCCGCTTCGGCCGGCGCGCTTGCGCGCGGGAAGAACAGCAGGCTGTAGGCGCATGCCACCCCACCCCCCAGAAGCAGAGGCCACATCAGCGCGTCCAGCAGCGCCGCTTGCACGGCCGCCACCACCACCGCCAGCTGCACCATGGTGGCCAGGCTGGAGAGCACCGCGCCGGCGATCGCCCCGTCCGCGTGGCGCTGAGATTCTGCGGCGCGCGTGCCCATGGCATGAATGGTGGCGGTGCTTGAAATAAAGCCAGCCGCAAACCCGGCCAGCGGCAAGCCGTAACGCGGGCCCAGTGAGCGCGTGGCGATGTAGCCGAGCGCGCTGACAGCCATCACCAGCACGACCAGCTGGGTCATGGCATGCGGGTTGATCGCGCCAAAAGGTCCCAGAAAGCGGTCCGGGGCCAGCGGCAGGGCGATCAGTGCCGCCGCAAAAAACAGCAGGGCATCGTGCAGCTCGCGCTCGGTCAGCACGCTGCGCACGAAATGGTGCAGGCGGTTGCGCGCCGCCAGCAGCGCCGCCAGCGCCGCACCCACACCGGCGGCCAGGACCGCGTCGCGCATGGCCAGCCCGCCGAGCAGGCAGGTCAGCAGCAGGGCGATTTCGGTGGTCATGCCCGGATCCTGCTCCCGGGTGCGCTGGTAAGACACGACGGCCAGCGCGCCTGTGACCAGGGCAACAGCCGCGAGCAACAGGCCGCCGCCCAGCAGCACACCGACAGCGCCCAGCATCGAGGCCGCCGCAAACGTGCGTATGCCGGCCGCGCCGCGCGTCGGTCCGCTGCCTTTGCGGCGTTCGCGCTCCGCGCCGACCAGCAAGCCGATGCCCAGGGCCACGCTCAGGCCCAGCAGCGTGGAGAAGTCAGGCGGGGACGGCATGGCGGCAGTGAAAAGCGGGCCATCTGCGCGCATGACAGGCAACTTGTTCGCCGCAGGCAGGCCTCCCGGTGCGAGAGCCAGTGTGCATCCGCTCAACGCGCTGCGCTGCCCCCAGGCGCCGTGAGCACCGTCCTCACCTTTTCGAGGCGGCTGCGCACCTCGTCGGCCACCCGGGCCACCTCGGGGGCACCGGTCATCTGCATCACCGCCACCGGGTCCATGAATCCCACGGTGAAACTGCCGTCGCCGTCTTCACGCACGATGACGTTGCAGGGAAGCAGCAGCCCGATATCGGGCTGGGCCGTCAGGGCGCGATGCGCCAGCGGTGGATTGCAGGCGCCCAGGATGCGGTAAGGCCGCACATCGACCCCCAGCTTGGTTTTCATGGTCGCCTGCACGTCGATGTCGCTCAGCACGCCGAAACCTTCTGCCTTGAGCGCCTCGGTGACACGGTCCACCACATGGGTGAAGCTCTTGTCGTCGGGTTTGCAGTAAAAGCCGTAGGCGGCGCCGGTGGAGGACGTGGTGTGGTCGGTGGTCATGGTGCGGTTCGCGGTCTGGCCGGCGGCGGGGGCAGCCGGTCCATCATCATCTGCATCATGGACTGCATCATCTCCATGCGTTTTTCCATCCATTGCTGGCGCGCGGCCGGGTCGCCGGCCATGGGGCCAGCACCGGGACCCATCATGCCGCCCATGCCTCCCGCGCCGCCCGGTCCCATGCCGCCCATCATGCCCATGCCTTCCTGCATGAGTTTGTGGTGCTCGGCCATCAGCGCATTGCGCTCTTCCGGTGTCGCCGCGCGAGCCATGCGGTCATGCATCGCCCGCATGGCGGTCATGTGCTCATCCATGCGCGCCATCGGCATGGCCTGGGCTGCGGCGGGCGGCGACATCCCGGGGTGGTGTGCCGCGTGGCCACGGCTTATCTGGGCGCAACCGCCCAGTCCGAGCGTGGTGGTGGCTGCGAGGAGGAAGATCAGGCGCGTCGACATGGTGGAACTCCGGTAGCTGAATGTTCAGTCTAGTGAATCCACGCCTGGTCGGGGCCCCGTTCTGCGTCCTGCATGATCCATGTCAAGTCCGCAGCGCCGGCCGCCGCCGCCACCGCACTACTGGAGCGGTACCGTGTAGTTGAGTGTCATGCGCCCGCCGTCGACCGTGACAATTTCGCCGGTCACATAACTGGCCGCATCGCTGACCAGCCAGGCCACCACGTCGGCGATCTCCGAGGGCTGGCCCAGCCGTTTCATCGGCGTGCGGCTCATGATTTTCTCTTTCGCTTCATCGCTGGTCAGCACGGCTTTGGCGGCCAGTTCGGTCGCGATGGTGCCGGGCGCGACCGCGTTGACACGAATGCCCTTGTCGGCCAGCGCCAGCGCCATCACACGCGTGAGCTGGTTGATGCCGCCCTTGCTGACGTTGTAGCTGGCAATCGTCGGGATGGCCAGCACGCCGTTGACCGAACTCATGTTGACGATGTTGCCGCCACCGGCCTGGGCCATCACGCGCGCCACCGCCTGGCCCATCAGGAAGCTGCCCTTGATGTTGACGCGCAGGACCGCATCGAAATCGGCTTCGGTGACCTCGAGAAACTCGGCCGCCCGGAAGATGCCGGCGTTGTTGACCAGCACATCGATGCGGCCATGCGCCTTCAGGGTGCTCGCCACGGCGGCATCGACGTCGGCCTTGTCGCCGACATCGCAATGGATGTAAAGCGCGCCGAGTTCGGCCGCCAGCGCCTCGCCGGCCGCATCGGCCATGTCGGCGATCACGACCTGCGCGCCTTCCTGTGCAAAACGCCGGGCGCAGGCCTCGCCTATGCCCTGGGCACCGCCGGTGACGATGCAGACGCGGCCTGCCAGGCCAAATGAAACAGTGGAGGAAGTTGTATGGGGAGTCGGGCTCATGCCCGAATGGTACCCGCGTAAGCCGCCATGAACTTCATGGCGTTGTCCGCCACATCGCCGGCTGTCATGCCCGGTGCATACAGGGCCGAGCCAATGCCGAAACCGCTGGCGCCGGCCGCGCGGTAGGCCGCCATGTTGCCGGTCGTGATGCCGCCCACCGGCAACAGCAGGGTGGGCCCCGGCAGCACCGCGCGCAATGCCTTCAGCACCGCTGGCGTGATCATTTCCGCAGGAAACAGCTTGAGCCCGGTCGCGCCGGCCTGCAATGCGGCAAAGGCTTCGGTGGCCGTCATCACGCCGGGCAGGCAGACCATGCCCAGGCGAACAGCTTCACGCACGACGTCGGCATCGAAGTTGGGCGAGACCACCAGCTGGCCGCCTGCGGCGTGGACATCGCGGACCTGGGCTGCAGTGAGCACCGTGCCGGCACCGACCAGGGCCGTGGGCAGGGCCGCAGCCATGGCTTCTATGCTTTGCAGCGGCTGCGGCGAGTTGAGCGGTACCTCGATCAGGCGCCAGCCGGCGCCCAGCAAGGCCTGGCCCACCGGCAGCGCTTCGTCAGGTCGCAGGCCGCGCAGGATGGCGACCAGCGGCAGGCTGCTCAGGGCGGCGGAAAACTTGTCGTGTGGCGTCGTCATGGTTCAGGTATCCCAACTCGGGTGAATGGTTTGCGCCAACGCCCACAGGCCGCGCCAGGTGGCTTCGGCGCCGACACGCCGGACGACCGCCTGGCGCTGGGCCAATGCGCGTTCGTAACGTCCGGTGAGCAGCTCTGCGCCTATCAGCACAACCGGGGCGCCGGCCGGCAGGTCGCGGCTGCGGATTTCCTCGCCGATCACCAGGCCCGAGAGGTAGCTGGGCAGGCGGGACGCGGCCATGCGGCCGAACAGCGACAGGGTGCGCACGCTGAAAGCGGTCTGCAGCAGGCCGGCGCCGCGCAGCGCGAGCGCCACGCCTTCGTCGAAAGCCTCCCAGTCCACCTCGCCGTCGGCTTCCGGCAGGCTGCGCGCCAGCAGCGAATGCTGGCGCAGCAGCGCGTAGAACTCACCGGTCATGCTGGTGGAAAAATTGTCGATCCGGCCGCCGCGCACATGGACCCATTTGCTGTGGGTACCGGGCAGCACCAGCAGGCCGTCCTGCAGGCCCAGCAGTTGCAGCGCACCGAACACCTGGGTCTCCTCGCCGCGCATCACGTCGGGGATGCCTGCATGTTCGCAGCTCAGCCCGGGCACGATGGCCATGCGGCCGGCCTTGATCCAGGCCAGTTGTGATGCGACTTCATCAAACCCGGCCGGGCAGGCGCAATAGGGCGCCTCGAGCCAGCCTTGCTTGCTGCCGGCCATCCCGGAGATCAGGCAAAAAGTCCCGCTAGCCCCCATCCAGTGGGCAAAACATGCTTCAAAAACTGTAGCAAAATCGCCCGGCGCCACGCTCAGGATGCCGCGCGGAAAGCTGCGCTCCTTGAGCACCCGGCCCTGGCTGTCCAGCAGGGCGCCGCGCAGGGACGAGGTGCCCCAGTCCACCGCCAGCAGCTGTTGCATGGCCTGGCCGGGTTCGGCCTGCGCGGCAAGGCTCAATGGTTGTCCCGCGGCACAAAGGCGCCGCGCTTGCCGACCAGAAAGTCCAGGTCCACACCCTGGTCGGCCTGCAGCACATGGTCGACATACAGCTTCCAGTAACCCGAGGACAGCGGCGGCGGCGGCGCCGTCCACAGGCTCAGGCGGCGTGCCAGTTCCTCGTCGCTGATCAGCAACTGGAGGCGGCGCTCGGGCACATTGAGTTCAATCATGTCGCCATTCTGGACCACGGCCAGCGGCCCGCCGGCCGCGGCTTCGGGCGCGGTGTGCAGCACCACGGTGCCGTAAGCGGTGCCGCTCATGCGTGCATCGCTGATGCGGACCATGTCGGTGATGCCTTTTTTGAGGATCTTGGGCGGCAGCGGCATGTTGCCGACCTCGGCCATGCCGGGGTAACCCTTGGGGCCGCAATTTTTCAGCACCATGATGCAGGTTTCGTCGATGTCCAGGCCGTCGTCGTCGATGCGCGCGTGGAAGTCCTCGATGTTCTCGAACACCACGGCGCGCCCGGTGTGCACCATCAGCGCGGGCGTGGCGGCGCTGGGCTTGATGACCGCGCCGCGCGGCGACAGGTTGCCGCGCAGCACGGCGATGCCGGCCTTGTCCTTGAACGGGGTGGCCAGCGGTTTGATCACTTCGGTGTTGTAGTTCTGCGCATCGGCGATGTTCTCGCCTATGGTTTTTCCGTTGGCGGTGATCGCGCCCGTGTGCAGGTGCTGCGCGATCTCCTTCATGACCACCGGCAGGCCACCGGCGTAGCAGAAGTCCTCCATCAGGAATTTGCCCGAGGGCTGCAGGTTGACCAGGCAGGGCAGCTCGCTCGCCAGGCGGTCGAAGTCGTCCACCGTGAGTTTGACACCGATGCGCCCGGCCATGGCAATCAGGTGGATCACCGCATTGGTGGAGCCGCCTATGGCCGCCAGGGTCTTGATGGCGTTTTCAAAAGCTTCGCGTGTGAGGATTTTCGAGAGCGTGAGGTCTTCGTGCACCATCTCGACCGCGCGGCGCCCGGCCATGCGCGCCAGCACGTTGCGCCGGCCGTCCACGGCAGGGTAGGCCGCATTGCCCGGCAGGCCTATGCCCAGTGCCTCGACCATGCTGGCCATGGTGGAGGCCGTGCCCATGGTCATGCAGTGGCCGTGGCTGCGGTGCATGCACGATTCAGCTTCGAAGAAATCCTGCAGCTTCAGCGTGCCGGCGCGCACCTGTTCGCTCATGCTCCAGACGCCGGTGCCCGAGCCGAGCTCCTGGCCGCGCCACTTGCCGCTGAGCATGGGGCCGCCGCTGACACCCACGGTCGGCAGGTCGACGCTGGCCGCGCCCATCACCAGCGAGGGTGTGGTCTTGTCGCAGCCCATCAGCAGCACCACGCCGTCGATCGGGTTGCCGCGGATGCTTTCTTCCACGTCCATGCTGGCCAGGTTGCGGTACAGCATGGCGGTGGGGCGCAGCAGGGTTTCGCCCAGCGACATCACCGGAAACTCGAGCGGGAAGCCGCCGGCCTCGTAGACGCCGATCTTGACCTGCTCGGCAATCGTGCGGAAGTGGGAGTTGCAGGGCG
>LNFM01006418.1_pt1 | contig 19363 bp, 18 predicted proteins | sample 596031 | NCBI WGS metagenome assembly LNFM01 (sample SAMN04254537, study PRJNA301005) | activated carbon metagenome | isolation source: dual media filters at the Ann Arbor, Michigan drinking water treatment plant | place: USA: Ann Arbor | reverse complement strand
CATACCAAGGAAAGTGCCTGCGGCTGCGCCGGGGTCTATACCGCGCACGCGGCCATCGAACTCTATGCTGAGGCATTCGAAGCTGCGGGGGCCCTCGACCGACTCGAGGGTTTTGCCAGTTTTTTTGGCGCGGATTTTTACCGATTGCCGCGAAATTCCGGTCGTATCAGTCTGATAAGGAAGCCCTGGCAAGTGCCTGAGATGCTGGCTTATGGCGAGGAAGAACTGGTGCCGATGCGAGCCGGGGCATCGGTCGCGTGGCGGCTGGCGTAGGGGGAGGGAGCCGGCGACGGCTATGCTATTGCCTGCGCCGCGAGTCATGGATAATAGGTTTGGGTTGAGGGGGCATTCGGGCGCGGAGACAAGAATGTTGAAACGCGGGCGGCGCCGATTCCGGGTCGCAGCCGCAATGGCCGTGCAGAATGCGTTTGGTTGCACTTGTTGAGTGGCGGTCGGGTGCCGGTCATCCGCAGCCTCTCGTTGTCATAACAGGGGGTTAGATGAACAAGGCAGAGCTGGTAGAGGCCATCGCCAAAAAAGCTGGGTCCAGCAAGGCGATGGCCGACGTCATGATTGATGCGTTCGTGGAGTCCGTGACCGGAGCGCTGAAAAGAGGAGAGAGCGTGACCCTGGTCGGTTTCGGAACGTTCGCGCAGGGCAAGCGTGCGGCGCGCACCGGCCGCAACCCGCAAACCGGCGCATCGATCAAGATCCCGGCGGCGAAAACTGCAAAGTTCGTTGCGGGTGCCAAACTCAAGAGTGCAGTGAACGGCCGGAAGTAGTCCGGCCCGGATAGATGTATGAGTGACAGAGGGGCGAGGGGCCCCTCTTTTTTTGCGGCTACGGGTGTCCGTTCCGGGCCAGCAACAGGTCGCACCAGGTCCGCGCGGTGCTGGCACGGTCCGGCAAAACGCAATCGTGCCTTCGCCTCATCTTCTGCGCCGTCTTTGTTTGGCTGCCTTACCTGACCGGCTGGATCACCGTGCTGACGTTTGCAGGAAAGCAATGCCCCTGCATGTAGAATGCGAACCGAAGCTGGCCGGGCAGTCGCTGTGCAATTTGCTTGCGCAGAGGAAAGTCCGGGCTCCACAGAGCGGGATGCCGGCTAACGGCCGGACGCCGTGAGGCGATGGAAAGTGCCACAGAAAACATACCGCCAACGGCCCTGTTCGGGTGCGGGCAAGGGTGAAATGGTGGGGTAAGAGCCCACCGCGCTCCTGGTAACAGGAGTGGCAGGGCAAACCCCATCCGGAGCAAGACCAAATAGGGGAGCGTTAGCGTGGCTCGCGCTGCTCCCGGGTAGGTCGCTCGAGCCGGCAGGCAACTGCCGGCCCAGATGAATGACTGCCGGGACGCCGCAAGGCGTCTGACAGAACCCGGCTTACAGGCCAGCTTCACCTTCCCAAATCGCAGTTTCCTGCCGGGAAACCCCTTTTGCAGGTTTCCCCGCCAGTCGTTGTCCTGTCAGACGGTGTAGCCCAGAACAAATCCCAGAAGTGACTTTATATATAACACATAACAATATGTTTAATATGTGTTTTATTCTGTTTTCCATGGGCGGCTCTGAGAGTGGTCCGTAAGTCTTTGTCGTAACTGCAAAAACCGGCGGGTTGTCCTTGACCTGCCTTTTTTTTTCTACTAGAGTGGGGAAAAGTAGGTTTAAGTGGGAAATTAAGGAAATTCTAATACTTCGGTGCGATGACAAATGTTTCAGGGCGCGACAGCGTTAAGTCTGGATGCAAAGGGCCGACTTGCGGTCCCGACACGGCATCGGGACGCGCTGCAATCGGGCAATGGCAGTAAGCAGGTACTTACTGCTCATCCTCACCGTTGCCTTCTTCTATACCCGGAGCCGGCATGGGAGCCCATTCGCGCCCGGGTGATGTCGTTCTCCAGTTTCGATGCGCAGGCCAGTCTGTGGAAGCGCCTGCTGGTCGGCTTCGCCGAGGAGGTGGAACTCGATGCCTCCGGAAGGTTGCTGATTTCACCGGAGCTGCGCCGGTTCGCCGGTCTGGAGAAGCAAACCATGATGGTCGGGCAGGGCAGTCATTTCGAGATCTGGAGCCAGGAATCCTGGGAGAAACAGCTTGATCAATTGGCCGCCAACTCGGACAAGCCGCCACCCGGCATGGAGAACTTCGCCTTGTGAGCGTGAGCTCACACAGGACCGTACTGCTTGAGGAAGCTGTAGAGGCACTACGCATCAGGGCTGATGGCGTGTACGTGGACGGAACCTTCGGCCGCGGTGGGCACAGTCGCGGAATCCTGGCGCGGCTGGCGGCGTCGGGAAAGCTGATCGCAATGGATCGCGATGCCGCCGCGATTGCGGCGGCGGGTGAAATGGCCGATCCGCGGCTGATGGTCTGCCACGGTGCATTCGGCAGTTTGCGTGAGGTCTTGCGCGGGGTCGGGTTCGAGCGTGTCGATGGCGTGCTGCTCGACCTCGGCGTGTCCTCGCCCCAGCTGGATGAGGCCGGGCGCGGATTCAGTTTCCGCTTCGACGGGCCGCTCGACATGCGCATGGATACAAGCCGCGGTCCGACGGCTGCCGAATGGCTGGAGCGGGCTTCGGAACAGGAGATCGGGGAGGTCATCAGGCGCTATGGCGAAGAACGGTTTGCTAAACAGATTGCAAGAGCGGTTGTTGCGGCTCGATCGATCGGGCCTGTCAACCGCACACGGCAACTTGCCGAGATCGTGGCAAAAGCCGTTCCCACGCGCGAGCCACATCAGGACCCGGCGACGCGTACCTTCCAAGCTCTACGGATTCACCTCAATCAGGAGCTTGAAGAATTGGAAGTAGCGCTGCCGCAGTGCGTCGAGGTCCTTGCCGAAGGCGGGCGTCTGGTGGTGATCAGCTTCCATTCCCTGGAAGACCGCATCGTCAAGCAGTTCATGCGGGCCGAGTCGCAACCGGGTGCGCTGCCGTTGCGCCTGCCGGTGAGGGCCGCTGATCTACCGAAGCCGCGATTGCAGCTCATCGGCAAACCGGTTTTCCCTTCTGATGCGGAGATCGCCGCGAACCCGCGCTCGCGCAGTGCCGTGATGCGGGTCGCTGAAAGGATGGCGGCGTGATCAAGCTCAACTTCGCGCTGGCCGCGCTGCTGGTGGTCTGCGCCTTGGCGCTGGTGACCTCGCAGCACATGGCTCGCAAGCTCTTTGTCGAGTTGCAGAAGCAGCGGGAGACGGCCCAGCAGATCGAAGTCGAGTACGGCCAGCTGCAGCTCGAACAGAGCACCTGGGCGATGCACTCCCGGGTGGAAAAGATCGCCGCCAATAGTCTTTTGATGCGCGTGCCGCCGGCGGCACGCGTGCACCTTGTTCCTCCCCCTCCCGCGTCGTCCAGGCCGTGAGACCCTCGCTCAATCCAGCCTTGTCGGTTCGCCTGCCCGTGTGGCGGGCGCGCCTGCTGTTGTTGCTGGCATTCTGCGGATTTGCCATCCTGGCGGCGCGGGCTCTTTATTTGCAGGGCCTGCACAACGATTTTCTGCAGCAGAAAGGTGAGACCCGTTACTCGCGGGTGCTGGAAATTTCAGCGCATCGCGGCATGATCACCGATCGCAACGGCGAGCCGTTGGCGATCAGCACTCCGGTTGAGGCGGTGTGGGCGTCGCCTGCGGACACCAGCCTGAGTGCCGCCGACAAGACCGGGCTTGCACGGCTGCTCGGCATGAGTCCGTCGGAACTGACCAAGCGTCTGGTTGATGCGGGCGGTCGCGATTTTGTCTATCTCAAACGCCAGTTGCCGCCGCACCAGGCGGCGAAAGTGGTGCAACTCAACCTGCCCGGCATTTTCCTCAGGCGGGAATACCGGCGCTATTACCCCGCTGCCGAAGTCAGCGCCCATCTGGTGGGTTTTACCGGGCTGGACGACAACGGACAGGAGGGCATCGAACTCGCCTATCAGGAATGGCTGGCCGGCAAGCCCGGCAGTCGCAGGGTGATCCGTGATCGTCTCGGGCGGGTGGTCGAGGACATTGAAAGCATTCGGGCGCCGCAACAGGGACGCGATCTGGCCCTGTCTATCGACCAGCGCATCCAGTATGTCGCTTTCAGAGAACTCAAGAGCGCGGTCATCCGCCACGAGGCCAAGGCCGGCAGCATCGTGGTGGTCGACTCCGTCTCCGGCGAGGTGCTGGCCATGGCGAACTGGCCGGTCTACAACCCCAACAACCGCGAAACCATGACGCCGGCGCGGTCACGCAACCGCGCCGTGGTGGACCTGTTCGAGCCCGGCTCCACGCTCAAGCCTTTTACCGCGGCGGCCGCTTTCGAAGCCGGACTGGTGAATCCCGCCAGCGTGATTGACACCGACGGCGGGCGCATGACCATTGGTAACCGCACCATCCGCGACACCCATCCGGAACAGCTGCTGACGGTCACCGAAGTGATCCAGCGTTCGTCCAATGTCGGCGCGGTAAAGATGGCGATGGCAATGGCGCCCCAGGCACTGTGGGCGCTGCTTTCCGAAGCCGGATTCGGAAGCCAGACCCGCGTGGGCTTCCCCGGGGAAGCAACCGGACGGCTGCGTGATTACCATAGCTGGCGGCCGATCGAGCACGCAACCATGTCCTATGGCCACGGCATGTCGGTAAGCCTGTTGCAACTGGCGCGCGCCTACTCGATCTTTGCGACTGACGGCAAGTTGGTGCCGCTCACCCTCGTTCGCAGCCCGCAGCCGCCCGAAGGCAAACGCGTGATCTCCAGGCGCACCGCGCAGTCGGTGCGCAGGATTCTGGAACAGGTGACCCATCCCGGCGGCACTGCCACTCGGGCGCAGGTGGCGGGCTATCGTGTTGCCGGCAAGACCGGGACTTCGCACAAGCTTGAGGCCGGCGCCTACGTCCGCGACCGCTACGTTTCTTCTTTTGTCGGCTTTGCGCCGGCATCTGCGCCCAGACTGATCGTCGCAGTGATGATCGACGAGCCCGGCGGCAGACAGTATTACGGCGGCGAAGTCGCGGCGCCGGTGTTCAGCAGCGTGATGGCCGGTGCCTTACGGCTGATCGGCGTTAGCCCGGATGCGCCGGCCGATAACGTGATCGTGCCGGAGCCGGCACCGATAATAAGGGAAGAGGTATGAGCCGCGCCGCACACCATCCTTTGCCCAGTGCGCGCGCCTTCGATGCCCGCATGCTCGACGCTCTGGGCGTCAAGATCGGGGGACTCGCACTGGACAGCCGCCGGGTGAAACCGGGCGACCTGTTTCTGGCGGTCGCCGGTGCCCAGACCGACGGCCGGCACCACATTGAAGCGGCGATAGCGGCGGGCGCGGTAGCCGTGTTGTGGGACAGCCATGGCTTCGAGTGGAACCGCAGCTGGGCGCTGCCAAACCTGGGCGTGCCGGAGCTGCGCCAACTGATCGGCGACATTGCCGACCACTTCCACGGCCATCCGTCGCGCCAGATGTGGGTCGCGGGTGTGACTGGTACTAATGGCAAGACTTCCTGTGCCCACTGGATCGCGCAATCGCTGAACCGGATCGGGCGCCGTACCGCCGTGATCGGCACCATCGGTAACGGCTTTCCCGGCGACCTGGAGCCCGCGGCCAATACCACCCCGGATGCGCTGACGCTGCACGCCCAGCTCGCCGAATTCCGCGCCCGTGGAGCGGTCGCCTGCGCCATGGAAGTGTCCTCGCACGGCATCGAGCAGGGGCGTGTCAACGGCGTGGCGTTCGACGTCGCGCTGTTCACCAACCTTTCGCACGACCATCTCGATTACCACAAGACGATGGAAGACTATGCCGCAGCCAAGGCCAAGCTGTTTCATTGGCCGCAGCTCAGGCACGCGGTGGTCAACCTTGACGATCGCTTTGGGCAGGAGCTGGCGCGGTCGATCGACCGCTCAAGGACCGCGGTGCTCGGCTACGGTCTGGGCAAGGGTGAGATAGCCGGACACAGGCTCGATCTATCAACCCGTGGCCTCAAGCTTGAGATCAAGACGCCCTGGGGCGAAGCCGCGCTCGCGAGCACCATGCTCGGTGGATTTAACGCGTACAACCTGCTCGGCGTCCTGGGCGTGCTGGCGAGCGCCGATGTGCCACTGCAGGATGCGATCGATGCCCTGGCCCAGGTCGAACCGGTTCCGGGTCGGCTGCAAGTGGTGCGTGAACCCGGCGCGCCGCTGGTGGTTGTGGACTACGCCCATACCCCGGACGCACTGGAAAAAGTGCTGGAAACGCTACGCGATGCGCTGCCTGCAGGCGCGAGCTTGAACTGTGTGTTCGGTTGCGGCGGAGACCGCGATCCCGGGAAGCGACCTCTGATGGGCGAGGTCGCGACCCGACTGGCCGACCGAACCTGGATTACCAGCGACAACCCGCGTACCGAGGATCCGCGCGCCATCATCGAAGACATTCTCGCCGGCGCGCATCCGAACTATGTAATCGAGGAAGACCGCGCCACCGCGATCCACCTTGTCCTGCGCGCTTCCGCACCGAGCGATGTGGTGCTGATTGCCGGCAAGGGCCACGAACGTTACCAGGAGATCGCCGGCCAGCGGTTGCCTTTCGACGATGCCTCAGTGGCGCGGGAACTGCTGCGTCGCATGCCCGGGAAGGCCGACAGTGCTTGAGCTCGCCAGCGCCGCGCGCGCGATCGACGCACGCTTGGCCGGCGCCAATGCCGAATTTCTACGTGTCACCACCGACAGCCGCGACATCCGCTCCGGCGACCTGTTTGTCGGCATCCGCGGCGAACGCTTCGACGGTCAATCTTTTGCCGCCCAGGCCTTGGCCGCCGGTGCGACGGCGGCCATGGTCGGGGAAGAGGCGGCGCAGGACCTCCCGGGCGAGAGCTTGCTGGTCGTCGACGACACGCGCCTGGCCCTGGGCCGTCTGGCGGCATTCTGGCGCCGGCGCTTCGACCTGCCTCTGGTTGCGATCACCGGCAGCAGCGGCAAGACTACGGTGAAGGAAATGCTGGCAACGGTGCTCAGGGAGGCGGCAGGCGCGGAAGCCGTGCTCGCCACCGCTGGCAACCTCAACAACGATATCGGCATGCCGCTCACGCTTCTGGGCCTGCGGTCGGCGCACCGATACGCGGTGATCGAGATGGGCATGAACCACCTCGGCGAGATCGGCTACCTGTCACGACTGGCCCGGCCCACTGTAGCCCTGATTAACAACGCAGGTACCGCGCATATCGGCGAATTGGGCTCGGTAGAGGCAATCGCCCGCGCCAAGGGCGAGATCTTCGAGGGACTCGGCGATGGCGGCGTCGGCATGATCAATCTCGACGACAACTACGCCGGCTACTGGCGCGGGCTGAATGCCGGACGGCGGGTGGTGGATTTCGGCATCGAACACAAGGGCGCGATATCGGCACGTTACGAGCTCGCCCCGACCGGCAGCCTGGTGACGATGATCACGCCGGACGGAGAATTCGTAGTCACCCTTAACGTCGCCGGCATGCACAACGTCCGCAATGCCGTCGCCGCGGCGGCAGCGGCGCATGTGCTGGGCATTGCCCATCCGGCGGTCGCCGCCGGACTGGCGGCGTATCGCGGCGTCAAGGGACGTCTCCAGCGCAAGGGTCTGCCGGGCGGGGCGACGCTGATCGACGATACCTACAACGCCAATCCGGAGTCAATGAAGGCGGCGATCTCGGTGCTGGCTGCACACCCGGGACCAAAGGTCCTGGTGATGGGTGACATGGGAGAACTCGGTACCGAAGCCGAGACCTTGCACGCCAGCGCCGGCCGGTTTGCGCGTCAGGCCGGCATCGACCGATTGTTTGCCTTCGGCGAACTGAGCATCGCCGCCGCGCGCAGTTACGGTGGCGGCCGGCACTTTACCGACCTGGGCGAACTGGTGGCGGCGGTAAGCGCCACACTCGATCGCGATACCGCGGTGCTGGTGAAAGGCTCGCGCTTCATGCGCATGGAGCGGGTAGTGGAAGCGCTGACTGCCGGTAACGGTGCGCGAACCGCGAAAGGGGGCGTCTGATGCTGCTGATGCTCACCCAGTGGCTGGCCCAGGACGTGCGCGCTTTCAGCGTTTTCAACTACATCACTCTGCGGGCGGTCCTGGCGACACTGACCGCGCTGCTGATCTCCTTCATCATCGGACCGTCGATGATCCGCAAGCTCGCCGCCTACAAGATCGGCCAGTCGGTCCGCGACGATGGTCCCAAGAGCCACCTGACCAAGGCCGGTACGCCGACCATGGGCGGTGCGCTGATTTTGGTTTCGATCGCGGTCACCACTCTGTTGTGGGCGGACCTGCGCAATCGCTACGTTTGGGTGGTGCTGGTCGTCACGCTTGGATTCGGCATCGTCGGCTGGGTCGACGATTACCGAAAGGTCGTACATCGCAATCCCAAGGGATTGTCGGCCCGATCAAAGTTTTTCTGGCAGTCGGTGATCGGATTGGTGGCGGCGCTGTTTCTGGCGACGACGGCGACCATTCCGGCGCAGACCGAACTGATTGTGCCGTTCTTCAAGCAGGTCGCCTATCCGCTCGGTCTGGTGGGATTCGTGGTGATGAGTTATTTCGTCATCGTCGGCACCAGCAATGCGGTCAACCTCACCGACGGGCTGGACGGCCTGGCGATTCTGCCGACGGTAATGGTCGGCAGCGCGCTCGGGGTTTTCGCCTACGTGGCAGGCAACGCGGTGTTCTCGCGTTACCTCGGCTTTCCATACGTGCCGGGAGCTGGAGAGCTCACGGTCATCTGCGCCGCGCTCGCCGGTGCCGGTCTCGCCTTCCTGTGGTTCAACGCCTATCCAGCAGAAGTCTTCATGGGAGACGTCGGAGCGCTGGCGCTCGGCGCCGCGTTGGGGACCATCGCCGTGGTCGTCAGGCAGGAAATTGTGTTGTTCATCATGGGCGGGGTGTTCGTGGTGGAGACATTGTCCGTGATGTTGCAGGTGGCTTCCTTCAAGCTGACCGGCAAACGCATATTCAGGATGGCGCCACTACACCATCACTACGAACTGAAGGGCTGGAAAGAGAATCAGGTGGTGGTCCGCTTCTGGATTATCACCATGATGCTGGTGTTGATCGGGTTGTCCACTTTGAAACTGAGGTAAATAATGACGAGCAATCTGCACTTTGAGTTGTTCATGCGGGATCTGCGGGCGCGCGCCACTGCTGCTGAGCCCAAGCAATTGTCGTTCGATCACCGGCAACTGCTGGAGATCGAAGACGTCGGCGAACTGCGCCTGTCCCAGATCGAAGCTGCCCTCAGAGGGGCGCGTGCCGATACTCCTGGAAAATAGGCGCATCCTGGTGCTGGGGCTCGGCGCAAGCGGAATGTCGATGGTGCGTTGGCTGAGCGGCCGCGGCGCCGCCGTCCGCGTCGCCGACAGCCGGCCGCAGCCGCCATTCGCAACGCAGCTGGCCGCCGAACTTCCGCAAGTGAAAATCGATACCGGAGCGTTCAGGCCGGAAAGCTTCGCGGATGCGCAGGTGATCGCCATCAGTCCCGGTGTACCCATAGCCGAGCCACTGGTGCAGCAGGCCATGGCCCGGGGCGTCGAGGTGCTGGGCGACATCGAGTTGTTCGCGCGGGTGCGTGACGAGTTCCCTGGTGCGCGGGTGATCGCGATCACCGGCAGCAACGGTAAGAGCACCGTGACCGAGATGGTGGGTGCGATGGTGCGCGCCGCCAAGATCAGGACTCTGGTTGCCGGCAACATCGGCTTGCCGATTCTCGATGCGCTGACCGAGATCAGGGCCGGCAAGCGGCGTCGCGCCGAGGTTTTCGTTCTGGAACTTTCCAGCTTCCAGCTCGAGACCACTTCGGCGTTGAACGCGGAAGCCTCGGCGGTGCTGAACCTGAGCGAGGACCACCTCGACCGCTACCACGGCATCGAAGAATACGCGAGCGCAAAGCGGCGCATCCTCCAGGGTGAAGGTATCCAGGTCCTGAACCGTGATGATCCGCGGGTGCGCGCGATGGCGCAGCCGGGCCGTACGGTCTACACCTTCGGCATGGATGAACCTTGGGCGGACAACGACTGGGGCCTGCGAGAGCTGAACGGCGACCTCTGGCTGGCGCAGGGGCGTGCCAACCTGATGCCGGTTGCCGAGTTGAAGGTGGCCGGCCTGCACAACGCGGCCAACGCCCTGGCGGCACTGGCCCTGTGCCGTGCGCTGCGGCTGCCTTACGAGCCGCTGCTGGATGCCTTGCACGATTTCAGGGGCCTGCCGCACCGGGTCCAGAAGATTGCCGAGATCGGCGGAGTGGATTTTCTCGACGATTCAAAGGGCACCAATGTCGGGGCCACCGTAGCCGCGCTCAAGGGCATGACCCGCAAGGTGGTGCTGATCGCGGGAGGCGACGGCAAGGGCCAGGACTTTTCACCATTGCGAGAAGCGGTGTCGAAGCGTGCCCGCGCGGTGGTGCTGATCGGCAGGGACCGCGAGCGTATCGCTGAGGCCATTGTTGCGTCAGGCGTGCAGGTAGTGCGCGCCGACGACATGCATGACGCGGTGCGCAGCGCCAGCGCACAGGCCGAACCCGGTGATGCGGTGCTGCTGTCACCCGCATGCGCAAGTTTCGACATGTTCCGCAACTACGAGCACCGTGCCCAGGTTTTTGCCGAGGCGGTTGCGGCGCTCGGGGGCTCGCAATGAACGGCGCGCTGGGCATCGCGGCGGCGCGCCCCGCACCGACTGCGGAACTGGATTACGCCGTGGTCTGGCTGTCTGCGCTGTTGCTGGGAATGGGTCTGGTAATGGTGTACTCGTCGTCGATCGCGATTGCAGAAGCGGGCCGTGCCACTGCCAACCAGCCGGCCTACTATCTGTTGCGCCACGGCGTATTCATGCTGGTCGGGCTTGCCGCCGGGCTGGTCTGCTTCCAGTTCTCTATGCGCTTCTGGGAGCAGGCCGCACCCTATCTGTTCCTGATTGGCGTGCTGTTGCTGGTCCTGGTGCTGATTCCCGGTCTGGGCAAAGAGGTCAATGGTAGCCGGCGCTGGTTGCCCCTCGGCTTGATCAATCTGCAGCCCTCGGAGCTGATGAAGCTGTTCGTGGTTCTGTATGCCGCCGACTACACGGTGCGCAAGGCCGCGCTGATGCATAGTTTTCGCAAGGGCTTTCTGCCCATGCTGACGGTGATGCTGCTGGTTGCGGGGCTGCTGCTACGCGAGCCGGATTTCGGTGCCTTTGCCGTGATAACGCTGGTGGCCATGGGTATCCTGTTCCTCGGCGGCATGAACTGGAAACTGTTTGCGACCCTGTTCGTTTTGCTGCTGATCGGCTTCGTGCTGCTGATCTGGACTTCGCCGTACCGGCTGCAGCGGGTCATCGGTTTCATGGATCCCTGGGCCGATCCCTTCGGCAAGGGCTATCAGCTGTCCCATGCCTTGATCGCTTTCGGCCGCGGCGAATGGTTCGGCGTTGGCCTCGGTGCCAGTGTCGAGAAGCTGTTCTATCTACCCGAGGCACACACCGATTTCCTGTTGGCGGTGATCGCCGAAGAACTCGGATTCGCCGGCGTGCTTACCGTCATTGTGCTGTTCGCCGCGCTAATCTGGCGTGCCTTCGTGATCGGTAACCAGGCCGCGCGTCTCGAGCGCCTGTTCTCGGCGCTGGTGGCGCAGGGTATCGGCCTCTGGATCGGTGCTCAGGCCTTCATCAACATGGGCGTAAACATGGGGGTGTTGCCGACCAAGGGCCTGACACTGCCACTGCTTTCGTTTGGCGGCAGCGCCATCGTCGCCACCTGCTGCGCCCTGGCGATACTGCTGCGCGTGGATTACGAGAACCGGCAGATGATGAAGGGCTACTCGCTGTGACCGCCAGGACCATCCTCATCATGGCGGGTGGAACAGGTGGCCATATATTCCCTGCCCTCGCGGTCGCAGATTATCTGCGCGACCATGGTTGGAAGGTGGTGTGGCTGGGTGCGCGTACCGGCATGGAGGCCACCCTGATTCCGCAGCACGGCTACAGCGTTGAATGGATCCGCTTCTCGGGCTTGCGCGGCAAGGGCCTGATACGCATGGCGCTGCTGCCGCTAAATCTTTTGATTGCATTCTGCCAAAGCGCCCGCGCGATTTTCCGGGTACGCCCCGACGTTGTGCTCGGCATGGGCGGTTATATCGCCTTTCCCGGCGGAATGATGGCCGCATTGTTCAATCGTCCACTGGTGCTCCACGAACAAAACTCGATTGCCGGGTTGAGCAACCGGGTGCTGGCTCAGGTCGCCGACCGGAAACTGGCCGGATTTCCGCAGGCGCTGAGTAGCTCTGAATGGACCGGAAACCCGGTGCGGCGCGATATCGCCATGCTCGCCGAACCGGAGGCGCGATTTCGTCACCGCAGCGGCAATCTCAAGCTGCTGGTGGTCGGCGGCAGTCTCGGTGCGCAGGCGCTGAACGAGGCGATCCCGCGTGCGTTGGCTCTGATTCCCGAGGCCGGTCGTCCGGAGGTAGTGCATCAGGCCGGCGAAAAGCATATCGCCATTCTCGACGAGCACTACCGCGAAGCCGGCGTCAAGGCCACGACCCTGCCTTTCATTGTCGACATGGCCGTCGCTTACGCGAGTGCCGATTTGGTGATCTGCCGTGCCGGCGCACTGACCGTCGCGGAAATAGCGGTGGCAGGGATCGCCAGCGTGCTGGTGCCGTTCCCGCATGCGGTGGACGATCACCAGACCCACAACGCCCGTTTCCTTTCCGAGCGGATGGCGGCGCTGTTGCTGCCCCAGGACGAACTCACGCCGCGGCGGTTGGCGGACCTGCTGCTCGGTTTCACCCGCGAAAAGTTGCTGGACATGGCCAGGCGCGCGCGTGCGCTCGGCAAACCGGAGGCGACCCGCATCGTCGCCGAACACTGCATGGCTGCCGCTGGATGAAACATAAAGTCAATCAGGCGCACTTCGTTGGCATTGGCGGGGTCGCCATGAGCAGGAAGCAGGGACCCGTCGCAGAGGTTGCGACGGGATGCGACCGGCCGCAAGTGGCGCCGGCCGCCGATTGGTCTGCGGAACAACTTGATCGATGAAGCATAAAGTCAAACATGTGCACTTCGTTGGCATCGGCGGCTCCGGCATGAGCGGGATCGCCGAAGTGATGCTCAACCTAGGATTTGAGGTGAGCGGCTCAGACATTGTCGATGGTCCGGCCATCCAGCGGCTCAGGATGCTCGGCGCCAAGGTACACGTCGGGCATGCTGACGCGAATGTCAGTGGCGCCAACGCGGTGGTGACCTCCACCGCGGTGAAACCGGACAATCCGGAGGTCGCTGCGGCGCGTACCCGGCGTATTCCGGTCGTACCCAGGGCGATGATGCTGGCGGAACTGATGCGGCTGAAGCAGGGTATCGCCATCGCAGGGACGCACGGCAAGACCACCACCACCAGCCTGATCGCCAGCGTGCTCGCAGAAGCCGGCATGGATCCGACTTTCGTGATCGGCGGTAGGCTCGAAGCTGCAGGCTCGCACGCGAAGCTCGGCAGCGGCGAGTTCATTGTTGTGGAGGCCGACGAGTCCGACGCTTCGTTTCTCTACCTGCAGCCGGTGCTGGCCGTGGTCACCAACATCGACGCCGACCATATGGAGACTTACGGCCACGACTTCAGCCGGCTGCGTCAGGCTTTTCTGGAATTCATCGAACACCTGCCCTTCTATGGCATGGCGGTGCTCTGCATTGACGACGCCAATGTGCGCAGTCTGGTGCCGATAATCACCAAGCAAGTCACGACGTACGGACTGTCTGAAGCGGCGCAGATTCGCGCAGTAGATGTCGAAGCCGATGGCGGCCGGATGCGTTTCCGGGTGACGCGCAGGATTGGCTACAACGGACACGAACAGTCCGCCCCCGACTTGAAAGTCAGCCTCAACCTGCCGGGATTGCACAACGTCCAGAACGCGCTGGCAGCGATCGCCGTCGGCATGGAGATTGGCGTACCGGACGCCGCCATCATTAAGGCTCTGGCGGAATTCGGCGGCGTCGGCCGGCGTTTCCAGCGCTACGGTGAAGTGCCTTTGGCCTCCGGAGGCGCGCTTACCCTGGTTGATGATTACGGCCATCACCCGGTGGAAATGGCCGCAACCATTGCCGCCGCACGCGGAGCCTTTCCGGGCAGACGGCTGGTGCTGGCCTTCCAACCGCATCGCTATACCAGAACCCGGGACTGCTTCGAGGATTTCGTGAAGGTGCTGTCGTCGGTGGATGCCTTGCTGCTGACTGAAGTGTATGCGGCGGGTGAGGCGCCAACCGTAGCTGCCGATGGCAGGGCGCTGGCGCGCGCCGTGCGCGTCGCCGGGCGGGTGGAGCCGGTGTTCGTGGAAGACGTCAGCGCGTTGCCGGAAGCGATACGGGCGGCGGCGAAGGGCGGAGACGTGGTGATCACCATGGGTGCAGGTTCGATCGGTGGGGTGCCGGCGAACCTGGCGAGGAAGACCTGAGCGCAGACGCATGAACATGGCGGAAATCCGGGACATCGAAAAAAACGGCCTGCGCGGCAAACTGCGCAGCCGCGAACCGATGCGCAGGCATGTCAGCTGGCGCACCGGCGGACCTGCAGACCGCACCTACGTTCCTGCGGACCTTGATGACCTGTGCGCCTTTCTCAAGACGATGCCGGAAAGCGAACCGCTGCTGTTTGTCGGACTAGGCAGCAATCTGCTGGTGCGCGACGGCGGTATTCGCGGCACGGTGATCTTCACCCACGGCGGCCTCAAGCGATTCTTCATGGAAGACGGCGCGAGTGCCGCAGAGATCTATGCCGAAGCCGGCGTGGCGAGCCCGAAGGTCGCACGCTATGCCGCTGTTCATAATCTGGAAGGCGCGGAATTCCTTGCCGGCATTCCGGGTACTGTCGGCGGAGCCCTGGCGATGAATGCCGGTTGTTACGGATCGGAAACCTGGGAAGTGGTCACCCGGGTGCGCACCATAGACCGCGCCGGACGGTTGCAGATCCGCGGTCCTCAAGAGTACGCGATCGGCTATCGCCACGTTGTGTCCCTGCAGACACAGGATGAGTTCTTCGCCGCGGCATGGTTCAGATTTCGTCACGGCGACGGGAAAAAGGCGCGATGCACGATCAAGGACTTCCTTTCTCGGCGCATCGCCAGCCAGCCGCTGGGCGAGCCGAACGCTGGCTCGGTGTTCCGCAATCCGCCCGGAGACCATGCCGCGCGTCTGATCGAATCCTGTGGCCTCAAGGGTCGTCGCGTCGGTGGTGCGGAGGTTTCCACGAAGCACGCGAATTTCATCGTTAACACCGGCGATGCCAGTGCCCGTGACATCGAGGAACTGATCGGTCTGGTGCGCGAAACCGTCGAGCGAAACACCGGTGTCGCACTGGTGCAGGAAGTGCAGATCGTCGGCGAGGCAGGAAGCATATGAACCGCGGGAACGACATGCGCGGCAAGGTCATTTTTTACGATCTGGATCGGATCATGCGCGATGGCGCCGCGGCGGGGGCGATCTGGAGCAAGCAACTCAGATGAATGTGAAGAAACTCGGAAATGTCGCGGTTCTTCTCGGTGGACGCTCGGCTGAGCGCGAGATCTCACTGATGAGCGGCAACGCCGTGCTCGAGGCGCTCCAGCGCAAGGGCGTAAACGCTCATGCCTTCGATACTCGCGAGCGCGATCTGCATGAGCTCAAGACTGGCCACTTCGATCGCGCCTTCATCGCACTGCACGGGCGCTACGGTGAAGACGGCAGCATCCAGGGGGCGCTGGAGCTGATGGGCATGCCGTACACGGGCAGCGGCGTGATGGCCAGCAGCCTGGCGATGGACAAATGGCGCACCAAGCTGGTCTGGATCGCGCTTGGCATTCCCACCCCGCGGTTTGCGATGCTCGATGACGGTTCCGACTTCGCCGCGGTGGCGGGGGACCTGGGCCTGCCGCTGATCGTGAAGCCGTCCCGGGAAGGTTCGACGATTGGCCTGACCAAGGTCACGCGTGCGCAGGACATGCAGGCGGCCTATCGCAAGGCTGTAGAGCATGACGTAATGGTCATCGCCGAGTCATTTATTGATGGCGCCGAAGTCACGGCCTCGATCCTCGACGACGTCGCACTGCCCCTGATCAGAATCGAAGCGCCGGGCGGAAACTACGATTATCAGGCGAAGTATTTCTCGGACGAGACCCGCTATTTCTGTCCGTCGGGTTTACCGCAGGCTCAGGAAGATCGAATCCGCAAGCTGGCACTGGAGGCTTTTCGCGCGCTCGGCGGCCGCGGCTGGGGCAGGGTCGACGTGATGCTCGATGCCTCGGGCTCGCCCTATCTCTTGGAAGCGAACACGGTTCCAGGCATGACCGGCCACAGCCTGGTGCCGATGGCGGCAAAGGCAGCCGGCATCGGTTTCGACGATCTGGTGATGCAAATTCTGGAGGGCGCCCATGTGGGATGACGCTGCCATCCTGAACCGGATCGCAAGAATGTTTTACGGCGTCGCGGCCGCTTTGTTGCTCTACGGACTCGGACACCATGTCCTGCACCTCTCTGCGTTTCCCCTGCGGGAGATCAGTCTTACCGGTGACATTGGACATGTCACCCACGAACAGGTCGAGGACATTGTCTCGCGCGAACTGCGGGGAAATTTTTTCACCGTCGATCTGGAGCGCACCCGCGCAGCGTTCGAGAAGTTGCCCTGGGTGCGCACGGTCAACCTGCGCCGGCATTGGCCGGATCGCCTGGAGGTTGCAGTGGAAGAACACCGTCCCATTGCGCGCTGGGGTTCGGTCGCGCTGGTAAGCGCCCACGGCGAAGTTTTCGAGGCGGCGATCAATAGCGCGCTGCCGATATTGAACGGACCCCATGGCAGCGCGCCGGAAGTGGTGGCGCGTCTGATCGAGTTCGAACGCATTCTGGAACCGATCGACAGGCAGGTGGTGCAGATCACGCTGTCGATGCGGCGCGCGTGGCGGGTACGTCTCGACGACGGCATGGTTCTCGAGCTGGGAAGGGAGAACCTGGAGGCGCGCCTGGTGGGGTTCGTGGCGGCCTACCCGGTGGCGCTGGCGCGACTGGCACATCAGCCGGCCTATGTCGACCTGCGCTATTCCAATGGTTTCGCGGTACGCAGTCCGGGGTTGAAATGGACCGCGGCCAAAGCCTGATGAACTGAGATCGATTCGAATATGGCGCTTAGCAATAGAAAAGAGAGCAAGAACCTGATCGTGGGCCTGGACATCGGCACCTCGAAGATCGCGGCCATCGTCGCCGAGATGCGTCCGGAAGGGGGATTCGAGGTTATCGGCATGGGCAGCTCGCCATCGCGGGGACTGAAGAAGGGCGTGGTGGTAAATATTGAATCCACCGTCAACGCGATCCAGCGGGCGCTGGAGGAAGCCGAACTGATGGCCGACTGCAAGATCCGGGAAGTGTGGACCGGCATCGCGGGCAGTCACATCCGCAGTTTCAACTCCCACGGGATGGTGGCGATCAAGGATCGCGAGGTGGCGCAGGCGGATGTTGATCGGGTCGTTGAAACCGCCAAGGCGATCCCGATCCCGACGGACCAGCAGATCCTGCATGTGCTTAACCAGGAGTTCGTCATCGACGGGCAGGAGGATGTGCGCGAGCCATTGGGCATGAGTGGCGTGCGCCTCGAGGTCAAGGTGCACATCGTCACCGGCGCGGTTTCGGCGGCACAGAACATTATGAAGTGCGTGCGTCGTTGTGGCCTCGAGGTCAACGACCTGATCCTGCAACCGTTGGCCTCGGCCATGGCGGTGTTGTCCGACGACGAAAAGGATCTCGGTGTTTGCCTGGTCGACATCGGCGGCGGCACCTCCGACATTGCGGTGTTCACCCAGGGCGCGATCCGTCACACCGCTGTGATCCCGATCGCGGGCGATCAGATCACCAACGACATTGCCATGGCGCTGCGCACGCCAACAAAGGAGGCCGAGGAGATCAAGCGCCGTTTCGGTTGTGCACTCCGGGAACTGGCCGACGCGCAGGAAGTGGTCGAGGTACCCGGGGTCGGCGACCGCGGCTCGAAAAAGATGTCGCGACAGACGCTGGCGGAAGTCATCGAGCCCCGCGTCGAGGAGCTCTATTCATTGGTGCAGGCGGAACTGCGCAGGAGCGGATTCGAGGAACTGCTGTCTTCCGGGATCGTGATTACCGGCGGCAGCGCCGCGATGCAGGGCATGGTGGAACTCGGGGAAGAGGTATTCCACATGCCGGTTCGGCTTGGATTGCCCGGCTATGCCGGCGGACTTTCCGAGGTGATACGCAATCCGCGTTACTCCACAGGCGTCGGGCTGTTGATGGCCGGACTGACCCAGCACCAGCGGCACCAGATCGAGAAGATGCAGGGTGGGTCCCTAAAACACATGGTTGAGCGCATGAAAAGGTGGTTCGAGACCAATTTCTAGCAGGCGAATTCAAGGGAGTTATGGTTTTTTAAGTTTCAACAACATCTTAAACAAGGAGACTGGCGATGTTCGAAATCATGGATACGCAACCCCAGGAAGCGGTAATCAAGGTGATTGGTGTTGGCGGATGCGGTGGCAACGCAGTAGACCACATGATCAACGAGGGCGTGGAGGGTGTCGAGTTCATCTGCGCTAACACCGATTCACAGGCATTGAAGCGCAATAAGGCGAAAACCCTGATTCAACTCGGGCCGAATGTCACCAAAGGTCTGGGCGCGGGCGCCAATCCTGACATTGGCCGGGAGGCGGCGGTCGAGGATCGCGAGCGCATCATCGAGCTGATCGAGGGCGCGGACATGCTGTTCCTGACCGCAGGTATGGGCGGTGGCACTGGTACCGGCGCGGCGCCAATCGTCGCAGAGGCAGCGCGCGAACTTGGCATCCTCACCGTGGCGGTGGTGACCAAGCCATTTGCCTTTGAAGGCAAGCGCCAGCGGATCGCGCAGCAAGGGCTGGACGAACTGTGCCGGCATGTGGATTCGCTGATCGTGATCCCGAATGACAAGTTGATGCAGGTTCTGGGCGAGGACGTGTCGATGCTGGACGCCTTCAAGGCGGCAAACACTGTGCTGCATGGTGCAGTCGCGGGCATCGCGGAAGTGATCAAGTGCCCGGGTCTGGTCAATGTCGATTTCGCGGACGTTCGCACTGTGATGTCGGAAATGGGTATGGCCATGATGGGGTCAGCAGTGGCCACCGGACTGGATCGCGCGCACTCCGCAGCCGAGCAGGCCGTGGCAAGCCCGCTGCTGGAGGACGTCAATCTTGCCGGCGCACGCGGGGTCTTGGTGAATATCACTGCGAGCAACAGTTTGAAGATGAAGGAAGTGCATGAAGTGATGAACACCATCAAGAGCTTCACTGCAGAGGATGCGACCGTCATCGTTGGCACGGTTATCGACGACGCCATGGACGAACGGCTGCGGGTGACGATGGTGGCCACGGGTCTTGGGTCGGCCGTCAACCGCCCCCAGCAGAAGCCGTTAAGCGTGGTCAAGACAGA
>LNFM01006417.1_pt1 | contig 19366 bp, 25 predicted proteins | sample 596031 | NCBI WGS metagenome assembly LNFM01 (sample SAMN04254537, study PRJNA301005) | activated carbon metagenome | isolation source: dual media filters at the Ann Arbor, Michigan drinking water treatment plant | place: USA: Ann Arbor | reverse complement strand
CCTCACCTTCGATCCCTGACACTGTGCGAGCTGTAATGCTGACGGTGGTCGCCGCGCTGGTTGGCGGTATTGCCTGGAGCGGCAATCCGCAGACCCTGCCGCTCGCCTTTGCATTCCCGGCTCTATGGGTGCTTTCGTCGTCGCGGATCGTCGCGGCCCTGGTATCGGGAGGTTATTTCCTCGCAGCCTCGCGCGGACTGCCGCAGGGCGTCGCCAATTACTATGCCTCCGATCTCTGGCCAGGCCTGCTGCTCTGGTTCGTCGCGTCGCTTGGCTTCGTCGCCGTGCATACGGCTCTGTGGACGAGCCGGCCGGGAGGGAGGAGGGCGGCGCGGTATGGGCTGGCTGTACTCCTGATGACGGTGCCGCCGTTCGGGATAGTCGGCTGGGCGCATCCGTTGACGGCTGCCGGCGTGCTGTTTCCGGGATGGGGATGGTTCGGCCTGGCCGCCGCCGCAGCCGGTCTTCTCGCCATGGCGACGAGATGGTGGCCGGCTGCGGCAATAGCCTTGGGAGGGTTTTGGCTCTGGTCCGCCGCATCGTGGACGGGACCATCCCTGCCGGATGGCTGGAAAGGCATTGACCTCGAACTCGGCCAAAGCCTCGGCCGCAATGTCGGGCTGGAACAACACCGTGACCTGATCGCCACGGTGCGGCGAGCGGCCGGCGAGGGCGCCAGTATCGTCGTGCTGCCCGAAAGCGCTCTGGGCTTCTGGGCGCCGACCGTCGAGCGGTTCTGGCGCGACGAGTTGCGCGGTGTCGACATCACCGTGATCGCCGGCGCGGCCATCGTCGACGCTCAAGGCTACGACAACGTCATGATCGCAATCTCCGCCACACGCGGAGATATTCTCTATCGGGAGCGCATGCCGGTCCCGGTCTCCATGTGGCAGCCATGGCTCGCGTGGACGGGGCAGGGCGGGGGTGCGCGGGCGCATTTCTTCGCCAATCCGGTCGTCGAGCTCGGCGGCCGGCGGATCGCGCCGTTGATCTGCTACGAGCAGTTGATCCTTTGGCCGGTCCTTCAGTCGATGCTGCACGCGCCCGAGGTCATCGTCGCCACCGGCAATGGCTGGTGGACGGCCGGCACCTCGATCGTCGCCATCCAGAGAGCCAGCGCCGAGGCTTGGGCCCGGCTGTTCGGCATACCCCTTGTGACTGCCTTCAACCTTTGACCAGGGAGTTGCCCATGATCGACGCCGCCCTTATCCAGCAATGCGCCGATCCCGGTCTGAAACCGGCCATCGTCGAGAAGTTCATCGCCGAGGTCGGCTCCAGCGATCCGCTTGCCGTCACTGTTAGCGCTGGCGATCGTGTAGTGCTCGTGCCGAAGCCGCGCACTCCGGAAGAAGCGATGGCGCTCATTCGCCAGCATGTCGGCAAGGCCGTCGTGCGGGTCGGCGTCACGCAATATCCGGCCGGGTTAGGCGTTGCCGACGTCTCGGAATTAAATCCCGACCTTCTCGACTCCTGCGCCAACATCCGCATGGGCACAACGCTGTTCGGCAAGGTCTATCGCATCGTCACAACATGGTACGGCAGCGCGGTGGACGAGGCGTTCGACGATGCCATCTACGCCTGGAAGACGGGATACTTCGAAGGTCGGGCCGTGTTCAGCGAACCGGATCCCGGCGAGATGAGTGTTGCCGAGCCAAAGCAGGCGCCGCCCGAACTATCGGAAGAGCACGGGCCATCGGAAGAGGATGACTCCGAAGGGGCGGTAACAGGCGGAATTCCCATGCAGCGCGACACCCTGCCCGGCGACCCAAACAAGGCGGCGATCCGAATCGATCTTTCCGGCATTGGCGGCCGCTCCCCCTAATCTCCGGGGCGCCTTTCACTCGAAGCGGCTGGAAACTCGCCTAGCTTTTCTCTACAAGAATCACCAGGGCAGTACGCGCTGTCTCGGGGCTTAGAAACCCCTTGTCTACCGGTTGGTGCCGGCCGTGACGGCACCAGATCCTCTGACCTTTCGGCCGGGGGCCTGTGACGTATGTCCAGGTACCTCGGTATTAAAGGTCACGGGGACCGTGTAGACACGGTTTTCTAACCCCCGGCTTGGGTTCAAAGGATGTCTGTCGGCGGGGGCGCACCGCAGACGCCTTCTTATAGAGATAACGATGTCAGATGATGAACAAGGCTTTGTAAAGCCAGAGCACAAACTTGTTTTGAGGCCGATCGTCGGCTTGACTGAGAACCTTCCCAAATCAGATCTTGAACAGATCACAATCCAGGCGATCCAGACTCACCGGCGACTTCGTGACCTTGCAGAGGCACGGCAAGACGAATGGCATGCGATAGAGTCTGGTGATCCCTCCGCCGAAGCGGCACGATCGGTCCATATCGCTTATATTGCGGCGATGATCGATATGCACGCCCAGCAGACTGTGTTGTCGACCCTGCTCGACGTCCTCGGCTACATTCCGTCCGTGCCCGAGGACTGAGCTCCGCCGTCCGGTCAGATCAGCTTGAGTTTGGTCGCCAGCGCGGTCGCGTGGGGCAGCGTTCCAACGTCGAGCGCCTTGCGTGCATTGTTTAGATGAAACGTCACTGTCGCAAAAGAGATGTTCTCGATCGCGGCGATATCCTTCATGGTCTTTCCTTCCGCCGACCATTTCAGACAGAGCGCCTGCTTGGCTTTCAGATCTACCTGAGCGGTTGCCGTCGGTTCCACATCCTGCTGTTCGAGCTTCGCATGAAGATGCGCAACCGCGGTGATAGCAGCGATCTGATCGATATCCTTTTCAAGCGATAGGGTCGGTTTGTGTGATGCGAGCGTGAGCATCGACATGTGCCCGAAAGCAGTGCGGATGGGCATGGTGACACCGGATCGGATGCCGAAATCCCCGGCTTCCTGATAGAAGCGCCGAACCAGCTTGTCTGTTGACTGACGAGGGCGCTCAGCCGCCCAAGTGAACGCCTGCATCCGTGCATGGGCCATTGAGACGACGGGGTCAACTTTGATGTAATTCTGAGCGAGGTATCGCGCCTGCCATTCCGCCGGAGAGTTCGACACGGTATATGCTCTGAGAGTCTGCAAATTCATATAAGCGTAGCAGCCGAAACCCAATTCCTGCACCAGTTCGGCCAACCCCTCCTTCAGCATTTGCTCGGTTCGCGCCACGGACGAGAGGTCGGTTAGCTTCTGGAAAAATGTTCTCAATGGATAGCCTCGCCGATGTAAGTGAGTCCGCCCCGATTTCGCCCAATTGTTTGCTCGTACGACTACTTCATCATCATCGCCTCGTACGAGGGGCACCGGTCCTGCGACCGATGTTGGCGTTTCAGCGCCCTGGAAAGCGGTTTTCGAAACATCTTCCACGAAATAACCGTGGCCAGCCTCCCCGCGGTCGCCGGCAGCGCTCATCCGCGCATAGCGTTAATAGACATCCCACAAACCCGCTGTCCCTTCGATCCTGTTACCGTGCCGGGCCTGATAAAGACTTTGATAAAGGACGAGCGCACGATAGGATACGAAGCCGAGCGAAGCGGAACGAAACCAGAGCCAATAAGTCATTGTTTAGGAACGGAAAATTATTTCTTCCCCCGCCGAGAGACGGGAGTGATTTCAAAGAACTATTCAAACGATTAGCCGCGGCAGGTGCCGGCCGGCCCCTGGGCAGCGACGGGTTTCCTGCAGGCCCATGGACGCCCGAGCTTCTTGCAGAGGCTATTTCACAGATTGATTCCAACCGGATTGGGGTCGATCTGCGAACGGTGCAGCTTTGGTTTCAGGAGAACGCGAAAGGAATTAGCACTGCTAACATTCGTTGGCTGGCGAGAATATTTGGGTGCGATGATCCCGACGCAACTCGCGACTGGCAGATTGAACTCAGTGAGGCACATTCGCGGTTATCGGCCAAGAGACGAGGACGGAAGATAGAAGGAAGCAGTATTGCGCAGGAGAGTCCAGTTACAGCATCGACCGCGACCTTCGATGACGAGACTGATCCCCCGGCAGAGTTGGCACGGGATACTGACTCGAAGGAGCGAAGGCGACGGTTCAATTTGGCAAGGCAATCGGAGGCGTTCTTTAGTCACGAGTCGCCCCTAAATCTACCGGTTATGGTTTTTGCAGGTATCGCAGGTCTTGGGTTCTTGTCGTATATTGTCGGAATTCATAGCGTGACATATGTCCGAGCGGATGGCGTCGTTAAACAGGTTGGTTTTCTTTGGACGGCAAATTGGACATTTGTGTTTATGGTGTTGTTGCCACTGTTTTTCGCCTTAGTCACCGAACTACTGAGCTTCTGGAAAAATGAGGGGCGCTTGAAGCTTGTGACGGAGGGCGGCCGGATCAGAAGCGATGAGGACTGGGCACGGAACGTCACGTCAACTTCTTACTCATATTGGGCGGTTTTTTTGATTTGTGTGCTGTTCGCCGGTCTTTTTCAATGGGTGGGCGTGTTGTTGATCCCTTTGATAAAAGGTGGCGGCAGCTATGCGACGGATTGGGGCTCGCTAGCGATTGTGCGGCCAGAGGTAATATCGGTGCCTGTAGCGCTCGCGTTCACGGGCCTCGCTTACCTATACATGAGCATCTGTTTTTATCTTTTCTTCGCTGGCTTAATCTTGCTTTATACGGTCGTCCAGGATTGTTGGACAATCGGTAAATCCGTCCGCACATTGCCAAGGAGGGATGATCAACAAACGCTGAACCAAGTCAGCCTAAGAGTGTTGTGCGGGATCTTTCGATGTATCTTGTTAGGAGTGATGATTTCGATAGTAATGAAGCTACAGACTGCTTACCTAACGTCACGTGGCGAAAATATCGTGGCGTGGTTGGCGAGCGATATGTTGTCGATTGTTGACAATGTTGATGATCTAGACAACGAAAGCAAATTACGTAAGGTGAACTATTACAGTAGTCTGTTAGTCGTCATTTCGACTATTTTTGTGTTTCTGTGTGGCTCCATCTTTTTATGCGTCGAACGTGGGTTTGGCACGCCTTTATGGAGGATGTCTGCGGTCGTATCGGTACTCGTAACTGGCTACTTGCTTATCAACGCATTTGCTGGCTTTTCGGTCCTTCTGGGCGTTGGAGTTCTGCTCGCAGTGTACGGCCTGTTTGATCCAAGGTTTGGGCGATGGCGAGCAGGTGAGTTAGGAAACAACAAGAGTGTATCATAATTGGCTTGATCGTTGGGATGAGCGGCGCGCGCAACGCGGTGAGGAAGGCAAGAAAACAACGCACTTCGCCCTTGATGCGGAACGCGCCTTTCCAGGTGGGAGCAAAGTATCGACTATCGAAGAATTCTGCGCACTTGCGGACCAGGTTGTGGCTGATCCCACCTTTTTCGACGAGCCGACTGAGAGCAAGCAGGGTTTTGAAAGAGATGATGGGTGGCTCAGATTTCCATCTGACCTTTTTACTGAAATCAAAGAAAACAATGTCGTCTGGGCGAAAATCACAGAAAGCGGGTCATTCGATAAGGCGATGGTGATTTTTCACCATTGGAATGCAAGCGCCCGGAATCGTCAGATTGCCAACTTTTTGTCGCAGCGGGGCATCACGGTTGTCGAGATTGCTATGCCGTATCACTTCGAGCGCAGCCGTTCCGGCTCCGTGCACGCCGATTACATGCTTAGCCCTAATCTCGGTCGAACGATCCAATCTGTAAGGCAGGCGGTATGGGATGGGCAAAAACTCATACGGTGGTTGAACAGCGAAGGCTATAGAGAGATTTCGGTTCTCGGTATGAGCTTAGGCTCCTGGGTTGCGGGCTTGGTCGCAGCGCACGACTCGGCCGTGTCAAAAGCCTCGCTATTTCTGACGGCGGGGAGTCTGGCGGATATGGTTTGGACGGGTCGCGCCACCCGATTGATACGTGATAGCCTTGAGCCGGAGATTGAGCTGACCGATCTCAGAAGGGCCTGGGGTCCACTGAACTTGGAGAATTACGCACATAATTTGGCACGGCCTGATCTCGATCTTCACGTTGTGTTGGCGAAGAGAGACAAAGTGGTGTTGCCCGAGCTATCGGAGAGGTTCATGCAGAGACTGAAGGACGCCGGAGCTAGGCCAAATATTTTGGAATTAAACTGTGGTCACTATTCGCTCGCCATGCCGCCTTACATTTTGTTGGCCGGTTTGAGCTTGAAGCGGTTTGTGAAGCCCGGAAGCTGACTGCTGCATGTCGCTCGCCCACCTCCTGTGTGCGAACATGTTTCGCCGGCTCAACCAGAAGTCGCATAACATATCTTATGGAACTTTCAAAAGCTATTTCATATCAATAACTTAGTACGCATAATTGTCATTATGTTAAATCGTATCAGGATCCGGGCGTCAATCCTGCGTGAGTAGCTCATGCGGGTCCTTGACGATTTTGGATTTCCCGGTGGCTGGCGAAGCCTGCAGCTGCTTGACGCGGCGCGGTAGGTCGCGCACCAGCTCACCACGGCGGAATGGCGTCAGCTTCTTCCAGCCCCGAATTTCCGGAATGCTTAGGCCGCACCCCTCGCACCAGCCAGTCCGACCATCGAACTGGCAGACTTGAATGCACGGGTCGTCTTTACGCATTGGTGGATCTTTCGATAGTTTTCGTACTGGACAAATATAGGGTACCCCCCTACCTTATACAAGGAATAACCCATGTCACACACCATCACCAACAAGACCAAACTGCTGGGACGCATCCGCCGGATTAAAGGCCAGGCGGAAGCAGTAGAGCGCGCCCTGGTCGCGGAAATCGGCTGCACCGACGTGTTGATGCTCGTCGCGTCGATGCGCGGCGCCATCAATGGCCTGACGGCCGAGCTGATGGAAGATCACATTCGACACCATGTCGTTGACCCCGACACCGAGGTTGACGCGGACAGAGCCAAAGGGGCCGCTGATCTTATCGAGGTGGTGAAAACCTATATGAAATGAGACCCTCTTGACCTCTCTTACCGACCTTTTGGCGCAGGGCACCTCCCACGCCTGGCTTTTTATCCCGACCGCGATCCTGCTCGGCGCCCTGCACGGGCTCGAGCCCGGCCACTCTAAAACGATGATGGCGGCGTTCATTATTGCCGTGCGCGGCACGGTCGGCCCAGGCTGTTTTGCTTGGCCTCGCAGCCGCCATTTCGCACACAATGGTTGTGTGGGTGGTTGCTCTGGGCGGTCAGTACCTTGGCCAAGGCATGAACGCGGAAACCACTGAACCCTATTTTCAGCTCGCCTCGGCATTTATCGTCGCCGGTATTGCGCTGTGGATGCTTTGGCGGACGAAAAGGGAGGGCAAGGAGGAAGCGGCCCACGCCCGTGACCATTCCCATGGCGAAGACATCCGTAAAATCGACACCGGCCACGGGGTGATGGCGCTGCAAGTGTTCGAGGACGGGGTACCGCCCAAGTTCAGGATCCGCTTTGAAACCGGACACGGCTGGATGGCCAAGGACGTATCCGTCGTTACCGAACGCAACACGGGAGCGCGCCAGGCCTTCAGCTTCATCGATAAGGGCGGTTATCTCGAAAGTGTAGACGAGATCCCCGAACCGCACGAGTTCAAAGCGGCAATCAGCCTCGGCCACGGCGGGCACACTCACGACTACGAAGTTCGGTTTACCGAAGATGGCCACAGCCATGGAGGCTTGAACGTTGGCGATGAGGGCTACATGGATGCCCACGCCCGTGCCCATGCCAACGACATTTCCAAGCGATTCAAGAACCAGAACGTCACCACGTGGCAGATCATCATGTTCGGCCTCACGGGCGGGCTTATACCGTGCCCTGCGGCCATCACCGTCCTTCTGCTGTGCCTCCAGCTCAAACAATTGTCGCTCGGCGCCGTACTAGTCGTGTGCTTTAGCATCGGTCTGGCAGTGACGATGGTATCTGCCGGCGTCCTCGCCTCCATCAGCGTGCGCCATGTGCAAAAGCGCTGGTCAGGCTTCAGCACGTTTGCACGAAGGGCACCCTATGCCTCGGGCGCGCTGATGCTGCTGATTGCCATGTATATGGGATACTCGGGCCTCGTTGGTCTGCGGAATGGTCACGCCGAAACGGCAGTCATCACCGCGCCGCTCACTTAGGGCAAAACCTCCGGGATAGCCTGTTCATCCCGCGCGGCTTGCCACACTTCGCGCGCTGCATCGGCATTCAAGACTGCAATCCCTAAGCCGACCAGCAAATCCGGCCACGCCGACTGCCACAGGAACGCCGTACTCAGACCGGCCGCGATGATGGCGATGTTGGCCAAGGCGTCGTTGCGGGCCGACAGGAATGCCGCCTTGGTCAGGCTGCCACTGTGATGGCGGTACGCGGCGAGCATGTAGGCGCATGAGAGATTGACCGCGAGCGCTCCGAGGCCGGCAAGCCCTAGGGCCAAAGGTTGAGGTGGCACCGGCAGGTTGAACTTGGCCCACGCGGCCAAGAGGGTCGCAAGACCGGGCACCAAAAGAATCAGCGCCAGCGCCATGCCGAGGCGTGACCGCGCCCGCAGCGACCAGCCTAGCGCGAGGACTATCAGCAGGTTCACCGAGGCGTCTTCAAGGAAATCGACGCTGTCGGCGAACAGCGACACCGAGCCAATGGCCAATGCCACTGTGAACTCGATGCCGAAATAGCCGAGGTTGAGCAGGGCGACGATGAGGACGACACGGCGCAGCCCCGCCTCAGCGGTCATGGCCGGGAGGCCCGGCTCGCCTTGAGGACACTGGTGATGACCACCGCGATGCAGCCGGCCAGAAGCAAGCCACCGACCACCATTGGTGGCGCTGCGAGCCAGACCAGCAGGCCGGCCAAAGCGACCACCACCAGCACGGCCACGGCCAGAAATTCGTCGTCAACGAACAAGCCCCACAGTTCGCGTAGGATGAGCGACACGAGCGTCATGATGTGGCCTCCACGACCGGTCGCGTGGCAAGGCGTGTGGTGACCAGTCCCGCCACGAGGAAGATTGCGGCGAACGCGACAATCGCCAGATCCTGCCCGGGCCAGGGCACGCCGAGGCCTTCACCGGTCCAGAACACGCCGAACGCCGAGAGCATCACGCCGACACCGAACTTGAGGGTGTTTTCCGGCACCTGCGCCAGCGGCCGGTGGATAATGAGCCCGAGCAACAGCACCGCCACACAGGCCGCGACAGCGCCAAGGGTCGCAGGGAGTAACAACCCGCGGCCCGCGCCCACGGCGATGACAATGAAAACGACTTCCAGACCTTCCAACACCACCGCCTTGAACGCGGTAATGCCGGCGAGCCAGTCAAGATGCGCATCATGGCGGCTCTCGGCCGCGTGCAGGCTGGCTTCCTCCTTGGCGAACGCGGTGGCCTCATCATGCAGCGGGATGATCCCGGCAGCGCGCAGGATGGCTTTGCGCAACCAACGAAGGCCGAACAGCAATAGGAGCACGCCTATGACTAGCTGAAGCGCGTGTAGAGGAACACGGTCCAGCAAGGGACCGAGCGCCAGCAACAGAAGCGCCAGGAGGGCCAGTCCCGCTGCCGTGCCGGTCAGTGCCGGTCGCCAACCGCGTACGGTGGTCACCGCGAGGATGATAGTCAGCGCCTCGACGGCCTCGACGAGGGACGCCAGGAACGCCGCGGTGACGGCCGGTGCAGCCGTGGTCCAGATCATGACGGGATTCCTTTGCGCGGGGAGGCCGTGGAGTTGCCCGGGATTGGCGTGGCTGCGGTCGGCGCGTCCATGGTGCCGCGCCCCTGCAGCCGCTGCACGGCCACCCAGCACAGCATGGCCCAGGCCGCGCCAATGCTCCAACCCGCCAGGACATCGGTGGGGTAATGGACGCCGAGGTAGAGCCGGCTCAGGCCCACCATAACGGTCAGGAACACCGTCAGCGCGACCACATAGACCTTGACGCGCGGTTCAGGACTGGACCGCGTGAGCAGGGCACCGAGGGTCAGGAAGGTGATGGCTGACAACGTGGCATGGCCACTCGGGAAACTTGCGGTGAACACGCGGGCCGTATGCGGGATTTCCGGTCTTGGCCGGTCAAAGCCGAGCTTGAGCAGGGTGCTGATGACGACCCCGCCCAGGACTGCAACGCTCATCAGCCCGGCCAGTACCCGCTTGCGGACCAGCAGCAGGTAGCCGACGGTCGCCGCAAACACGAAGCCCAGGAAGGCAAAGCTGCCCAGGGCGGTGACGTCGCGGCCCATTTCCTCGAGCCAAGCCGGTCCAATCGGGTCCGCCGGGTTGCCGCCGCTGCGTAGCGCCATAATGACGGCCAGATCGAAGCCGGAGGTGTCGCCTTCGACAACCTCGTCGGCTAGGAGCCCGAAGCCGAGGATCAGGCAAGCGGCAAAGAACAGGGCGGCCAGCAGCCAGATTTCACGCGCGGCGCTCTGCCGAATCCTGGCCACGAGACTGATGTGTGAACGCGTTGGGTCAAGCATCGGGAAGTGCTTTCGTGGGTACTTCGATCGACTTGACGACGTGGTCGAAGGTGCGGTCCATGGCGCCGGTACGGCTGGTCAGCCACGGGAAATGGCCATACCGGAACGACAGCTGTGCGGCGGCCTCAGCTACGGGCCGGTGCTGCTCCAGCAGCTCGAACAGCGCGACGGCGAGGCCCGTGCGGTCCGCTCCCGACTTGCAATGGATCAGGATAGGACGCGGTGCGGTGCGCAACGTCTCCCTGAGCTGTGCCAGCAAAAGAGCGTCAGGCTCGCGGTTGGCCGACATGGGCAGACTGATGATCTCGGCGCCGGCGCCATGCACCGCGGCCACTTCGGCCTCATACCGGGGCTGGCCGGGGAATGCGCCGCGCAGGTTGACAACGGTACGGATGTGCCGCGTCTGGACGAGGGTGGCCAAGGGATCGGGCTCGAGCTGGGCCGAGCGGTAAAGGACGCCTGGCTCGACCTCATGAATGTTGCCGGTGAGCTGGATATAGCCCGCCCATAGCCCAATTGCGGCAGCACCGCCGCCAATGGTGAGCACAACGGACTTGAGGGCGCGGCGCCACAGCGGGGGTTTGGGGAGGGCAACGGTCATATCGGCGGACTCAATGCGGCAGGATGCGCCGTAGCACGATGAAAATGCCGAACGCGAGGACGAGCCGGCTCGCAGAATGCGCCGTGACGTCGACCTCTCGGGCAAACAACCAGGTCACCGCGACGATGGTGGCAAGTCCGACAAGCATCCGCGTGGCGCTTGTTCCGTAGGCATCTGGCATGCCCGGAGACTAGCCATCGTCCGCCAACCCTGCCATGTTGGACCGGGATGTGTGCGAGCGCTGCGATAGAGATGTGTCGACAGGACTGGTATTCATGTTACCACCGTAACATATAAGGCGAGCAATGGAAACCCAAGACTGGCTGCTTTTGGCTTACAAGGTGCCACCGGAACCGGCGCGCAAGCGCATCGCCGTCTGGCGCAAGCTGAAGGGGATGGGGGCGGTCTACCTGCAGGGTGGCGTTTGCCTGCTGCCGAAATCCGACGACCACCTGCGGCGTCTGAAGATGCTCGAGAACGAGATCGCCGAGATGGAGGGCGAAGCGTTCCTGATGACAACGGCGGGGCTTGACCCCCGGGGCATCGAAAAGATCGTGCGGCGCTTCAACGCGGATCGTGACGAGGAATACCGCGAGCTGATCAGTAAGTGCGAGGCCTATGACCGGGAGATCGCGGAGGAAACGCGCGTCGGTCACTTCACCTATGGTGAACTTGAGGAAAACGAGCAGGAGTTCGCCAAGTTCAAGACCTGGTTTGCCAAGATCGAGAAGAACGACTTTTACGCCGCGCCGCTGGCGCAGGTCTCCCGCGAATGGCTGACCAAGTGCGAGGCGATCCTCGACGCCTACGCCCATCGGGTCTTTGCCGCGCAGGAAGAAAATGGCGGTACGGCACCGCCGTCGAAGTAGGCGGCGCCATCACCCACGACCGCCGACGCCCTATCCCTTATAGGCCACCAGGACCGCGCCCGCGCCGATGAAGGCGATGCCCAGCCAGTTCGGAAGTGACAGGCGTTCGCCGAGAAAGGCCACCGCAAAGACCGCCACCATGACCACGCTGAGCTTGTCTATGGGTGCCACCCGTGCCGCATCGCCGATTTTGAGAGCCCGGAAGTAGCAGATCCACGAGGCGCCGGTGGCCAGCCCCGAGAGGACCAGAAACAGCCAGGTGCGCGGCGCAACACCACTCGGCGACTGCCAGTTGCCGGTGATGTAGAGCATCGCGCCCGCCGCCGCGAGGATGACGATGGTGCGCACGAAGGTCGCGAAATCGGAATTGACGTTCTCAATGCCTATCTTAGCAAAGATGGCGGTCAGCGCCGCGAACGCGGCAGATAGCAGCGCCCAGAGCTGTCATGACATGACCAGGCCCTTCATGCGCCACCGCCGTTCAGCACCATGCGGGCGAAGGCCAGTCCGGCAAACAGGGCCCCGATGGAAACGGCCACCGTAGCCGCGGCATAGACCGTCGCAGCGGTTCCCTGTCCCCGTTCCCAGAGGTAGGTCGCATCGAGCGAAAAGGCGGAGAACGTGGTGAAGCCGCCGAGGATGCCGGTGGTGAGAAACAGGCGCATGGGCTGCGACAGGCCGGCTTTGAGCGCCCAATACTCAGCGATGACGCCCATGGCGAAACTGCCGACAACATTCACCGCCAGCGTTCCCCACGGAAATGATGTGCCGAGCAGCCGCGCCGCGGCCAGGCTGACGCCATAGCGCGCCGACCCGCCGAGCCCCGCTCCGAAGAATACGATCAGATATCCCATGTGCCTTCCCTTCGTTGGTAGGCGGCACTGGCTCTGCTTGCGGCGGGGTGGAATTCACTCCCGCCAGCGAGCAGCCAGCGAGTGGCATCCCGTAGCAGGAGCTATCAGCCTTGCGGCGGTTATCGGGGAGCTCCATCCCCATCACACGTTGTGAGGATACCCCAATGAGACGCGCGTGCCAACACGCCTAGGTGAATCAAGAAACCAGTTGCCATGGCCAAACGGCCAGGTTGGCCGCCGACGGCAGCCTTGCAACCGTCAGTAGATCCTGAAAACAACAGGCATCACCCCGTTACCTTGCAGCAACTCAAGCATTTCAACGACTGGGAAAATCGCCAGGAAAAACAGGCCGTCCCTAAATGTCTTCCGCAGTGCTGAAGGGGTGAACAGCCACTGAGGCTGGTCTTTGTAGAGGTACGGATTTGGCCAGAAGCGCGGAGTCGATAGCTCATACGCCTCATAAGCCGTTCCAAATAGTGAGCGTAGATGCCTGGCCTCCTTGTTGCCGGTGGAGCGGAAGATGAGGTACGCGCCGATCCCCAGTGTTAACGCGACGACGAACGATCCAAACATGAGGCCCACACCAACCGCTCCTAACGTCGAAAAGAGATAAAGCGGGTTGCGGGTCATGGAAAACGGCCCAATGTCTATCAGCTCATCGTTCTTGCGCCCACCAATGTAGAGAATGCTCCATAGCCTTCCGGCTACACACGCCAGGACGAACGTGAACCCGATCGCCTCGATTGCCGCGTGTGCCAGCGACGTGTTCGGGACCACCGGCTCGCTTACCAAGATGAGGCCACACACCAAAACTACGACTATTTGGATCAGTTTGAGGCGGCCGCGCTGGTCCAAATGCTTGGATGGGGCGCCGGTCGCGGAAGAAGTGGCGACGTTATCGCGAGGCCGAGGGATATTCATTGGATGGGTCCCTTTGCGTCGCTGTTGACGTTCAGCCACTGGACGCCAGTCCAGCAGAGCAGCGCCCAGGCACCTCCAACGCACCACCCGGCGAGAACGTCTGTCGGATAATGCACGCCCAGATAAAGACGGCTCAGGCCAACGGCAACGGTAAGAAATACCGCGATGGACAGGTAGTAGCGTTTCAACCGGATGTCATCCGTTGCGTGCGACATAAGGGAGCCGAGCGTCAGGAAGGTAATCGCCGACAGCATGGCGTGGCCACTTGGAAAGCTGGCAGTGAAAACGCGGGCTGCGTGGGGGATTTCCGGCCGAGGCCGGTCAAAAACGTTCTTGAGAATGGTGCTGATCGTTTCGCCGCCGATAACCGCACTCGCCACAATGAAGGCGTAGTCGCGCCGCTTGGCGATGAGGAGGTAACCCACTCCTGCAGCGGAAACGAAGGCCAGGAACGCAAAGCTTCCGAGGGCAGTCACATCGCGACCCATTTCCACGAGCCAGGCAGGTCCCATCGGGTTCGATGGATTGCTGGTCGATCTGAGTGACAGGAGTACCGCCCTGTCATAGGCGTTGGTATTTCCCTTGACCACCTCGATCGCCAGGACTGCAAATACGCTGAGCAAGAAGCTGGCCACCAAGAGCGATGCCCAGCCAAGGCTCCGGAACCGGTGCTCATGGCTATTGTCGTTTGACGGAAGGAAGGGCTCTTCGGTCATCAACCACCTTTCATGGCCTAGAGAGTGACCCCCGGTCCTGCAGGGACTGTCGTACACGGTAATACTGACCGCGGATTACCCCGACCTCACGGCGGGCATACGGATCGGTAAGGTTCCGAAACTCCTGACCTTACGAAACTGTAAGCACCCGGACAGGCGCATGCGAACTTTGCCGGTCATGGTGACGGTGCTGGCTGACCGATGCCGGCACGTCAATCACCGCAGTCCGCGGCCAAATTCAGGAGATCATCATGACCAAGACCATTCTCGCCCTGTTTACCGGCGCTGGCATCCTCGCCGCCTCGCTTGCCACCGCTTCGGCAGCCAATGTGCCGTGCGAGGAAATGCTGAAAGACGTTCGTGCCGCAGAAGCGAGCGCGACGCTCACCGCCGAGCAGAAAGCGCAGGTTGCGGACCTGGAGACCAAGGGCATCGAACGCTGCAACGCTGACGACGACAAGCGTGCCGTCGGCTTCTTCACCCAGGCCATGACGGTCATGGGCAAGTGACCGCAGCCCCGGACGGTTTCGGTCGAAAGGAGAAGGTCATGCTCACGACGCCTACCCATTCCCAGCCGGCAGAAGGCGCCAACCGCGTACCGGAGGTTGATGTAAGCTTCTGGCTGATCAAGCTCATGGCGGTGACCATGGGCGAAACGGCGGCCGACTACCTGGCGGTCAATCTTGGACTCGGCCTCACTGCGACCTCGCTCATCATGGCTGGGATCTTGGTAGTGGCGCTCGTGCTGCAGTTTGCCCAGAAGCGCTATGTGCCCTGGGCCTACTGGTTGGCCGTGGTACTCATCAGCATCGTCGGCACGCTGGTCACCGACAATCTCGTCGACAATTTCGGCGTGAGACTCGAGACCACCACCATCCTGTTCACAGTCGCTTTGGCCGCCACCTTCGCGGTCTGGTACGCCAGCGAGCGGACGCTCTCGATCCACAGCATTCTGACTACCCGGCGGGAAGCCTTCTACTGGCTTGCCATCCTGTTCACCTTCGCGCTTGGCACGGCGGCAGGGGACCTGGTCGCCGAGAAGTTTGAGCTGGGCTACATGACCACCGGTATCCTCTTCGGAGGCATCATCGCCGCCATCGCCCTCGCACACTACGTTCTCAAGCTGGATGCAATCCTGGCATTCTGGCTGGCTTATATCCTGACCCGGCCGCTTGGAGCGTCGTTTGGGGATCTGCTCTCGCAGCCCTCGGAGTACGGTGGCCTTGGCTTCGGCACCATCGATACCAGCCTGCTGTTCCTGCTGGCGATCGCCGGGCTGGTGATCCTGATGACCCTGACACGGGCCACGGATGCCCTGTTTCCCAAAGTGACGACTGACCGATAGGCCAGCTCGACACCAATCAGGGCGTCGCAGGTTTGCGGCGCCCTTCCCATGTCCCCCTCACACCGCCTGTATTTTACCTCCGGAAGGATCGACCATGAAGACGCAAGCCCACGGATACCGCGGCCTGCAGATCGGACTCCACTGGCTGATTGCCGTGCTGGTCCTAGTTCAATTGGTCTTCGGGGAGAGCATGACCGCCTATGTCGATGCCATAGGCGAAGGTCGTCCGCTGACCTCGCTCGAGGCAACCCTCGGCTCCGTTCATTACTGGGTGGGCATTGTGGTGCTTGCGCTGGTCGTCGTCCGCCTCGGCGTCAGGCTGTACTATGGCGCACCCCCTATCGACGCCACCACGCCGCGCTGGATGAAGCTTGCCGCCCGCGCCAGCCATGTCGCCTTCTACGCACTACTGGCGGCGGTGCCGGTCTCGGGCCTGCTGGCCTTCTATGTCTGGGACTGGATGGGCGACATCCATGCCTGGGCCAAGCCGGTGTTCATCGTGCTCATCGGCATCCATGCGGCAGCGGCGCTGTTCCACCAATTTGTCTTGAAAGACGGGCTGCTTCAGCGGATGCTGGTGCCGATCTCCGATCCCAAATGATCCAGAGAGCGGCGCCGACATTGGGTCCACGCCGACACAGCAACGTATGGGCACTGTTCAAATGCGTATTCTGCTTCTCGAGGATGATCAAAAGACCTCAGATTATATCGCCAGAGGTTTGAGCGAGGCCGGCCACGTCTGCGACGTGTTGACGGACGGCCGTGACGCCCTGTTCGCGGTGACGCGCGATCCCTACGATGTGATGATTGCCGACCGGATGACCCCCGGCCTCGACGGCCTCTCGGTCGTCAAGGCGGCACGGGCTGCCGGCATCAAGACGCCGGTGATCTTCCTGACCTCCATCGGGGGTGTTGATGATCGCGTCGACGGGCTGGAGGCCGGCGGGGACGACTACCTGGTCAAGCCGTTTGCCTTTTCCGAGCTCCTGGCACGGGTCAACGCACTTGGCCGTCGGCCGCACGCGCTTGAACAGAAAACCATGCTGCGTGTCGCCGACCTGGAATTAGATCTCGTCAAGCGCAGAGTGACCCGCCAGGGCCAGAGCATTGATCTGCAGCCCCGCGAGTTTGCTCTCCTGGAGGTGCTGATGCGCGGCGAAGGCCGCGTCATCACCCGTACCATGCTGCTGGAGCGGGTCTGGGACTTCCATTTCGACCCCAAGACCAGCGTGGTCGAGACACACATCAGCCGACTGCGCGCCAAGATCGACAAGCCGTTCGAGGTGCAACTGCTGCACACGGTCCGCAACACCGGCTACAGTCTCCATGCGCCCCTTTAGCCTGCTGCGCAGCACGCCGTTCCGGCTCGCGCTGGCGTTCTCTCTGCTCTTTGTCATTGCCTTCGTGATCGCCGGTCTCATCGTCTTCCAAGTTCTCCGCGCCGATCTGTCGGAGCGGCTCGATTCCAATGTGAAGGATACCTACTCGGTGGTGGCCGCCACATACTCTGGTTCGGACCTCGAAGATCTCGTGGCGACCGTCGACAGCCATGCCACATTGGCCAAAGGCGAGGACCGGTTCTTCTCGCTTGTCGATGCAACGGGAGCCAAGCTTGCCGGCAGTTTCATAGCGCCCGTCCTCCCCGCCGGTTACGCCACCGCATCGGGACCAGCGCTCGGCATCCCGAACGATGACAGCTATCGTGTCTATTCCGGTAAGGTCGGCGGCAACACGCTAAGCGTCGCGGTAAGTTTCTCAGAAACGGAGGAACTGGAAGCCTTGATGGTAACCAGTTTCGGCTGGGCGACGGTGATTGTGCTGGGCCTGGCGGTCATCGGCGGCGCGCTGCTCGCCTCCAGTGTGCAGCGTCGCCTGGACTCGATTGCTGCCACCATGGTCGACGTCTCCCACGGCAAGCTGGACACGCGCATTCCCCTGATCGGGCGGGGGGATGATATCGACCAAGTATCGGCGCAGGTGAATGCTGCACTGGATCGACTATCCAGACTTGTAGCGGGCATGAAGCACGTCAGCGAGAACATCGCCCATGACCTCAAAACCCCGCTGGGGAGGCTGCAGATTATCCTCGAGGACGCCGCTGACGCCGCAGCCGGAGGCAAAGACCTGACCGGCAACCTTGCCGAAGCACTGGATGAGTGCGGCCGGATCAACGGCACGTTCGAGGCCCTGCTGCGCATCGCCCAGATTGAAGCCGGCGCGCGCAAGGCCAGCTTCAAAACGGTGGATCTCGGGGAGGTCATGGCCACCATCGCGGAAATCTACTCTGACGTGGCCGAAGACGCAGGACAGGTGCTTACGGCCCCACTCACCGACGGTAAGTCATTTCAAATCAATGGCGATCGCGAGTTGCTGATCCAGATGTTTGCGAATCTGGTTGAGAACGCCATCCGGCATTGTCCACCGGGTACAGCCATCAAATTGTCGATTGACCGGTTGGCCGACGGACTGATTGCGAAGGTCAGCGACAGCGGCCCCGGCATCCCAGCCTACGAGCGCGAGAAGGTGTTTCAGCGGCTCTACCGGCTGGACAGCAGCCGGTCGACGCCCGGCAGCGGCCTTGGCCTGAGCCTCGTGCAGGCGATCGCTGACCTGCACGGCGCTTCGATCACACTTCAGGACCATAAGCCCGGCCTGAAGGTCCTGGCGCGATTTCCCAACCCCCTGTCCTGACCAACGCCGAAGCGCTTGAAAGTCGCGGCCTTTGTGTGTCGGGAACAGGGCGGGTCCGCCATCAACATTGCGAAACCGTATGGTGGGGGACAGGCGGCGGACAGGTGCGCCGTTCACCGTGTGCTGGTTGAGGAGCGAGTTGCTCCGCGCAATAAGGAGAACAAGAATGACGAAAATGCTCATAATGCTCGCATTGTTTGCGACAGGCCTCTCCGTCGCTGACATCGGGACCGCGTCGGCGGAAAGCGCCGATGGCACTCAGGAGGCTGGTGAGGGGCAGGCATTCCTGTCCGCCAAGGTGTCGGCGGTCCAGGCCATTCAGGCAGCTGAGGCGCAGTCCGGCGGAAAGGCGTCAGCCGTTAACTTCACAGCCGGCGAAGGCAATATGGCCCCGTTCTATCGTGTCGAAATCATCGCCGCGGACGGGTCCCAGCAGGACCTGGCGGTCGATGCCGTGTCAGGAACCGTCAAAATGGCGGCTGCCCAGGAAAGCGAGAGCGATGAGAACGGTTCGGGCGAGGAAGGTCAGAACTAAGCTTCGTCCCTTCGCAAGTGAAGACGGCACCCGGGAGACCGGGTGCCGTTTTTCTTTGGTCCAGATGTTCTTACCAATTTGTAAGTCCAGGGCCGGGCGCCGGTAAGCCTAGCGGGTCAGACTGCGCTCCAGAATCTTAGCCAAATGATCAAGGAGCCCACCATGTCCGCCACAAAATCCTTTCATGTCCTCGTCGCCGCCCTGCTCGCCTTCAGCGCGTTTTCGGCACCCGCTTTCGCGGAAAATGCGGTTGCGCCGGAACACAACCCTCCGGGCGACATCTCGGACAGCCAGGTTTTCATTGACTATGCCGGAAGTGGTTTTTCCATGAAGGTGCCCGAAGGCTGGTCGCGCAATGACATAGCCGGCGGAGCGACATTCTCCGACAAGTACAACCTGATTGATGTGACTTCGACAGCGGCTGCTGTGGCGCCAACCGTCGAAAGCGCAAAGAAAACCGAGGTTGCAGCGATCGAGGCTGCGGCACGAGCGGC
>LNFM01006416.1_pt1 | contig 19366 bp, 17 predicted proteins | sample 596031 | NCBI WGS metagenome assembly LNFM01 (sample SAMN04254537, study PRJNA301005) | activated carbon metagenome | isolation source: dual media filters at the Ann Arbor, Michigan drinking water treatment plant | place: USA: Ann Arbor | reverse complement strand
GGAGCTCAAGGACGAGGTGCAGCGCCTGTTCGGCCTCGACCTGCCGGTCGACCAGTGGGCGAAGGAAGAAGGCATCGCCGACGAGGAGATCCGCTCGCGGCTGAACGAGGCAACCGAGCGCCTGTTCGCCCAGAAGGCGGCGCAGTACGGGCCGGAAGTCTGGCGTCAGGTCGAGAAGAGCGTGCTGATGCAGCTGTTCGACCAGGGCTGGAAGGACCACCTGCTCCACCTCGACCATCTGCGCCAGGGCATCGGGCTCCGCGCCTATGGCCAGAAGGATCCGCTGAACGAATACAAGCGCGAGGCCTTCAACCTCTTCAACGACCTGCTGACCGGCCTGCGCGAGCAGGTGGTGGCGTTGCTGGCCACCCTGCAGCTGCGCATGGACACGCCGCCGCCGATGCCCGAGATGCCGCGGCAGATGCACGAGGTCCACGAGGATCCCGCCCTGGCCTCGGCGATGCGCGACGATCCCGCCTTCGATCCGGCCGATCCGCAAGGCGGTGGCGTCGCCACGCTTCACCGTCCGCGCCCGGCCAAGCAGGCGCTCGACGTCAACGATCCCTCGACCTGGGGCAAGGTCGCGCGCAACGCCGCCTGCCCCTGCGGCTCGGGCAAGAAGTTCAAGCACTGCCACGGCCGGGTTTGAAATCCTTGCCGTCCTTCCAGACGGTGGTGACGTGATCGAAGGATGGGTCCGGAGACCGCGACACGGATCGCTGCAGGAAGTGGGTCCGGAATGATCAAGCGACGCTCCATCTTGCCGTTTCTCGGCGGCGCAACAATGGCCGCATGGCCGGTGATGTCGCACGCACAAGGGTCAACTCCGCGCAAGATCGGGATTCTCGTGGCCGGCACGCCCGACCCCACAGCCTTTCTGCAGGAGTTCCGCGCTGCTTTGCAGGGCCTTGGATATCGCGATGGCCAGAACATCAGCCTCGAAGTGCGGTCGGCCGGTAGCACCGATGCAGGACGCTTGCAGGTCGGCGCGCGGGAGCTTCTTGCGCTGAAGGTCGCCCTCATCGTCACCTATCAGACGCCGCCGACCGAGGCGGCAAAGGCCGTCACCCGCGAATTGCCCATTGTCATGGCGGGCGTTGGCGATCCGGTCGGCACGGGAATCGTCGAGAGCCTTGCCCGTCCGGGCGGCAATGTCACGGGTGCCTCCGCGGCCACTCCCGAAGTCACGGCCAAGAACGTCGAACTCCTGTGCGAGCTTCTGCCAGCTGCCCGGCGCATCGGCGTCCTGTGCAACGCCAGCGATCCATTCTCGAAGCAGTTCCTGCAAAGCATCGAGGCCGCTGGCCGGACGACCAAGGTTGCAATCCATCCCGTGTTTGCGCCTGGCGCGGCGGGGGTCGAGGCCGCTTTCTCTCAATTGCTGGCGGCGAATGTCGATGCAATGGTCCTGCAGCCAAGCCTCGGCCTCAAAGTTGCCGCCGAGCTCAGCGTGAAACATCGGACGGCGAGCGTCAGCCCCGCTCTTCCCTATGCGCGTGCCGGAGGACTGCTGGCCTTCGCGCCGGATCCCGCTGCAATATTCCGCTCAAGTGCCGTCTTCGTGGACAAGATCCTGAAGGGCGCCAAGCCTGCGGACCTGCCGGTCGTGCAACCCACGAAGTTCGACCTGATCATCAACCTGAAGACCGCGAGGATGCTCGGCCTCACCGTTCCGGCGGCGATGCTCGCCCGGGCCGACGAGGTAATCGAGTGATGAAACGTGATGGCGAGCCGGCGGCCCTGCGCCTTGAGCTTCACCGCCATCGGCGTGTCGATGGGGCCGAACAATCGCCTTGCCCCCGGTGTAGATCAGGAACAGCCGGCGCCGCTCGGCGAATACTTCTGGCGCAACCAGCTGCGATGGAGTTCTTATCCCCGATGCGATGCCTTCGAAACCGACCCTGAGCCGGGGCCACGGCGCGATTCCCGCGACGACGCCCGTCGCAACGGCCCTCAATGTCCTGACCGGATTGGTCGTCCTCGTCTATACGATCAGCATCGCCATCGTCGGACCATCGATGTACGCGGACCAGGGCACGGGTTTCCTCGTCCTTGAGGCGATGAAGCGCGGCGGCCCCTTCAACGTGCTGCCGATCCCCGATCCCGCCGACATCTCGCGAGATATCGATTTCTTCGTCGCCTGGTGGTCGCCCGGCCAGTACCTCGTGCCGGGGTTCTTCCTGGCGCTCGGCTTCGACCTCGGACAGGCGATCACCCTCACCGTGGCCTTGTGTTCGGTGTTGGGCCTCGTCGGCCTCCATTTCCTCTATCGAAGCTGGGGCTTCCCGCCCCTCAGCATCGCGCTCACGCTCCTGGTGTCGGCCGGCAGCCGGCTGTTTTCCCACCAGTTCGCCTATTACGGCGGCGGCGAGATCATCCTCTTCGCCCTCACGCCGTGGTTCCTGCTGCTCCTTTTCCGGATGCACGAATTTTCGCCCGGCGAGGCGCTGTGCATTTTCGCGGCCATAACCGTGCTCACCGTGGCGAAGCTCTCGGGCCTCGTGCTGGCCGTCGCCTCGATAGCCGCCCTGCAGATCGTCGACCTGGGATCGGATCGTCCGGGCAAGCTGCGGCGTCTGGTGACGGCCGGCGTCATGCTCGCCGTGTTCGGCATCGCCTTCAAGATCCTCTGGCTGTCCCGGGGCGAAACGCCCACCTCTCATTCCTTGGCCGTCTTCTCGCCCGAGCGTCTGCTGACGCATGCGATACCGTCTTTCATCGCGGGCTTTACCAGCATTCTTTCCATCGGCGACCTCATGGCCGCCACCCTGATGCACCCCCAGTATGGCGTCGGCATCATCACGACGAGGTCTCCCTTCTATCTCGTCCTGGCGATACCCGTTGCGTTCCTCGCCTATTTCGTTGGACGACAAATCTCGCGTTCGCATCCCGACTATTTTTGGTTCGCCGTGGCCCTGACGGTCATCTTCGCGCTGATCATGACGGCGGTCTTCGTGCGGGGCGGCGAAGTCAGCATGGAGGATCGTCACTTCCGGCAGATCGGCGTGGTCCTTGCGATTGGCGTCGTTCATGCCGTCCTTGGCTGGCGGCCGCCGTTCAAGCTCGCCGCCGGCGGCCTGGTGCTGATCCTGCTCACCTACAGCGCCACGACGTTTGCCGTGAAGCTGCAGCGGCACATCGCCAGCGCAAAGAGCGGCCAGGGCTTTCGTCACATGGTGCTGTCGCCACAGGCCATAGACTTCATCCGGAAGAACCTGACGACGCCTCCTAAGGGCACGTCCCTGCTGGTGGTTCCATCCGCCGAGGTCGGGCTGGAGTTTCCGGGCCGCCGCATCGTCGAGATTCCCGCGAGCTTCCGGTCGCCCGACGATCTCCGTACCCGCTATTCCTTTCGGGGTCGTGTCGACAGTCTCGGCGTGCTGATCCAGACTGAGAATGTCGACAATGGCAAGGCCGCGCTCGTCCTGGCGGCATTCAAGGACTATCCGCTGAATGGTTGGACCGTGACTCCGCTCGGCAACATCACATACTACTCCCAAGGCCGATAGCGAGGTCCGAACCGTGAGCCAGTCCGGCTTCGATGTGCCTCCCCGTCAGGATCTGCGGCTGTCGGTCGTCATCCCCGTCTACAACGAGCGAGAGACCCTGCCGCGAATCCTGCGCGCGGTCATGGCGGTGCTGCCGGGCATTGGCCGGGAGATCATCGTCGTGGACGATGGCTCGACCGATGGTACGCGTGAATGGATTTCGAAGGCCTTCCCGGCCGATTGCAACGAGATTGCCGGGGTTCGGCGTAACGACCACGCCGGGACGGTGGATTTCCTGTCCGGCGCCGCAGCGGTCGATGGCGACGGCTTCGAGAAAGTCGCGGGCCCGGTGACCGTGAGGCCGCTATTGCAGCTGGCCAATGGCGGCAAGGGAAGCGCGCTCCGCGCAGGGCTGGCCGCCGCCACCGGCGATGTGCTGGTGATCCAGGACGCCGACCTGGAATACGATCCGTCGGACTGGACACCGATGTTCCGGCTCCTCCAGATCGGCGTTGCCGATGTGGTGTACGGCTCGCGCTTCTACGGTCGCCCGCATCGCGCCCTGTATTTCTACCACTACCTCGGCAACCGGACGATTTCGGCGCTGTTCAACGTCCTCTACGACCAGACGCTGACCGATCTCGAGACATGCTACAAAATGTTCCGCCGCGAGGTGATCGAGGGTGCTGCCCTGGCCAGCAACGATTTCGGAATCGAGGTCGAGCTTTCCGCCGTGTTCGCGCGACCCAGGCGCTGGCGGATATACGAATGCGCCATCAGCTACTACGGACGCACCTACGACGAAGGCAAGAAGATCGGCTGGCGCGATGGATTGCTGGCGCTCTGGTACGTCGTGAAGTTCCGCTTCGCCCGGCTCACGCGCTAGAGGTCGAACTTCATGGACATGCGCCGTGCCGCCCTGGTGGTTCTCGGCTTCGCACTGGGCGGATTTTGCCTTTGGCTGTCGACGCGAACCGTCGATTGGCCGCAAGCCGTACGGATATTCCGCGCCGCCGATCCCGCCGATATCGGCATCGGCATCGCGCTGTTCGGTGTCGGCGCCCTCCTGCGGGCGCTGCGATGGCGGACGATCCTGGCCTTCCGGGCACGCGTCCCTCTGGGCAGGACGCTCCAGGCGCTGCTTGCAGGCTATGCCGTCAACAGCATCCTGCCGGCGCGACTGGGCGAATTCTTCCGCGCTCACTATCTGGGGCGGCTCACCGGGATGTCGCGTTCCGGCGTACTGGCCTCCATCGTGGTCGAACGATTGCTCGACCTCGTCACGGTCATCTGCGCGCTGGCCGCCGGTCTGGCGCTGGCCGGCGGCGGCGACTGCGCCAGCCGGCATGTGCTGCTGGGCGGCGCCGCGATCGCGGTGGCCGCTGCGGCCGCGCTGCTGCTGGTCGTCCTGCTGCTGTCGCGTCACGGCGCCGAGGATCTGCTGTTGCTGCTCGTCGCGCGCGTACCCGCAGGCGCCCGGATCGCACGACGTGGAGGCGCCATGCTGGCCGACTTCACGCAAACTCTACGGGTCGTGCGCACGCGTTACTTCGCTCTTGCCGTGCTGTGGACCCTGCCGATCTGGATGGTCGAAGCCTGCGCCATGTGGTCGGTCTGCCGCGCCGTCGGCGCCGACATCGACGTCACCGGCATGCTGTCGTTGCTGGGCGGCGCCAGCCTCAGCACCCTGGTGCCGACGGCGCCGGGATATGTCGGCAGCTACCAGATGGCGTTCGTCGTCATCCTGGGGCAGTTCGGCATCGGCGCCACCTCCGCGATCGTCGCCTCCACGGCGGTACAGATCTACCTGATCGGTACCCTCACGCTGGTCGGCCTGGCGATCCTCGCGATCACCTCCCTCGTGTCGACGATCGGATCCGTGCGGCGCGGCTGAGAAAGCGGCACAGACCGGTCATTTGGGAGCCGGGGCCTTACGGGTGGGCGTGGGAGCCGGGCCCGTCCTCCTCTGCGACGGCGGCGCCCGCGGGTCCCTGCCCTGGGAACCCTCGTTAGCGAACGGCCCTTCGGCATACAGGACATAACCTGGAAATCCGTCGTGGAGGACCTTCAGCTGCATGACGCGACCGGCGTTGGGCCGGTCGATGGCCTTCAGCAGCTCACGACCGGCCTCGACGAGCTCTTGTTCCGTGATGAGATGGATCGACCAGGCCAGGATCGGGCAACCGTTCCCGTCGACGCGCCACTGAAGGTACTCCTTCATTTCGTCGGTCAGCTTGTGCGCAAGGACATCCTCCTTGAAGACGACCTGGGGAAGGGCGAAGTCGCCCAGGTAGTTCGCATAGAAGTCGGCGTACAGGATCTCCGAGTAGCCAGGCTTGAACCAGGCCCGCGGCTGGGCGTTGATCACCAGGATCGGGCGACCCTGGCATTCCGGGAACGTCCGGATCCAGTCGGCGGATTCGCGGAACGGCTCGTTCCACTTCCGCTCGCGGCCGAGGGTCATCGTAACGACCGACCAAATGACGACGGCCGAAAGGGACAGGTTCGCGGCCGTCCGCACCCGCGGCCCGGCATTGGGCACGCCGGCGTCGTAGAGCTTGGCGCAGAACGCCCAGAGGAAGGGCGCACAGATGAGCAAGTTCCTGTCCGTAAAATTGGGCGCAATCAGCAGCGAACTGGCAATGCCTCCGGCCAGCATGATGAGCGGCACGCCGACGAACAAAGTGGTCTGCGGGTCGAACGGAAACCGGCCGATAACGGCCGGTTTCGCTGCCGATGCCGCGAGCTTCGACCGCGCGAAGAAGTGCCGCTGCGTCGCAAAAGCTGCGGCGCAGATCGCCAGGGCAAGCATGGCCTTCTTGGTGAAGGCGTAGGTCATCGCGGCGCGGAGCTGGTCGAGATACCAGGACACATCGCCGTGGATCCAGTTCCTTGTCGTCGAATACTGGGAGAACTCCTCGATGACGAGCTTTACGTACAGGCCCGTGGACGCGAGCAGGATGGCGGCGAACACGGCAAGCACGAGACGCTGGCGCGGGCAGAAGAACCCGAGGACGATCAGGATCGCGAGACACTCGTACATGAGATAGAAATGGACGAACGACCCGATCAGCATCAGCACGGCGAGCCCGGCGAACTCCGGCAGCATCGGCGTTTCCCGCCGCGCCCGTTTGGCCAGGATGGACAGGCTGATGGCGAGCATGGCGACGCCAATGACGAATGCCAGCGAATAGCCGCGCGCATTCTGCGCGTGGTAGAACCAGAAGAACGATCCCGTCGCAAGCGCGGCGCCGAACAGGCGGGCGGCGAGGCTGAAATAGGCCCTGGTCGTGACGATGAACAACAGGATGGCGGCGACGGCCAGTATGGCGCTGAGGCTGCGCAAACCAACCTCGTCATCGCCGAAGAGCTGGGCGTAGGCGAAGGTCAACACGTAGTAAACCGGCGGGTGAACGTCGGTCACGATGCGGGCGATGAACTCATCGAAGCCGATGCCGACCTCGACGATCCAGGCCGTGAAAAGCTCGTCGATCCAGAAGCTGCTGACCTTAAGGCCGACGAAGGCGCCGACCAACCCAATCGCGCAGGCGATGCCGAAGCTGCCCACGGCAATCAACCCATCGAGTTTGGCCCGCATCTCATTTTCCCCAACCGGCGTGTCCTCGGCCGGATTGCCAATGGATTTTCCATAGCATACCCGGTGCGGCGAGCCATCGTTCGGAACGCCGAGGCGCGCCTCAATCTCCAAGTCGGAAGCGGATGCGCACCGTGCGTGTCGTCTCGACCCCAGGGGCCGGCAAAGTCGCGCCCAGCAGCAGGCGAAGCGCCGCGGCGTCGAGCGCTGCGAATCCGCTTCCCTTCACCACGGCCGCTTCCGAGACCCGGCCATCGTGGGCAACGGTGAACCGGACGGTCACCTCGCCCTCTTCGTGGCGACGGCGCGCCTCGTCGGGGTAACGCCGATTGGCGGCGAGCCAGGCGGCGAGCAGCGCGTTCCATCCCGGCGCGACTGTCGCAGGCGCAGTCGGCGCCGCAGCCACGGCTGGCGCTGAAGCTGAAGCTGAAGCCGAAGCCGCCGGCGGCGCTGGTGCCGCCGCGGCCGGACGCCCCGGCGCAGGCGCCGGCCGTGCGACGACAGGCGCCGGGCGTTTTGGTTCCGGCCTGGCCTCCTGCTTTGGCGGCGGTGGCGCGGAGAAGTCGGGCAACGCCAACTCTTCCGGCGGTGGCGGCACGAAATCGGCCAGCGCCGGCTCCTTGGGCGGGTCGAATGCCGCGGCGGTTTCGGGCTCGGGTTCAGGGTCAGGCTCGGGAGTCGGCACAGCGGCCGGACGGGTCTCGCTCGCGGTCGCAACGGGCGTGGTATCGGGCCCTTCGTAAACCGTGATGGCGGCAGAGTCGTCCATCGACAGTCGTTGCGGGACGAAGGCCATCACGGCCGCCACCACCGCAAGTCCATGCAAGCCGAGCGATGCGGCCATTGCCGCACCGAGGCTCCTTCCGGAGGCCGATGCGATTGCGGTCCGTCGGTCTGTTTGACCTAATGATATGTTATAATGTAACATTATTGCATTCAACGATACGAGACCCGGCGGCGGGCGACAAGGGGAACAGCAATGCGGCGGCAAATTGGCGGATCGGTTCTGATTCTCGGAGCAGCACTCGCAGCGACCGACCCGGTAATGGCTCAAACCAGGCCGGACGAGGCCACGATCGACCTCGACATCACGGCCAAGCGGCTCGACCGCGAGCGCAGTGCCATCCTGCCGAGCCTGGGTGCGACCCGCTACGATTTCGGCAAGACCGCCATCCAGAACACGCCGCAGGGCGAGAACGCGCCGCTCAATCAGGTCCTGCTGCGCGCGCCCGGCGTGGTGCAGGACGGCTTCGGCCAGATCCACGTCCGCGGCGACCACGGCAGCCTGCAGTATCGGCTCGACGGCGTGCAGCTCCCGGAGGGCCTGTCGCTGTTCAGCCAGATCCTGTCGCCACGCTTCGCCAACGAGATCTCCCTCCTCACCGGCGCCCTGCCGGCGCAGTATGGCCTGCGCACCGCCGGCGTGGTCGACATCGGCGTGAAGTCGGGCACGACCAATCCGGGCGGCGAGGCCTCGGTCATGGGCGGCTCCTACAACTGGATCCAGCCGGCACTGCAATATGGCGGCCGCTCCGGCGCGGTCGACTACTTCGCGGTCGGCCAGTACGTGAGCAACGGCATCGGCGTCGAGAACCCGACGTCCGCCTACACGCCGCTGCACGACGACACCGCCCAGTGGTATGGGCTGGCGAAAGTTACCGGCATCGTCGACGAGAACACACGGTTGAGCTTCATCGCCGGCGGGGCGAGCGCGCGCTACCAGATCCCCAACGTGCCCGGCCAGACGCCGCAGTTCACGGTGAACAACATTTCCAATTGGAACAGCTCGCTCCTCGATCAGCGGCAGTGGGAGGACACCTACTTCGGCATCGCCTCGCTGCAGAAGAGCTACCAGGACTTCAACATGCAGCTCTCCGGATTCACCCGCTACTCCAACCTCTCCTACCAGCCCGACGTCATCGGCGACCTGCTCTATAACGGCATCCAGCCCTACGCCAACCGCACCAGCCTCGCCGCCGGCGTGCAGGGCGATGCCAGCCTGAAGGTGGCGGCGGCCCATACGCTGCGCGGCGGCTTCCTGGTCCAGCGCGAGCGCGTCACCAGTCTGACCAACGGCAACGTGATGACGACGATGCAGGATCCAGACGACCCCGATGGCGATCCCATCGCGTCCGGCCAGACCCGTGGCTTCACCCAGGGCTCCGACCTGGTCGGCTGGACCTACAGCCTCTACCTGCAGGACGAATGGAAGGTGGTTCCGACCGTCACAGTGAATTTCGGCGCGCGCTTCGATGCGATCTCCGGCGTCACGTCGGAAAACCAACTGAGCCCCCGCGTCAACGTCGTCTGGGAGCCCGATCCGAAGATCACCCTGCGGGCCGGCTACGCCCGCTACTTCGTGCCGGCACCGCTCAACCAGGTGAACGCCAACTCGATCGCGGTACTTGCGGGAACGACGGCGGCGCCTGGAGTGGCTCTGAACGATCCCGTGAAGGCGGAACGCTCGGACAATTTCGACGTCGGCATGACGTTGAAGCCCATCGATGGGCTGTCGCTGGGCTTCGCTGGCTTCTACAAATTCGCCCAGAACTACCTGGACAAGGGCCAGTTCGGTGCAACGATCACTCTCACCGCCTTCAACTATGCCAATGCGCAGGTGGCGGGCCTGGAGCTCTTCACCAGTTACGAGAAAGGTCCATGGTCGCTTTACGGCAACCTTGCCTGGATCCGCACCTCGGCGAAAAACATCAACTCCGCACAGTTCAATTTCGACCAAGCCGAACTCGACTATATCGCGAACAACTGGATCTTCACCGACCACGACCAAAGCTGGACCGGCTCCGCAGGTGCCGCCTACGTGTTCAATTCCGGCTCCGACTGGGCGACACGCGTTTCGGCCGACCTGCTGTTCGGCGCAGGACTGCGCACCACCGTCGTCACCCCCAACGACACTGCGCTACCGGCTTATGCGACGGTCAACATGTCGCTCACCCAGAAGGTGCCGATCGGCGCGAGCAAGAGCACGCAGGTGCGGTTCGACGCCATCAACCTGGCCGACAGCATCTACCAGATACGCACCGGCGAGGGCGTCGGCGTCGGCGCGCCGCAGTTCGGAATGCGCCGGGCCTTTTTTGTGACCCTGTCGCAAAAATTCTGACGCCGATCCGACATGATCCGGCAGGGCTGGACGTGATAGACCTGCCCGTATGCAGTCCCAAGCCATCCCCCATGTCGTGCCGCTCCAGGGCGGCTCCAACTTCCGCGACCTCGGCGGTTATCGCACCGCCGACGGCCGCGCCGTGCGCCGCGGTGCGGTGTTCCGCTCCGCCCATCTCGGCAACCTCACCGACGAAGACCGCGCCGCCCTCGGCCGTATCGGCGTCCGCACCATCGTCGACCTGCGCGGCGTCAACGAGGCGGCCGAGACGCCACATGCCATCGACGGCCTCGCCTGCCGCGTCGTCGGCGCCCACATCGAGCCCGGCGTCGGCGAGAAGATTCGCGGCGCCGTTGCCGACGGCAGCGCCACGCCCGTCGTGATGACGGGCTTCCTGACCGATCACTACCGCGACTATCCGCGCCGCTGTGCGCCGGGCTTCCGTACCCTGTTCACGACCCTGAGCGACGGCACGCACCGGCCGCTGGTGTTCCACTGCACCGCCGGCAAGGACCGCACGGGCTTTGCCTCGGCGCTGCTGCTCACCCTGCTGGGCGTGCCGTGGGAGGCCGTGATGGAGGACTATCTCCGCACCAACGAGCTGTGGACCGGCCACATCGGCCGCTACCCCGAACTCGACATCGACACCCGCGCCGCCATCGTCGAGGCGCGGACGCCCTACCTGGAAGCAGCCTTCGAGGTGGTCCGGGCCGACTTCGGCGGGCCGGAGCAATTCGCCGAGCGCGCGCTGGGGCTCGATGCCTCCGCACGCGAGCGCATCCGGGCGGATTTGCTGGAAGGGTAACGTCGCATCGGAGTTTGCAATGAAGTTAGCTATCAGCTAACATTGCGCTGTGTATCGGATCGAGTACAGCCGCGACGCACAGAAGGCACTGGTTCGGATGCCGGCCAATGCGGCACGACTTGTCCGTTCCAAGATCGAACAACTGGCATCTAATCCGTTCGGCTCGAACAACAACGTGAAACGTTTAAAGGGCATGGACGCCTTTCGACTGCGAGTTGGCGACTGGCGTGTCGTTTACGAACTTCGCCACCGGGCCATCGTCGTCGTCGTCGTCCGGATCGGCCCCAGGAGCAGCATATATGAAGATTAGGAAGCCCCAGGTCCTCGAAGTCGAAGGCAAGCCCCGATTGGCGGTCGTCCCCCTCGCTGAATGGAAGCATATCGTCGAACGCCTCGAAGAGGCGGAAGACGCCCTTGCTGTACGCCATTGGCGGGCGAACCCCGGCGAAACGGTTCCGGCCGACGTGGTGAATCGCCTGCTCGACGGCGAGAACAAGATAAAGGTGTGGCGCCTGCACAGGGGAATGACCCAGCAAGCGCTGGCCGATGCCTGCGGCGTATCCAAGCCCTATGTTTCGCAACTAGAGGCGAGTTCCCGCCTCGCCTCGCAAAGCGTGCTCCGCAAGTTGGCCAATGCCCTCGACCTCGACCTCGACGATCTGGCGTGAAGAGGGATGACCGAGCAACGCCACGACACTCCCGAGCCCTTCAAAGTCGATATCCCCGAGCGGGCGCTGATCGATCTCGACGAGCGTCTCCGCCGCTGGCGGCCGGCGCCCGCCATTGCCGACAACGGCAGCTGGGCTTCCGGCACCGATCCGGACTTCCTGGCCGAGCTGGTCGAATACTGGCGCCACGGCTACGACTGGCAGCGTTGCCAGGAGGCGATCAACCGCTGGCCCAACTACCTGGTCGATATCGGCCCGCAGCGGCTGCACTTCATCCGCGAGCCCGGCACCGAGATCGAGGACGCGCCGCGGCCGTTGCCGCTCGTCATCAGCCATGGCTGGCCAGGCTCGATCGTGGAGTTCCTGCACATCATCGACGTGCTGGCCCATCCCGAGAACCACGGCGGCGATCCGCTCGACGCCTTCGACGTCATCGTCCCGTCGTTGCCGGGTTATGGCTTCTCGGCGCCGCCGGTGCGCGTCGATGGCAGCCTGGGTCCAATCGGGCCGCGCGCCATCGCCGCTCTCTGGCACAAGCTCGTCCACGAGAAGCTCAACTATCGCCGGCCCTACGGCGCCCAGGGCGGCGACTGGGGCGCGGTCGTCTCCTCCTGGCTCGCTTTCGATCATCCCAAGCAGGATGAGTCAGGCGTGCTCGGCCTGCATCTCAACATGATGGGCCTGCGGCCGGGCATCGATCTCGGCACGGCGAAGCTCAGCGCCGCCGAGCAGGCCTGGCTGGCCAAGATGGGTGGCGCACTCGACGACAAGACCGCCTATCAGCGCATCCAGGCGACACGGCCACAGACCTTGGGCGTGGCGCTGGCCGATTCACCGGTCGGCCTCGCGGCCTGGATCGTCGAGAAATTCCATGGCTGGAGCGACTGCGGTGGCGATCCGCACAACCGCTTCTCCATGGATCTGCTGCTCGACAATATCATGGTCTACTGGCTGACCGGCACGGCCGGAACCGCGACCTGGCTCTATCGCGGCGTCACCGAGCAGAAGCCGCGCGCCCTGCCCGAGGGCCAGCGTGTCGAAACGCCGACCGCGTTCGCGGCTTTTCCCGCCGATATTGCGCCGGCGCCGCCCAAGGAATGGATCGAGCGCGCCTTCAACCTGCGCCGCCATACGATCATGCCGAGCGGCGGACACTTCGCGGCGCTCGAGGAGCCGGGCCTCCTGGTCGAGGACATCCGCGCCTTCTTCCGCCCGCTGCGCTATGGCGCGGCGAACGACTGAGCCGTTGGAACTCTTGGCTGCCGCGCCACCAGCGCGGCGATGACAGCCAGCGCCGCCAGGATGCCGAACAGGATCAGCGAGTCCGTGTAGGTGCCGCTCCAGTCGCGCAGCATGCCCGATCCCAACGGACCTGCCGCCTGCGCCAGCACCTGCAATGACAGCGCCACGCCGCGAATCGCGCCATAGCTCTCGCGGCCGAAATAATCGGCCCAAGCCATCGGCAGCAGCATCATGACGCCGCCGATGCCGATGCCGAAGAGGCCGGCGGGCAACAGCGCCGTCTCGGCCGTGGAGACGTCGATCAGGCCGAAGGTGCCGGCGCTGAGGCAGGCCGCCGACGCCGCCATCAGGAAACGCACCGGCCATCCGCGAGGCAGGAAGCCGATGCCGAAACTCGCCGCTGCCGACATGGCCGAGAAAAAGGCGATCACCGTGGCCGCCTGGATCGGCGGGATGCCACGCTCGATCAGGTGCGGTGCCTGATGCAGGCTGACGCCGGCCTGCACCGGAAAGACGAGGACGGTGTAGAGCGAGAGCAGCCAGAAGGCCGGCGTCCGCATCGCCTCGGCCCGGCTCCAGCGCGGCTCCAAGGGCGGCGGGCTCCTGCCGTCGGCAAGCCGGTCCGGCCGAAGGCCGACATCCTCCGGCCGCCGCACCAGCAAGAGCCAGCACGGCACGAAGCCCACGATCAGGACCGTCGCGCCGACGGCGATCCAGCCGGCCCGCCAATCGGCCCTGCCTTCGGCCTGCCCCCCCATTTGGCCCATGGCGAACTGCGCAATCAGCGGCAGGGCGACCAGGCCCGACATCTGGGCCAGAGTCGCGATCGACGTGGCGACGGCACGGCGGGCGACGAACCAGTTGTTGAGCGCGCCGTAGAGGCCGAGATCGAACGGCCCCGCCCAGGTCATGCGCGCGAAGCAGAACAGGAGATAGAAGACCAGCAGCGACTGGGTGAGCGACAGCGCCATGCAGGCGATGCCGATGCCGGCCACGGCGAGGCAGAGCACAAGCCGCGCGCCGCGACGATCGACGAACGGGCCGATCATCGGCGAGATGACGGCCGCCAGCACGCCGCCCAGCGACACCGCTCCCGACATCTCCGTGCGCGACCAGCCGAAGGCGTCGGTCATCGGCACGACGAAGATCGACAGCACGGCCACGGCGGGCCCCTGCCGCGCGAAGCCCGCGAGGCAGATGCAGCCCAGCACCACCCACCCGTAGAAGAACGGCAGCCGCGGTATCAGGAACCGCGGCAGGGGCGGCGCTTGCATCCCCACTTGTATCCCTAGGCGAACGTCGCCGTCGCTTGCGCGGCGATGGTGCCGTTGGGCGTCACGGTCCAGAGTTCCGCACCTTTGCCGTCGGCCGTCGGGCGGCCGATCGCGTCGAAGGGCTGGGTGTCGAACAACGGCGCGCGGGCGCGAATGGCGAAAGTCTTGATCCGGCGGCCCGGCGCCGAGTCGCGCAGCAGGTCGAGGAGGCACTGCTGGGCGAACGGGCCGTGCACCACCAGCCCGGGGTAGCCCTCGGTCTCGATGCAGTAGGTCCGGTCGTAGTGGATGCGATGCGGGTTGAAGGTGATCGCCGAGTAGCGGAACAGCATCACCGGATCGGCCTTGATGGTGCGGCGCCACGGCACATCGGCGGGGGCCGCCTCGCGCACGGGAACGCCGCTCTTGGTGCCGGCCTTGACCTCCTCCCGAAACACGGTGCTCGCGACTTCGGTGACGGCAAGCCCGCGCGGCGTGTAGATGCGCCGGGTCTGGCTGGTCACGATCAACGCGCCGGTGCCGCCGCCGCGAAGTTGAATGTCCGAGAACTCGGTCTCGCGCCGCAGCCTGTCGCCGACACGGATGTCGCCCTCGAAGGCGAAGGTCGAGCCGGCATACATGCGGCGCGGGAGCGGCATCGGCGGCAGCACGCCGCCTTCGGTCGGCAGACCATCCTCGGCCAGCACGTTGCGGCGCGCATAGGAGTGGAGAAAGCAGAGATGCCAGCCGGGCGCGATCGGCTCGCCTTCGGCCGGCACCTTGTCCTGGCGGTCGAAGGTGGCGATCATGCCCTTGAGCGGCGCCTGGGTGACGACGTCCTCGTCCTCGATCTTGCGGCCGAGTTGCTTCTTCAACGGTTCGATATCGATCGTCATGGCGCTTCCTCCGGGCTTTGTGGCAGCGTAACCAATCCCTTGCCATGATTCGCCGCCCCCACTGCCACGAAATCAGGTTGTTGCCGCAGGTCGAAAACGCGGCCGACCGCCGCAAGGGCCGACTCTGGGTCGCCGTCTCACGCTTCAATCGGCCAGTGGGATTTGCCCTGATGAAGTTCCCCGGCGGCACGGCGTGGCTCGATCAATTGTCGGTGCTCGATCGCTGGCAGGGCCGCGGCCTCAGCACCGCCCTGATCGACCGCACGGCGGCGGCGGCCCGCGCGCGGGGCTTCGACACGCTCTATCTCTCGACCTATCGCGACGTGCCGTGGAATGCGCCGTTCTACGCGAGGCGCGGATTCGAAGAACTGCCGCGTGTAGACTGGCCGCGCGCGTTCCGCGTTCAATTCCTGGCCGAGCCCAGCCACGGCCATCCGCCGTGGCGGCGCACGATCATGCGCCGTTCACTCCGCGGCGACCGCTAGACCCATCTGCTCGCAGGTCGGCGCCACGTCCGACACGGTGGCGCGGCGCATGTCGCGCGCGTAGCGCTGGTCGTCGAACTCCAGGCCGCGATGCATGGTGCAGCGGTCGTCCCAGATCACCAGGTCGTTCACCCGCCAGCGATGGCTGTAGACGAACTGGCGCTGGGTGGCGTGGGCGGTCAACTCCTCGACCAGCGCCTTCGCCTCGGCGTCTTCCATGCCGCGGATCGCGCCGATGTGGCTGGCGATGTAGAGGCTCATGCGACCGGAATCCTGCAGCCGGCGCACCATGACCTGCGGCACCGGCTTGAAAGCCTCGCGCTCGTTCTCGTCGAAGTCGCCGAAACCGAGCTTGGCGCGGGAATGCATGATCGAATGCTCGGCGACCAGCCCGTCGATCCGGCGCCTGGTCGCGTCGGGCAGGGCATCGTAGGCCGCGCGCATGTCGGCAAACTCGGTCTGGCCGCCCAGCGGCGGGATCGAGCGCGCATGCAGCATGGAACAGTAGGCCGGCAGCCGCTTGAAGGAGGAATCGGTATGCCAGAGGCGATTGCCGAGATTGTAGAGGCGCTGGCGGTCGTTGGCGGCCAGGATCCTGTTCTCGGCGTCGAGGTTGCCGACGTCGGCCATGTTTTCATGCAGGCGCAGCTTGTGCTCCTTGCGCGCCTTGAACACGGTGGTCTCGAGCGGGCCGAAGTTGCGCGCGAAATCGAGCTGGCTGTCGTCGTCGAACTGCTGGTCCGGGAATACCAGGACAGCATACTTCGTGAAGGCGGCGCGGATATCGGCAAGGTCGGCCGCAGCCAAGGGCTTGCCGAGCACGACGTCGCCAACCTCGGCGACGAAACTCGGCGTGGTCGGCTGGACGGTGATGGCCATGGGATTCTCCCGATCCTGTGTAGCGGCGTGATTGGACCACCGAACGGTCCTGCCCGCAAATGCGTTCGGCGCAATCCTGCCAGCGGAGACCTTCATGATGCGGTTTTTCAGCATTCTGGGCGCCCTGGTGCTCACCGCCACCGCCGCCACGGCCGCCCCGCTCGACAATCGCGACGGCTTCTGGAGCGAGTGGTCCGACGGCACGTTCGAACGCGCCGCCGTCGAAAAGAAGTTCGTGATCGTGTCGCTGCAGAGCTGGTGGTGCCCGTGGTGCCACGTCATGAACCGCGATACCTGGGCCAACCCCGATGTGCGCGCCGTCCTGAAGGACAAATTCATTCCGGTCCACGTCGACCAGGATAGCCGGCCCGACATCTCGCAGCGTTACGAACGCTGGGGTTGGCCGGCAACCATCATCTTCGGATCCGACGGTACCGAGATCGTGAAGCTGCGCGGGTTCTATTCGCCGAAATTCCTCATTCCCATCCTTCAGGAGACGATCAAGGACCCCTCGCCGGTCGACTACGGCACCCCCGGCGGGCCGGAACGCGAACGCATGCTCGTGACCGGCCTTACCGACGCGCAACGCGCCGAGATCGTGACGTTCATCGACAAGGCCTACGACGGCGCCAACGGCGGCTGGGGCAAGACCAAGCTGGTGGACGGGCCGACGCTCGCCTGGTTCCTCGACCGCGCAAAAGCCGGGGACAAGGAGGCCGAGGTGCGGATTCGGCGCAGCCTCACCGGCATGATCGCCATGATCGACGCCGAAGTGGGCGGCATCAGCCAGGTTTCGCTGAAGCCCGACTGGTCGGCCCCGGCACGCGAGTTCCCGATGTTCGCCCAGCAGGCCGCCCTCGGCGCCTATGCGAGGGCATGGGCCCTGTTTGCCGAGCCGGCCTATCGCGCCGCCGCCGACCGCCTGTTCGGCTTCCTCAAGAATACCCTGGCAGGGCCGGGAGGCGGCTTCTACGCCTCGATGGGCCTGGCGGAAGGCCAGCCCGGCGTCGACAAGCGCCAGTACGCGCGCGAGACCGGCCAAGCGATCCAGGGCATCGCGGCCTACTACGACGCCACCGGAAACAAGGACGCTTTGGCCCTGGCCGTGGCTGCAGCAGATTGGGCGCTGCGCGAGCGCAGCCTGGCGGGCGGCGGTTTCCGCCACGCCGAGCGCGATGCGGGCGGCCCCTACCTCGCCGACAACATCGAAATGGCGGCGGCGCTGCTGGCGCTGCATCGCTCGACGGGGGAGCGCAAATGGCTTGCCGCCGCGACGGCCGCGGGCGATTTCGTGGCCCGCACCTTCATCGACCCCAAGACCGGCGGCTTTCTCGCCTCGGCAGCACCCGATGCCAAACATCTGCCCAAGCCGATCAAGCAGCGCGAGGATAATGTCTCGGCGACACGCTTCTTCAACCTTCTCGCCTCCTACACCGGCGATACGCGCTATCGCGAGACTGCCGAGGCCGGCATGGGTTACCTTGCCTCTCCACCCGTGCTGGGAGCTTACGCCTTCCTGCCCGACGTGCTGTTGGCCGAGGAGGAGCTGCGGAACGAACCCGTGCATGTCACGATCGTCGGGCCCAAGGACGATGCGCGCGGCGGCGCCCTTTATGCCGCGGCGTTGCGCTATCCGCTGGCCTACAAACGCGCCGAATGGTGGGACAAGCGCGAGGGCCTTCTCGCCAATCACGATGTCGACTACCCCGATTTTCCGGAGGGACCTGCGGCCTTCGCCTGCACGCGCAACTACTGTTCGCTTCCCGTCACCGACCCTGCGGCAATTCCCGCACAGCTCGACCGGCTCCAGCGCGCCCTCAGCCGCTGAATTCGGCTATAGTGAGGTATGATCGAGAAGCAGGAAGTTCAGGAAATCTTTCCGACGCCGTTGTGGGTCGTCGACCTGAAGTCCGCCGCCGCGGCGGCATTGAATGCCGGGCTGAAGGCCGAAATCGAGCGTCTGATCGCGCCTCGCCCCGCCATCCCGGCCGGCAGCAACTGGCAGACCCCTCAGGACCTGCACACCCGGCCGGCCTTCGCGGAGTTCGTGAATCTGGTCGGAATGGCGGCACGCGGCGTCGCGCGCTTCCTTCAGGTCGACCAGTATCCGATGGATATCACGGGCTGCTGGGCGAACGTCAATCCGCCGGGCGCCTACCACCCGATGCATCATCATCCGAACAACTACCTGAGCGGCGTCTACTATGTGGCGGTCCCGTCGACGGGCTCGCAGATCCTGTTCCAGGATCCGCGCGGACAGGCCTCGATGATCATGCCCAAGCCGCGCCAGTACACGCGCCTCACCGCCAACGGCGCCAACGCCCAGAGCAAGGAGGGCCGGCTGCTGATATTCCCGTCCTGGCTGAAGCACACGGTGCCGGCCAACGACGGCAAGAGCGAGCGCATAAGCATCTCGTTCAACCTCATGTTCAAGAATTTCAGCGAGACGATGGCGGCGCCCCTGTGGGATGCCACCGCCGGCAAGGAAAAGGGCTGACCCATGCTGCAGGATCGTTACGGCAATGACCTGACCACGGCGTCGCCGGCCGCCCACGCCGCTTACCTGGCGGGTGTCGACAGCCTGATGGCGGCCACGCCCGGGATGGACACGGCCTTCCAGAACGCGGTGACCGCCGACGACGGCTTCGCGCTCGGCCACATCTCGCTCGCCCGCGCCAAGCAGCTCCTGGGCCGCGGCCACGAAGCCAAGGCGCCACTTGCGCGCGCGAAGGAGCTGGCGGCGGGCGCGAGCCCGCGCGAACAGAGCCAGATCGCCATCTTCGAGAAGATCCTGACCGGCCAGGGCGCCGCCGCCCTCGAGGCGATCCACGAGCACATGAAGAGCTGGCCGCGCGACGCCATGGCGCTGGCGCCGGCAACCAGCGTGTTCGGCCTGATCGGCTTCTCGGGCAAGGTCGGCCGCGAAGTCGACCAGCT